>OLSH01001675.1_pt1 | contig 9886 bp, 9 predicted proteins | sample 1643221 | NCBI WGS metagenome assembly OLSH01 (sample SAMEA3136681, study PRJEB25190) | human gut metagenome | biome: human gut; feature: human-associated habitat; material: faeces | place: Austria | collected 2013 | reverse complement strand
AAGAAGCGCTGTGAGGCAGATGGAAGAATCTGCTTCGCGGCGCTTTTTGAAATTTGATAGAAAGTAAAGAAAACCTGTAAAAGCACATCTTATGTTGGGGTTTATTCTTTAATACATGCATTCAAAAATGAATGTATTTCAAAACAACTTTTGTTGATGTTGAATATCTAGATTATACTTAATAAAAATCATTATTGCAATAAAAGAACAACTGATTTTAAATTATTTTACAAAATATAAAAAGTGATAGCTTATTCTAAAATAAATGTTGACAATGTATTATTTGTGCGATATGATGGTTATATAAAATGGAGGTGAGGAAATGGATACAAACAATAAGAAAGTGTATGAACTGAGAATCAAGGTGTATATCATCAAAGATATCCCATTACCAGAAATTTTGGCAAAAGAAGCGGAATATATAGATTCCGCTCTTGCACAAAGTGAAAAATGGCTGGAATACCATGAAACAAACCGATTTAAAAATTATTGTTTTGGAGGTCTGTATCCAATTGAGAAAGAGGGTGTTTATAAGAAGGACAACATATATACAGTCACAGTAAGAACAGTAGATTCAAATCTTGCTCAATATTTTTCAAAAATATTGCGAAATCACTACACCGATTCGATGAAAGGTCTGACTGTGGAAAATCGTGTGTTGCCGAGGAAAGTGATTGGTGAGATCTATTCTTTAACCCCTGTGATCCAGAAATCCGACGGATATTGGAAGAATCAGATGTCTTTAGAAGAATTTGAACGGCGGTTGTTTGAGAATGCAGTCAAGAAGTATAATCAGTGTACGGGCAAGAAAATAGATGAGGATTTTCAGCTCTATACGAATATTACATTCCTAAATAGGAAGCCGATTGCGAATGAGTACAAAGGGATTCGACTGTTGGGAGATAAAGTGAATTTGAAAATAGCAGATAATGCACAGGCACAGGAACTGGCGTATTTCTTGTTGGGAACAGGACTGTGTGAGATGAACTCAAGAGGATATGGATACTGCAATTATCGTTGGCTGTAACTGGGAGGTGAGAATGTGCTAAAAGATTGTTTGGAAGTTTTTGCAGAAGAATTGAAACGGACGAAAGAAAAGAAAGGAGACGGAGATTGCCTTATTCTAGATAGTTATATTCCAGCAGATGGAGTGTACATAGTGGTAGGTCAAAGTGGAGAAATCAGAAGTTGCGCAATCAAGCTGAATAAAAAGAGTAGAATTTTGGAACAAACTCCAAATGACAATGACTTGTTGAGAAAAATCCGTTTTTATGATTATCACAGCCGACTTGTAAGTATGGACAAACCTCAGGATCCGAAAAAAGTGATTCATTCTAATAATTATTTAGCTTTTTGGGTGAAGCAGGAAAGTTTAGAAAATGGTAAGTTGGATGAAGCGGCAATTGATCGGTATTTTGATGTGTTAAGAAATCCAAGAGAGAAGTATAAAAAGCCTCAGGATCGAAAGATGTATGATTATATTGCTGAACAGATAGGAGATATTGATCAGGAACGATTAGAAAAAAACAGAACGTGGATAAAAGAGAATGTTTTTCGATTGGAAGAATTGAATATTTTATTGAGCGGAAAAAACTATCTCAAAATTTTCTTTGAAGGAGATGAAGAATTATATATCAAAGAAGAACAGAGATATGTGATGACAAAGATTTTTAATAAGAACGATTATAATCTTGAACTTGAGGAGAAGATTCTGGGATTGCCAAATGACAATTTAGGACTGAATTCCAAGAAACCTTACATGGAGAATAAGACGCGGAGAGTGACGGTTCCGTATTTGATTACACCAGAAGAAGCTGTGATTCAGAGAAAGTTTTTTGATTATTTGATGAATAAGGCAAATGCCGGAGAAACGGATCTATATTTTGATACGACAAAAAAGAGAATCACTGCACAAAAAAAGGGGAAAATGTATAGCAGCGATTTTACAGGATATTTTCTTCAGGTTCAAAAGGGAAAAGAAGTGGAGATACATCATCAGGATACAATCGTTGACTATAAGTATCATTTGATAAAACCATTCCGGTATCAAAATGTTCTTGGTTTGGAAGATAAAGAAGAGCGCTACAAAGAATATAGGAATAAAATGGAATTGCAGAGCGTCATAAATGAAGTGTTATTTTCATCTTGGCTGGTTGGAAATTATTTTACAGAAGAGGAAAAATTGTCCGTAGATGGTGAATTGAAAAGAAATCTTGTATGGTCCAGAGAGGCGATTTTTGCATGGCTCTACAAAGGGGTGGATGTGAATATGGACCGAGTTCTTCATAAGGTGTGTATGAATCTGATTAAGAATTCTGTTCGTAATGGTTTTACAACGAAGATGGGGCAGCAGTTTAATTTGATGTGTTCGCTGGAAGAATATTTTAAAGGAGGACGTGGCATGGAGGAAAAATATACAGATATTCAAAATAGGCTTAGAGATAAAATCAACCAGTCGGGAGAGTGTGAGATAGAGACTGATGAAGAGTATTTTTATGCTGTGGGACAGCTTGTATTTTATTTTATTTCATTGAGCAAGGCAAAAGAAAAAATGCACTCATTGGCGAATCCATTTTTGACGGCAGCAGATAATCATGTAATTAAAAAGAGATTGAAACAGTATTTTATGAAGTATAATTATCAATTAAAATTTAATGGTTATAGATTCAATCGTATGTACAGGATGGTAGATGCTTACGTGTTAAAAAATAAAGTACAGCAAGAGTATTTGTTTGGAGGATATATTGGTAACAATTTGATTTATGAATCTAATAAAGTAGCTAAGGAGGAAGCGTAGTATGGAAAACAGAGTATATGGTGTGTTGGGAATTTCTTCAATTATGGCAAATTGGAATGCAGACTTTACAGGTTATCCAAAGAGTATGTCTGACGGAACAGTATATGGCAGTGATAAAGCGTTGAAATATCCTATGAAAAAGATGTGGGATAATGAAGGAAAGAAAGTATTATATATCAAATCAATGAAATTTTCAGAGAAAGATGGCTCATTAGTTCCGAAATCTTTAAAAGAACGTTATGAAGAGCTCTTTAACGTGAAGGATTTAAAAGATATCAAGGATTCAAAAGAAGTTTTAACAAATCTGATGTCGGCTGTAGATGTGAAAAATTTTGGCGCTACCTTTGCAGAGGCGAAAAATAATTTTTCAATTACTGGAGCTGTTCAATTTGGTCAGGGATTTAATAAATACGAAGACACAACAGCAGAAGAACAGCAAATTTTGTCTCCTTTTAGAGATGGAAGTAAGGATTCACAAAATACAGAAGAGGCAAAGAATTCTACACTGGGAACAAAGATCACAAGTAATGAAGCACATTATTTTTATCCGTTTGTGGTAAATCCGATGGCTTATCGAGAATTGGTCAAGCTTGGTGTAACTGAAGGATATACAGAAGAGGATTATCAGAATTTTAAGCGGACAGCTTTGGTTGCAACGACTTCTTTTGCTACGAATGCGAAAGAGGGCTGTGAAAATGAGTTTGCTCTTTTGGTAGAAACAGAAGCAGATTTATATTTGCCGAATTTGTCAGAATATATTACCTTTGAGAAACAAGAGAAGAGGAATGTGATTGACATCAGTGCATGCGCAGAAATTTTAAATCAAGTAAAAGAGAGTGTGAAAAGCATAGAAATTTATTATAATCCATATACGACAGAATTAGTGTGTGGAGTTGAAGGGGCAAAGCTTTACAATATTATTACGCAAAAAGAGGTGTAGGAGATGAAGGCTGTAAGATTTACGCTGAGCGGGAAAAATGCGTTTTTTAAAAAGCCGGAGGTAAATGCCTATTACTATTTTACATATGGTCAGATTCATAAAGTTGCTTTGCTTGGAATGTTTGGAGCGATTGCCGGATACGACGGATATGCACAAAAGAAGTGGACTGTGAGAAAAAAAGGAGACTCTCTTATAGAAGAGTATCCAGAATTTTACGAGAAATTAAGAAATTTGAAAATTTCAATTGTGCCAAGAAATGAACGAGGATATATTCCAAAGAAAATTCAGACATTTAATAATTCAGTAGGGTATGCATGTGCGGAACAAGGCGGAAACTTGATTGTAAAGGAGCAGTGGTTGGAAAATCCTATCTGGGATATTTATGTGCTGTTGGATTGTGAGGAAGCAGAGCAAATTGCGCAGATGTTAGAAAACAATAAATGTGTTTATATGCCATATTTGGGAAAGAATGACCACCTGGCTGATATTAAACATGTCACGTTGCTGGATCTTGAAACGATTGTTTTAAAGGAAACGGAGATTTCCAGTATGTTTCCAAAGCAGATAGGTGAGATTTGTTTACCGGATGATGAAGATGAGATTGAAGAATTTAAGTATGAGGAAAAGCTTCCGATTCGCTTGGATGGTCATACAAACTTGTACGAGTATGATACCTTTTGTTATACAAATCTTCCGATTCGTGTAAAAGAGGCGAATTTGTATAAAGACGAAAAGAAAATATTAGCATTTTACTAGAATAGAAGGCTCTGCAGGATATGCGGAGCCTTTTGTGCAAAAGATAGGGAAAGAAAATTGAGGTGTGAAAAGTGGAAAAGGTGATGTTATCAATTAAGGAACTCATAAATTGCAGTGAAGAGTGTTATGCTCATGTTTCTGTGAACGGAAAAGAAAAAGAGACGCTTTATGCTCATACAGAATTGAGTCAGAAGTATTGGATTCGCATTTTTCGCAAAAAACATATTCATGTAGTTATAGAAAAATTTGAAAAAGAATATTTAGGACCAATTAGTGATGAGGCAAAAATATTGTTTGAAACCATGTTGATGAATATTGTTACGTTTCATGATTTTGGTAAAGTAAATCCTATATTTCAAAAGAAGAAAATGGGACATGAATTTCATCTGGAGTTGGCGCCGGATAGTAATATCGGGAGTAAACACTCTATTCTTTCGTCAGTGTTTTATTTAGATTATTTCTTGGGGAAAATCAAGGAACTGGAGGACAGGGCAGAAAGAGAGCTTCTAAAAGATTTTGCTTATATCAATTCTTATATTATCTCCAGACACCATGGGAAATTAGTTGATTTGGAACAATATTTGAATAGCTTGTCTGGGAGAAGTGCGGAAGGTGAAGATTTAGGAGTCAGGGCGAGAGCATGGCTGGAAAATTGGAAGAGAGAAGTGATGGGAGAAGATAAAGTTCCTAAATTCAGAAACAGATGGGAGCGGATGCTTGAAAGGAATAGCGAGGAAGAAAATAGAAAAAGAGTTTATTTATATGCACTGACAAGGTTGTTATATTCAATGCTCATTGCTTCTGATTATTATGCAACTTCGGAATATATGAAAGGTGTAGAAATTCAAAATTTTGGAGAGATTGAGAAATGCGATGAAATCATAAACATCTATGAACAAAGCCCTGTTCAGAAAAGCATTCGAAGTTACGAGGAAACGTATTATCCTAGGAATCAAGATGCGCTGGAGAGAGAAACGGATATAAATGTTCTTCGGATAGAATTGTTTTTAGATGCGGAATGTGAATTAAAAAAGAATATTGATGCGTCGGTGTTTTATTTGGAAGCACCTACAGGCAGTGGGAAAAGCAATACAGCAATGAATCTCAGCTTTACATTTATGAAGCAGAATGAAGATATTCGAAAAATATTTTATATTTATCCGTTCAACACGCTTGTGGAACAAAACATGGACTCTATCAATAAAGTGTTTGGGGAAAATAAAGAGGTAATGACACAAGTAGCAGTTGTGAATTCTTTGGTTCCATTAAAAGAACGGGTAGACGAAGATGAGTGGAACGGAAAAGATGAGAGTGAAAAATATCAGAGAATCTTGCTGGACAGGCAGTTTTTAAATTATCCGATCGTATTGTCAACTCATGTGATGTTGTTCCACACGTTGTTCGGGCAGTATAAAGAGGATGCATTTGGTTTTTACCAATTATGTAATTCGGTTATTGTGCTTGACGAAATACAGAGTTATCGGAATGCTTTGTGGGCAGAAATCATTACTTTTTTCAAAGGCTTTGCAGAATTACTGAATATCAAAATTATCATTATGTCTGCGACATTACCGAATTTAGAAATGCTTACAGAGAATCAGGCAAAGACGGTGCGTTTGGTAAAAGAGCGGGAAAAATATTTTAAACATCCAAAGTTTGCGAAACGAGTGGTTGCAAATTATGAATTATTGGACCAGAAAATAACACTGGATGAACTTATGAAACATATTTTTGGTAATATTGGAAATGAACGAAAAATATTAGTAGAATTTATTAAGAAAGCGAGTGCAGAAGAATTTTATAAAAAAATATTAGAGGAAAGTACTTGTTCGGTATTTTTGATGACAGGAGACAGCAGCATTCAGGATCGAAAGAAGATCATAGAGAAAATAAAAGGGCAGAAATCTGTTCTTTTAATTGCGACACAAGTGATAGAAGCAGGAGTGGATATTGATATGGATATCGGCTACAAAGATATTTCCAGACTTGATAGTGAAGAACAGTTTATGGGAAGGGTGAATCGCTCTGCAAAACGAAAAGGAATGGTATATTTCTTTGATTTAGATGATGCAGCCGGAGTTTATGGAAGCGATGATGTTCGGATTGAAGAAAAAGTTACTTTGAAAATGGAAGCGATGAGAAAGATTTTGACGACAAAAGATTTTCCTAAATTTTACGAAGAAAATATTTTGCCTGAGGTAAAAAAGCGAGGTGAGGAAGCAGACTCCAAAAAGAATTTAGAAATATTTTTTCAAGAAGATGTGCAAAAGTTAAAAATGCCGGAAATCGAGAAGAAAATGCAATTAATGAATGACAATAAAAATATGCTTTCTGTATATTTGGCGAGAGAGATTACGGAAGAAAATGGGGAAGTAGTGAACGGCAGAGATATTTGGGAAGAATACAGACAGCTTCTTGAAGATGAAAAAATGGAATATGTAGAAAAAACTGTAAAGTTAAGGAACATTAGAAGTAAAATGAATGGGTTTATTTATCAGCTGAGTGAAAACGCTCATTTTCAAGAGGATGAACAAATCGGTGATATTTATTATATTGAAAACGGAGAAAATTATTTTGATGAAAATGGTATTTTAAAAAGAGAACGATTTCAGGATGGTACAGATTTGTTTATTTAACTGGGGGTGTGAATATGCAAGTGAATGGGACACTGATTAATTACTATTTTTATTGCAAGAGGCAGTGCTATCTCCATGGAAATCGGTTGAATTTGGAGGATAACAGCGAACAAGTAAAAATTGGGAAAGCAATTCACGAAGAACGTGCAGAAAACTCAAAAAATTCGGAAATCGCCATAGACAATATTCGATTGGATAAATTGACAAAAGAATATTTGACAGAAATAAAAAAATCAGATGCGGATGCAGAAGCGGCAAAGTGGCAGTTGTTATACTATTTGAGTGTTTTGAAATCTAAAGGAATTGTTCGAAAAGGGAAGCTGGAGTTTGTAGAAAAAAATAAAAAGGATAAAAAAATAGTTATATTAGAATTGACAGAAGAGCTAGAACAGGAACTGAAATGTTACATAAAGGAAATAGAAAAATTGCTCGAACAGCCGGAACCACCAGAGTGTCTTCATAAAGCAACCTGTAAAAAATGTGCATATTATGAGTATTGTTACGTTTAGGGGGGATATTATGGGAAGCACCAGATATATTATGTCGATGGGAGAGTTAACAAGAAAAGACAATTCGCTATGTTTTCGTAAAAATGGGAGAAATGTATATATTCCAGTTGAAAATACAAAGGAGATTTATTGTTTTAATGAGGTAAGTATAAACACAAAGCTATTAGATTTTTTGTCTCAGAATCATATTATTGTTCATTTTTTTAATTATTATGGTGGGTACAGCGGAACCTATTATCCGAGAGACCATTATCTGAGTGGAAAATTGATTGTAAAACAGGCGATGAAATATCAGGAAGACCGAATGGATATAGCGCGTGCGATTGTAAAAGGAATCGGAGTTAATATTTACGAAGTGTTATACCATTATTATAAACATGATAAAAAAGAAGTAAAAGAAACTATCGATTGGATCAAAAAAGTGTTTTTTCCACAAGTTGAACAGACGCAGGATATCAAACGATTGCTGGCATGTGAGGGTGAAGTGTGGATTCGTTTTTATAATAATTTTAAATATTTCCTGCCAGAAGATTTTATAATGAATAAACGAGTAAAACGTCCGCCGGATAATCCGATGAATGCATTGGTTTCCTTTGGCAATACACTTCTATATACGAAAACAATTTCTGCGATTTATCAAACTCATTTGGATCAAAGAATCAGTTTTTTGCATGAGCCATCTGAAGGCAGATTTTCCTTGAGCTTAGATCTTAGTGAGGTATTTAAGCCGGTAATCGTCTTCCGAACTATTTTTGATCTGGTTAATAATCGTAGGTTACAGGTAGAAAAACATTTTGAGAAAAATGTAAATTATTGTATCTTAAATGAAGAGGGGCGGAAAATATTTATAGAGGCATTTGAGGCGCGCTTGGAAAGTGTTTTTATGCACCCCAAATTAAAACGTAAAGTGTCGTATCGAACAGCGATGAAATTGGATTGTTACAAATTGATAAAAAATATTTTGGAAGGAAAAGAATTTGTTCCGTTTTCTCTGAAAGAAGGTATGTGATGAAAAAACAATTGAATTACAATTATGCGTTTTTGTTTTATGATGTGGGAGAAAAACGAGTGCAGAAAGTATTTAAAATTTGTAAAAAATATCTTTCCCATTTTCAGAAATCTGTTTTCCGAGGTGAGATGACACCTTCGAAATTTATACAATTACGTAAAGAACTTAACAAGGTGATTGATAAAAATGAGGATTTTGTCTGTATTATAAAATTGATGAATGATAACGTGTTTGGTGAGGAAATTATTGGAAACGGAGGGCAGGAGACGGGAGAAGATTTGATGATATAGTCTGCAATAAAGTAGGTGTCAATACCTGGATAGATTTCATCAAGGATTCTAATGAGACTATTCTTCATAGACATTTTAGCATGTAGAAGTTAAATTGACAGTTCAGGGCGTTGAGTTGATCGTACAATATACCCCGTCTCCTGTCAGGAGAGTAGAAATCCCGAAGCCGGACGGAGGGGTGCGCAAGTTGGGTATCCCCACTGTCATAGACCGTACTATCCAACAAGCAATAGCACAGCAGTTGATTCCAATTCTTGACATAGGACCAATCTATGAACCACCGTTCTCTGAGGACAGCTTTGGCTATCGTCCAGGACCAAGAGGCAAAAGATGTCATACGATTCTACTGAACCTGTTGAGAAAACAGGTAAAGGATGAAAGGGTGACACAGATGGTAAAGTGGTATCTGAAAAGTGGAGTGATGGAGAACGGTGTTGTAACATAGACAGAGGAAGGCGCCCCGAGGGCGTACTGTGTATCTGTTACGCAGACGATAGTGTACTGCTGGCGAAGAGTGAGCGGGCGGCGGAACGTCTGTTGGAGACAAGTACGAAATATTGAGAAGAGACACTGCAGCTGAAAGTGAACTGGGAAAAGAGCCGGACGGTCAGCGTGTTCGCAATCCCCCCCCATTTAAGTTTCTTGGCCTCTGTTTCGGGAAGAACGGAAAAGGAATTTACATCCGTGTCCATGGAAGAAAGCCAAGGATAAACTGTATCAGCTTACTTCCCGGAGCAGGTGCGGAAGTATCATCCGAGCTATGGAGAAGATAAAAGTCTATATGCGAGGATGGTTAAACTATTACGGGATAGCGTACATGAAGAACAACATCGAGAGCCTGAACGGATGTGTATCTGGAAACAGTGGAAACTGCCAAAGACCCGGAAGAGAAAATGTAAGGTTATGTTGGCAGGATAAAAAGTTTATTGGAGGTTGATTTAATCTGCAT
>OLSH01001673.1_pt1 | contig 9900 bp, 8 predicted proteins | sample 1643221 | NCBI WGS metagenome assembly OLSH01 (sample SAMEA3136681, study PRJEB25190) | human gut metagenome | biome: human gut; feature: human-associated habitat; material: faeces | place: Austria | collected 2013 | reverse complement strand
GAACGGTACGCTACGTGGTGTGGAAGGGGAGGTTAAAATCTCCCCTATCCGATTGTAATTTGCCGCCTGCAATCGTCCGAAAGGCAGGTCTTGCAGGATGGGATTCAGAATGGTATACTTAATAAACACAATTGCAGTTAAGAAGGCGGTACATAGTTTATGAGTATTTACGATACATTGAATCCCATGCAGAAGGAGGCAGTCCTTCATACGGAAGGCCCTCTCCTCATTTTAGCTGGAGCCGGTTCCGGAAAGACCAGGGTGCTGACCCACAGGGTGGCATACCTGATTGAGGAGAAGCAGGTGAACCCGTGGAATATCCTGGCCATCACATTTACCAACAAGGCGGCTGGAGAGATGAGGGAAAGGGTGGACCAGCTGGTGGGCTTTGGGGCTGAGAGCATCTGGGTCAGCACCTTCCACTCCACCTGCGTGCGCATCCTGCGCAGGCATATAGAGTATCTGGGCTATACCACGAACTTTTCCATCTATGACAGTGACGACCAGAAGACCCTGATGAAGCAGGTGTTCAAGGCCATGGATGTGGATACCAAGCAGTTCAAGGAGCGTTCCGTGTTAGGCACCATATCCTCTGCAAAGGACAAGCTTATCAGCCCCGAGGAATTCCTGTTAAATGCAGGGCAGGACTTCAGACAGCGCAGGATTGGGGAGATATATAAGGAGTACCAGAAGCGCCTCAAGAAGAATAATGCCCTGGATTTCGACGATCTCATTGTAAAGACAGTGGAACTGTTCCAGAATAACAGCGAGGTCCTGAATTACTATCAGGAGCGGTTTAAGTATATCATGGTGGACGAGTATCAGGACACCAACCTGGCCCAGTTCAGGCTGGTCAGCCTGATGGCTTCCAAGTACAGGAACCTGTGTGTGGTGGGGGATGATGACCAGTCCATTTACCGGTTCAGAGGGGCGGATATAGGGAATATTCTGAGCTTTGAGGAGACATTTCCCGGGGCAAAGGTCATTAAGCTGGAGCAGAACTACCGTTCCACCCAGAACATACTGAATGCGGCCAACGGCGTCATACGCCACAATCGGGGACGTAAGGACAAGACCTTGTGGACTGCCAATGGCGAGGGGGATTTGATTCGTTTCAAACAGTTTGACACAGCCAGGGAGGAAGCGGACTTTGTGGTCAGGGAGATAAGGGACAGCGGTTATGCCTATCAGGAGCAGGCTGTTCTCTACCGCACCAATGCCCAGTCCCGTCTTCTGGAGGAGCGGTGTATCTTTTACAACGTACCCTACCGCCTGGTGGGAGGCGTGAATTTCTATCAGAGAAAGGAAATCAAGGATATCCTGGCCTATTTAAAGACAATTGCCAATGGAGTGGATGATTTGTCTGTGCTGCGCATCATCAATGTGCCCAAGCGGGGAATCGGAGCCACCACCATGGGGAAGGTAGCCATCTTTGCCTCTGAACATGACATGAGCCTGTACGACGCCCTCAGGGAGGCCCGCCAGATTCCGGGCATAGGTAAGGCTGCTGAGAAAATCGGAACCTTTATAGGACAGATGGAGAGCTTCCGGGCCATGGCACAGTCAGAGGATTACACCATCCAGGATTTGATAGAGAGCATCATGGACGAGACCGGCTACCAGCAGGAGCTGGAGGCAGAGGGAGAGGTGGAGTCCCAGACCAGGTTGGAGAACATAGGAGAGCTGGTAAACAAGGCCGTGAGCTACGAGGAGGACAGCGAGCATCCAACTCTGGACGAATTCCTGGAGCAGGTGGCCCTAGTGGCTGATATTGACAATATGGATGAATCCGAGAACCGGGTCACCCTCATGACCCTGCACAGTTCCAAGGGACTGGAGTTCCAAAAGGTGTATCTGGTAGGTCTGGAGGACGGGCTGTTCCCCAGCATGATGTCCATAATTTCCGATGACAAGACAGACATGGAGGAGGAACGCCGTCTCTGCTATGTGGGAATCACAAGGGCCAGGAAGGAACTGGTGATTACCAGCGCCAGACAGCGGATGGTTAACGGCGAGACCAGATACTGCAAGCCCAGCCGTTTCCTGGAGGAGGTGCCTGGTGAGCTGTTGGAGGAGGAGCGTCTGGAACCGGTGCTGGGAAGCTTTGGCAGCCGGAATAAGGGGGCCGGTGCAGGCGGATTTGGCAAGTTCGGTATTTCCGGCGAGGCAGGTCTGCCGTGGAACCAGCCGGCCGCAGGGAATATACGTACAAGCACCTTTGGAAAGGGATATAACGCATATGCATCCGGCTCGTCCCAGCCCTCGTCAGACCGAGGCGCCGGCAGCGCAGCGGGAAATCCGGGATTTGGCAAAGCATTTACTGTGCAGAAGGCAGCATTCCTGGATTACAGCGAGGGAGACCGGGTCAAGCACATCAAATTCGGAGAGGGAACGGTGAAGTCCATCAAGGACGGCGGTAAGGACTATGAAGTCACGGTAGTGTTCGACGGTGCGGGCCAGAAGAAAATGTTTGCATCCTTTGCCAAGCTAAAAAAGGTCTGATGGGCGTGCCGGCGCAGGGGATGCCTGGCAGAAACAGAAACATGAATCTGCATAGCAGATTTATGTCGGGACTGCGTTTCAATTGAAATTGGATTGAAACAATTGGATAAAATTTGAATAAATTGGGATAGTAAATCAAGGGCTTCCATGATATAATAATTAAAAACAAGCAAGAGGGCAGAAGTGCTTATATATAAGAAAGGACGTGGGTAGAATGAACAGATTTGACAGAGACAGGTTTGATCAGATGGGGAAAGAGGTATTAAGCCGTGTAGAAGAACTGATGAATTCCAGCAGAATCAATGAACTGCTTCACAAGAGAGAAGAGGACGAGAAGAAAAAGAACTGCATTCTCTGGGTGCTGGCTATCATTGGAGCAGTGGCAGCAGTGGCGGGTATTGCATACGCTGTATACCGTTTCTTTACTCCGGATTATCTGGAAGATTTTGAGGATGATTTTGACGATGATTTTGACGATGACTTCTTTGAGGATGAGGAGCCAAAGGAGAAGAAGGCAGAAAAGGCTGAATAGCAGAGGGTGTTTTAAGGCCATCATAAGATACACAGAAGGATGATAAAAAGGATAGTTGTTGGGACCGCCGCGGAAGTGGCGGTCCTTTTTGGGTCTGGCTTGATGTGAACCATATTGCATGATATAATGATACGGCAAAAGAGAACCACAGGAAAAATGCCTAAGCGGCGGACAGAACGGAGATATTTTATGAAAAAGGGCGATATTTACGAAGGAATAGTAGAAAAAATCGAATTCCCGAATAAGGGTATCCTGCATATAGATGGCGAGAGAGTGGTGGTAAAGAATGCCATACCAGGCCAGAGAATTCAGTGTGTAGTCACCAAGCGCAGAAAGGGGAAGTCGGAAGCCAGAACCTTGGATATACTGGAGCATTCCCCGGCAGAAAGGCCGGAGGAGGCATGTCCACATTTTGGGATATGCGGCGGCTGCATTTACCAGAGCCTGCCCTATGAAGAACAGTTAAACATTAAAAGAGAACAGGTAAAATCCCTGCTGGACAGCGTGGCAGAGGACGGCACCTACGAGTTTCAGGGAATCAAGGCCAGCCCTATCTCCTCAGGATACCGCAATAAAATGGAGTTTTCCTTTGGGGATGAGGTAAAGGATGGTCCGCTGGCATTGGGAATGCACAAGAGGGGAAGCTTTTACGATATCGTAACCACTCCCGAGTGCCGGATTGTACATCCGGATTTTTGCAGGATACTGATGGCCACCAAAGAATATTTTGAGGAGATGGGGATTGCATTCTATAAGAAATTACAGCACCAGGGTTATCTTCGCCATCTGCTGGTCCGAAGGGCGGTAAAGACAGGGGAGATTTTGGTAGACCTGGTGACCAGCACACAGAGGGAGTATCTGGGCGTAAGGACGGAGGAAGAGGTGCTGTCAGAGTGGACAGAAAAGCTGGTGCGCCTTCCTCTGGATGGCAGGCTGGCGGGAATTCTCCACACAGAGAATGACTCCCTGGCAGATGTGGTGCAAAGCGATGCGACCCACATTCTTTACGGTCAGGATTACTTTTACGAAGAACTGCTGGGACTGCGTTTTCGAATCTCGCCCTTCTCTTTCTTTCAGACAAATTCCCTTGGCGCGGAGGTGCTGTACGATACAGTACGGGGATTTGTAGGTGATACAAAGGACAGGGTGGTATTCGACCTATATAGCGGTACCGGGACCATTGCACAGATACTGGCGCCTGTGGCGAAAAAGGTGGTAGGCGTTGAGATTGTAGAAGAAGCCGTCAGGTCAGCCCGGGTAAACGCCGAGCTCAACGGACTGGAAAACTGCGAGTTCCTGGCCGGTGATGTGCTCAAAGTGATTGATGAGCTTCAGGATAAGCCAGATTTGATTGTGGTGGATCCGCCCAGGGATGGGATACATCCTAAGGCATTGGGAAAAATTATTGATTTCGGGGTGGACCGGATTGTATATATATCCTGTAAACCTACCAGTTTGGTGAGGGATTTAGTGGTGCTGCAGGACAGAGGGTATAGGGTGGAGAAGGTTTGCGGGGTGGACATGTTTCCGGGGACAGGGAATGTGGAGGTGGTATGTCTTTTGTCCAAACTTAATGCAAAGCAACATATCGAGGTGGATTTGAGCATGGACGAGCTGGATTTGACCGATGCAGAGAAGAAAGCTACCTACCAGGAGATCAAAGATGATGTGATTGAGCATACCGGACTCAAGGTCAGCAGTTTGTATATCGCTCAGGTGAAGCAGAAAACCGAGAATTGAAGCGCACTTCCCAAATGGACTGGGTTCGGGCCGCCAATTCCATCCGCAGCCGGGCGGAAGAAATCATCCTGCACGAAATGATTTATGTATAAGGAGGCTGCCATGAGATACCGGGTTGAACGGTGGGAGGGCCAGCGCTGCCTTATTATGAACAGCCGGGCGGAGCTGCTGGAATACCTGAAGCATACACCTCCCGAAACAATCACAGACATACGGAAAATTTATAAGAATGGGATTACGGATTCTGTCATGGAAACCTACTTCCCTTATGGCGGATACAGAAACAAGGGGGAGCGTCCAGCAGGCCACCTTGTCAGTGTTCCGCCAAATCCAAAATGATATTGCTTTGCTGCAGGAGCCAGCCCGTAAATTCTTTCGGGCTGGCTTTTTCCGTTTTGATCGCCCGTTTCCTTTGCAGGGCTTCCTTTTTGAACGCTTTAAAGGCTGCCTGCATTTTGGATGGCAAAAGGTCCCGGAATCGTACCGGAAAGCAACAAATGAGGGAAAGGCAGCTTCCCCTGACCAGATGATTACCGCTCTTTTTTAAGGGGCATACGGAGGGGAAAACGCTCAAAAATGACACCGAAACATGACAGTAAAATGGAGGGAACAGCAAATGCCGAGAATAAGTAAAAAACGCAGGTAAGAACTGGCTTTCTTCCTGAATGACAACCGTGTCACCTATAACGAACTGTGCCGGAAATGCCGCCATAGCTGCAAAGTATTCCGGCATTTCCTGTTTGGGGCGATCCGGCGGGTATTCTCCCCCGGCTGCAAATATGAGGAAATGCTCTGCCTGGTGGGAGGCCAGGGAGCCGGAAAATCTACCTTTTTCCGGCTGCTGGCAATCGAGGACGAATGGTTCAGCGACGATCTGAAGCGGCTGGATGATGATAAGGTATTCACGAAGCTGCAGGGCCACTGGATACTGGAAATGCCGGAGATGCTGGCAACCCACAGCGCAAAGAGCATTGAGGAAATCCGCTCCTTTATCAGCAGGCAGAAGGAAACCTACCGGACGCCATATGAAGCACAGCCCAAATACCGGCTGCGCCAGTGCGTGTTCGGCGGCACTTCCAACACACTGGACTTCCTGCCCCTTGACCGGGCGGGCAACCGGCGTTTTTTGCCGGTCATGGTCTACCCGGAGGAAGCGGAGGTTCACATTCTGGAGGACGAGGACGCTTCAAGGGAGTACCTGCTGCAGGTATGGGCGGAAGCCATGACGGTCTACTGGAGTGGACAGTATTCCATGAAATTCAGTAAAGAAATACAGAAACAGCTTGTGGCAGTGCAGAAAGACTTCATGCCGGAGGACACCGAAGCCGGGCAGATCATCGGCTTTCTGGAGACGTATACCGGCAGTATGGTCTGTTCCAAACAGCTTTACAGGGAAGCCATGCACCATGAGTTTGACGATCCGAAGCGCTGGCAGCTCCACAACATCAACGAGATTATGAATACCGCTGTGACCGGCTGGAAGCCTTTTTCCAATCCGAGGATGTTCGCCGGGTACGGCAGGCAGAGGGGCTGGGAACGGGAATCCGGTTCCGGCAACGAAATCCCCGGCAACGAAAGCGGATTTGTGGAGCTGACGGAGGAAGAATGCCGCCAGTTGGAGCTTCCCAAAGAGTGGAACGCTTAAAATTTGCGGTCTGTTGCCGGGCAGGTTGCCGGTTTGTTGCCGGGTTCGTTACCGGAAAAATCCCTTTGGAGGATGCCGGAAATGCCGTAATATCAAGGTATTTCTTCATCTTCTTCTATTTATTTTTATTTATGACAACGAAAGCAACAAAGAAATCAAAGAAAATCAGGAAAGGAAAAACAGGGAGCCGGATATTCGTTTGCAGGTTTTTCGGGGTTCGTTGCCGGACTTCGTTGCCGCAGGCTTTGTCAGGCTCAATTCATTTATGGAGGATATTTGCCTATGAGAGATGAATGGAGCGGTTTTGCGGATTTGATGGCAAGTCTGATTGAAAAATATGCAGCAGACTTAGACTTGGATAATCTGCCCGATCCAAAGGATATGTTGAATCGGCAAGATGATGGCAGCATGTCAGAAAAAACAATCAAATCATGTATTGCAGGCAGAAAAGCTGCATGATATAATAATCGTGAAATAAGTGTCCAAACTCAGTTTGAGAAGGAAAACAACCTTCTTGAACTGAGGTACATAAGGTTGATGAGGTGAACGATATGAGCGGTAACGATGCACCAAACAAAAAATCAGATATGATTATCTACACAACAGAAGATGGATTGGCAAAAATTGAGACCACCTTCGACGGCGATACAGTTTGGCTGTCGATTGATCAGATGGCGGAACTATTTCAAAGGGACAAATCAACGATTTCAAGGCATATAAAAAATATTTTTATAGAGGGCGAGCTGAATCGCGATTCAGTTGTTGCAAATTTTGCAACAACTGCGGCGGACGGAAAAACTTATCAGGTTGATTATTACAATCTCGATGTTATTATCTCGGTTGGCTATCGTGTGAAGTCCAAACGAGGCACTCAGTTCCGTATTTGGGCAACCGGAGTTTTGAAAGAATACATGAGAAAAGGCTTTGCTCTGGATGATGAACGCTTGAAAAATCTGGGCGGAGGCGGATATTTTAAGGAACTGCTGGAACGCATTAGGGACATCCGGGCATCTGAGAAAGTGTTCTATCGTCAGGTGCTGGAGATTTATGCTACCAGTATTGACTATGACCCAAAAGCGGAAATATCTATTCAGTTTTTCAAAAAGGTTCAGAACAAGATTCATTATGCGATTCATGGTCAGACTGCGGCAGAGGTTATTTACACAAGAGCTGATGCGGAGAAAGAGTTCATGGGGCTTACTGCTTTTGCGGGCAGCCAGCCGACGCTGCGGGAGGCCGTGATCGCCAAGAATTACCTGGATGAAAAAGAGCTTCGTGCAATGGGGCAGCTTGTATCCGGTTATCTGGATTTTGCGGAGCGTCAGGCGGAGCGGGAGCAGACAATGACGATGAAAGACTGGGCGGAACATTTGGATCGGATTCTTACTATGAGCGGAGAGCAGCTTTTGCAGGGAAACGGCAGTATTTCCCACAAACAGGCGGTTGATAAGGCAACGACAGAATATCGCAAATACAAAGCCAGGACACTCAGTGAAGTGGAACAGGACTATCTGGATTCAATAAAGCAATTGGAACAAAAGACAGATCAAAAATAGAAGTGCTACGGGCTGTGGCACAAATGAGGCTTCAGACATGAAAAAAGAAAAGATAAAAGTATATATCTATACGAGAGTATCCACCACGATGCAGATTGACGGATATTCTCTGGATGCCCAGAAATCCAGAATGAAAGCTTTTGCTGAGTACAATGATTATGAGATTGTCGGCGAATATGAGGATGCCGGTAAGTCAGGAAAATCCATTGAGGGCAGAAGCGAGTTCAATCGTATGATGGAAGATATTAAATCTGGCAAAGATGGCGTTTCTTATGTTCTGGTGTTCAAATTGTCCCGGTTCGGCAGAAATGCGGCGGATGTCCTTTCCACATTACAGGTCATGCAGGACTTTGGAGTTAATTTGATTTGCGTGGAGGACGGCATTGATTCTTCCAAGGAGGCTGGTAAGCTGATGATCTCCGTTTTGTCGGCAGTCGCGGAGATTGAGAGAGAAAACATCCGTGTCCAAACAATGGAGGGCAGGATTCAGAAAGCCCGTGAGGGCAAGTGGAACGGCGGTTTTGCCCCCTACGGATACACGCTTGAAAAGGGAAAACTGATTATCAACGAGGAAGAAGCCGAGGCAATTCGCATTATCTTTGATCAGTATGTGCATACCGACATGGGCGCTAACGGTCTTGCAAAATACCTTGCCAATCACGGTATTCATAAAATACAGCGGCAGAACGGCAAAAATCCTCTGTTTGATGCGGCTCTGATCCGCAGGATACTGAAAAATCCTGTTTATTGCGGCAAAATCGCCTATGGCAGACGCAGGACGGAAAAGGTACATGGCACCAGAAACGATTACCGGCTTGTGGAGCAGGACGATTATTTACTGGCGGATGGTCTGCATGAGGGTATTGTGTCGGAAGAACTCTGGCATGAAGCACAAGTGAAGCTGCTGGCACAGGCTGAAAAGTATGAACATGTAAACCGTGGCAAAGACGCCAAGGTGCATCTGCTGTCAGGTATCGTCAAGTGCCCAATCTGCGGGGCCGGGATGTATGGTAACAAGAGCATCAAGCACAGGCCGGACGGAACAAAGTACAAAGATTTCTTCTATTACGGCTGCAAGCACCGTACTATGACTCGCGGGCACAAGTGCGATTATAAAAGGCAAATCAATGAAGAACTGCTGGATGATGCCGTGGCAGAGGTTATTGTAAAGCTGGTCAGCAATCCGAAATTTGCGGCATTGATGCAGCAGAAAATCAGCATGAAGGTAGATACCACTGCCATTGAGCAGGAAATTGCAGCCTATGAAAAGCAGCTCAGGCAGAGTTATTCCACCAAATCCAGGCTGATAGAGGAAATTGATTCTCTTGACCCGGATGATAAGCACTACATCAAGCGCAAGTCAGATCTTGATGAGCGTCTTTACAGGATGTATGATAAGATTGAGAATACGGAAAATCTGCTGATTACCGCCAGAGCAAAGAAAATGGCAATCGAAGCGGAAAAGCTCACCGGAGATAATATTTACAAGGTGCTGATTTACTTTGATAAGTTGTATGATGCCATGAATGAGCAGGAAAAGCGGCAGATCATGGAGGCGTTGATTTCCGAAATTCAGATATACGAGGAGCGGCAGCCGAACGGTCAGTGGCTGAAATCCCTCAAATTCAAACTTCCGATTATTGATGAGGATATGAATTTGAGTTTGGACAATGATGAACATGTGGAAGTAGTAATAATGATGCAGAATTGTGGCTTGGAAGGAAAGTAGAGGGGGTTAACCACAAGATGTAGTGGTTTTTGGCGAAAAATCGAGGGTAAAATAGGGCAAAAAATGGCCGATTTTGGCCCCGATTTTGGCCGATTTGCGAAGTTTCCTGAAAAGGAACAAGATTCCAGAGGAATTTTATTCATATTATAGGAAAGTCCTTGCTGAAACGAAGTTATGTAAACTAATGATTCTGCCA
>OLSH01001662.1_pt1 | contig 9970 bp, 8 predicted proteins | sample 1643221 | NCBI WGS metagenome assembly OLSH01 (sample SAMEA3136681, study PRJEB25190) | human gut metagenome | biome: human gut; feature: human-associated habitat; material: faeces | place: Austria | collected 2013 | reverse complement strand
TTTGGTAGATAAATTCCAATTACATCCAATTACAACTCCAGAAGCTGACATGAAAGCTATCTTGGGCTAATAGGATCTATTAATCTGTTAACCACAGTCCTACGTCCCCTCTCTTTTATGATTTAGGACTGTTGTTATAAATAACGCACCTAGGGTTATCCTTAGGTGCGTTTTTTTACTATTATTGTGAAAGCTATCTATCGAGTGTTTGTATATTGATGGGGCCCAGTTTTGTATCCACAACTTAGTTAAAAAGGAAAGACTATACTTCTTTGCTCCTCGTGACCTGATGTCGCTGCATAAGTATAGTCTTTCCTTTTTATAACTGTAGATATAAAGGCGGCCCATCAACATACTACTCTGTAGATAGCTTTATCCAAAATAGTATGTGGTGCTGATAGAGGCGCTTCGGCCCTCAATAGGTTGTGCCTGTTAGTAAAACATTTGTAGAATATAAGTCCCATCAATATACAAAGTTTTAGAACAGCTTTCACAAGCATAGTAGTCCTCTGTAGACAAACAAATATGCCTCTAATGTGCATATAGACATTTATCAATATTGATTGTTATACTATAGGTAAGTAAGAGATTTCTCACATTATTTGTGTGTATATAGAGGTATGTATGAACAGTATTTTTGATATTATAGGGCCTGTTATGATTGGCCCGTCTAGTTCGCACACAGCGGGTGCTGCGCGGCTAGGTAAGATGGCGCGGTGCATTTTCCGTTCCACACCTAAAAAGGTAGATTTAACCTTATATGGATCTTTTGCAAAGACCTATAAAGGTCATGGTACAGATCGTGCTTTGATTGGCGGTCTATTGGGGTTCAAAGAGGATGATACGAATATTCGTGTTGCTCATAAATTGGCTGAGAAAGAGGGCATGGAGTACAACTTTATCGAGTCTCCTCTCGATGTAGGTCATCCTAATGTGGTTCGTTTTGATATGTACGACGAACATAATCGCCATATGACTGTTATTGGCCGTTCTCTTGGTGGTGGTCAAATTATGATTACCGAAGTAGATGGCAATGATATGTCTATTACAGGTGATGAGTTTACCCTTGTTGTATTCCATGAGGATAGACCTGGTGCCATTTCTCTTGTAAGCCAAGCGTTGAGTGAATCCGATATTAATATTGCTACGATGCGTGTATTCCGTAAGGGTAAGCATAAGGACGCAGTAATGGTTATTACTACGGATACGGTAGTAAATCCTATTACCGTTCAGTTTATGCGCGAGTTCCCAGGTATCCAAGATGTGATGACCTTTGAAGCGTTATAGGAGGGCGAATGATGAGTTATGCATACGATACAATTGCAGATATTATTCGCTTAGCAGAGGAAAATAATATTTCCTTCGGTGACGTAATACTGCGTTATGAGTTAGAAAATTATGACCGCAGTGAAGAAGCGGTTATTCGTGAAATAGAGCATCGGTTAGACATCTTTGAAGGCTCTATTCAATACGGTATAGACTACGCGGAGAAAACGGCCTCTGGTATGTCCGGTGGTCAGGCGGCACAGCTTAATGGTCAAACGCCAAGATTTATGAGTGATATTGCGTATAAAGCAATGACCTATGCTATTGCTGTAAACGAAGCGAATGCTAAAATGTTCCGCATTGTTGCTTGCCCTACTGCAGGATCTTGTGGTGTTATGCCTGGTGCTGTGAAAGCCGTAGCTGATCATTACAAGTTAGATAGAGCCACTGTAGTAAAAGGTTTCTTGGCCGCTTCTGGCATTGGCAATGTAGTAGCTAATCGCGCTTGCGTTGCTGGTGCGGTTGGTGGTTGCCAAGCAGAAATTGGTACAGCCGCTTGTATGGCTGCCGGTGCCATTGTAGAAATGATGGGCGGCACGCCGCGTCAAGTCGGACATGCTATTGCATTGTGCATGAAAAATCTATTGGGGCTTGCTTGTGATCCGGTGGCGGGACTCGTAGAGGTGCCATGTGTTAAACGTAATGGCTTCTATGCAGTTCATGCTATTACTGCATCTGAAATGGCGTTAATGAATATTGAAAGTCAAATTCCACCAGATGAAGTCATCGAAGTGATGAATAATATAGGTCGCGCTATGCCGGCAGCATTGCGTGAAACAAGTGATGGCGGTCTTGCGATAACACCGACAGGTACAGCTATTGCGGAAAGAGTGCAATCCTTATAAGGATTGCACTTTTTTCATGCTTTCATTTGTAGTAAAATAAAAGTTAGACTAGTTCAGAAAGGAGCGTGTATGATGGAACAAGCAAATCGAATATTGACCATATTGGAAGAAGCCGGCCATGAAGCCTATATCATAGGCGGTGCTGTGCGCGATATTTTGATGCATCAAAAGCCACATGACTTCGATATTGTGACGTCTGCACGTCCCGATACGGTAATTGAGGTTCTTCGCAGTCATGATATTCAAACGACAGACCTCGTAGGCAAATCTTTTGGTGTAGTGGTAGCTACATTAGAGGGAAGGCAATACGAAATTGCTACATATAGAACGGAGCGATATGGCGCAGATAGCCATCGCCCTGAAGAAATTATCTATGCCGATACCTTAGAAGAAGATGTGTTACGTCGTGACTTTACTGTCAACGGCATGGCGATGAACCGCTTTGGTGAGGTTATCGACCTCGTAGGTGGACGACGTGATATTAAACATAAGACATTACGCACTATTGGTAATGCGCAGGAACGTTTTGAAGAAGATGCATTGCGATTATTTAGAGCGTGCCGCTTTGTGGCGAAGTTGGATTTCTTGCCTAGTAAAGAGCTATTAGTGGCTATGCCTAAGGCTTTTCATCGCGTCTCTGGTTTATCCTTGGAGCGGGTGCGCAACGAAATTAATCGCCTCATGCTAGAGCCTGCTGTGGCAAAAGGTTTAGATGTATTGGTGCAGTCGCGTTTGGCAGAATGTTCATGTCGAGTGGTTGAAAACGGAGTGGCTCGAGAGGTTCCTATCTTGCCTGAACTATACCATCTCGTGAATTTGCCCCAAGAAAAGGACTTTCACGAATTCGATGGCTGGTACCATACATTAGCCGTTGTGTCCCATACGGAACCGGATTTGGTGCTGCGTTGGGGTGCTTTATTACATGATGTGGCAAAGGGAATGCCAGCGGTACGAGCTGTTATCAATGGTCGCCTCACAGATCGTGGCCATGATACACTAGGAGCGGAGATGACAGAAACGTTATTAACGCGACTAGGATATCCGAAGGCCTTTGTAAAACGCGTGGCGTGGATTGTGAAAAACCACATGCGCTTTCACTATTTCGTACAAAATGGTGATGCAAACGAGAAAAAATGGCTTCGTAAGGAAGCTCGGAGTGGAGAGTTCCGAGATAGCCAAATTATGCGCACTGCCTGGGAGCAATTAGCTAAGGTTTGTGCTGCCGATGTGTTAGGTTGTGGGAAGCCTTATGCATCGACTGATGGCACCTTAGCCTTTGGTGAATGTATGGCAGATCTTAGCCTAGAGATGCCTATCCATACAAAGGATTTAAATTATGACGAACGAGTTATTAAGCTTGCAGGGAAAAAAGTGGGGGAAGGATTGCAGTATTTATTAGGTCAGGTACAAAATGGGGTGATTCCCAATGAACCAGATGCATTATATGATGCATTAGACCATAAGTTACGCCGTCCAGTGGAGAAATGATGAAGTTATTAAATAAAGCGTTATTACGCATGAGTGGTTGGAGTCGCACTACGTGGTGCCTTGCCATACTCATGACCGTTGCCTTCGTCCTTATCGGGCGTTTAGCACAGTTACAGGTCTTTGATACCTTTGACCTAGAGAAGAAAAACTTATTACAAGTTCAAGTAGATAGAAAATTACAATCGCCGCGCGGTACAATCTATGACCGTAATGGCAAGCCTTTGGCGATGAGTGTAGTTACAAAATCTTTATATGCGGATCCAAAGATGATTAAACAGTCTCCTCAAGAGATTGCGGATCTCATCTCACCGTACGTAACGATGTCAAAAGAGAATATTGTGAAAGCTTTGCAAGAGGATACCGCCTTTGTCTGGTTGAATCGTATGATGGATGCAGATAAATCAAAAGGGGTACAACAAGTTATTAAGGATAATAATATTGCAGGCCTTAATTTCGTTGAAGAATCTAAGCGCTATTATCCAAATGGTGTCTTAGCGGCACAAGTATTAGGCTTTGTCGGTACTGATGATAAAGGTCTTGATGGTCTAGAAATGGTTCTTGATGACGAATTAAAGGGGGGCGTACAACAAGAAATTGTAGCTACTGATAATAAAGGGAATGCCATCTTTGGTTCCGTACTATCTAAATTTTTACCAGATAAGGGTAAAAGTGTAACCTTAACCATCGATGCAACAATTCAATTTATTGCAGAACGCGCTCTTGATAAGGCAATGGTTGATACAGGAGCTAAGCATGCCAGCGTTATCGTTATGGATCCAAAGACCGGTGAAATATTAGCGATGGCTAATCGTCCAAGTTATGATCCTAATAACTACAACCAAAGTGGTGAAGAGGCTTTCAAAAATATTGCGGTTACCAATTTATATGAACCAGGCTCTACATTCAAATCTATTATTGCATCTGCAGCTCTTGCGGCAGGCAAATGGAAGTTGGACACTGTATATAACGATAAAGGGGCCTTCGCTGCCAATGGACATATCATTAGAAACTGGAATGGCGAGGGATATGGTCCTGTTCGTTTGCTAGATATTTTGAAGTACTCTATTAATACTGGTATGGCTGAAATTGGTACATTAACAGGTGCAGATATTCTCTCGAAATATGTACGTGATTATGGCTTTGGTTCTGAAACAGGTATTGAATTGCCTGGTGAAGGAGCAGGTATTTTGTATAATCCAGAGGATATGAGTAAGCTAGACGTTGCTACTATGTCCATCGGTCAAGGTATTGCGGTTACACCATTACAAATGGTTCGCGCCTTTGGTGCACTTTCTAATGGTGGGACTATGATGAAACCACATATCATCAAGTCTTATAGTAACTCTCAAGGCGATGTAACAAGTACGACTGAAACATCTGTTGTGGGACAACCAGTTCCGGAGGAAACCGCTAAAACCATTGTAGATATTCTAGAAAAAGAAGTATCTGAAGGTGGCGGTACAAAAGCGATGGTAGAAGGTTATCACTTCGGCGGTAAAACTGGTACGGCGCAAAAACTAGATACCAAACATGGCGGTTATCTCGATGGACAATACATTGCGTCCTTTATTGGTTTTGGCCCTGTAGAGGATCCAAAATTTGTAGTTCTTGTCGTTATTGATGACCCACAAAAGGGTTCTTTTTATGGTAGTCAAATTGCAGCCCCTGTATTTAAGGACATCGTATCTCAGCTTGTACGGTATTACCAAATGAGTCCGTATGTTAAAGAAAGTACACCAGTAGCTGTTAAAGCTGCTAATACATTACCTGAACCAAAACCGGGAAGTGATGGTTCTGTTACATTGCCTAACTTTACTGGTTTTACCTATGGTGAAGTGCGTGATTGGTTACATAAGGCGGGACTTGCCTTTAAACCGGATGGAACTGGTACGGCTACATCTCAAGATGAAAGTAGCGGTACAACTGTTCAGGCTGGTACAGCAATTACTGTTCATTTCCGTAGATAAAACGAATTCGGTCATAATTAGAAATTATAGACAGTTCGTTATATAATAGAATAAGAGACTTAGGTGCCTCTCCGGAGGCACCTTATTTTATAGATAGTTTGAATGAATGGAGATACACATGATCGAATTACGCGGTAAAGCAGTAGCAGATGCTCACAAGGCGATTTTACAAGAAAAAGTTGCAGCAGTAGGCAACTCTGTAATTACTATGGCAGTATTACTCGTTGGTGATGACCACGGCGCTCATATGTATGCTACATTTATGGAAAAAACAGCTAAAAATTTTGGCTATGGTTTTGTGCTAAAGCAATTGCCTAAAACGGCAACGCAAGATGAAGTAGTAGCGGCGTTGCATGAATTAAATACTGATGCATCTATTCATGGGATTTTGCCGCTAATGCCAATGCCTAAACACATTGATACAGAAGCTCTTATCGATATGTTGGATCCTAAAAAAGATATTGATGGTCTTACAACATATAACATCGGTTTAGTAACAGCTGGTAAGGGTGGCTTTGCTCCTTGTACGGCTAAGGCTTGTATGGCTATTTTAAATCACTATAATATTCCTTTAGAAGGAAAACATGTGGTTGTAGTCGGTCGTAGCCAAGTTATCGGTAAACCTATAGCGCTTATGGCACTCGCTGCACATGGTACTGTTACAATGTGCCATTCTAGAACTTCTGATCTAGTAGAGCAAGTAAAGCGTGGTGATATTATTATTGCTGCGGCTGGTCGTGCTCATATGATTACTGCTAATATGATTAAGCCTGGTGCTGTTGTTATTGATGTAGGTATTAATGAACTGGACGGCAAAACTGTAGGTGATGTTGATTATGATGCGGTAAAAGATATTGCATCTGCCATTACTCCTGTACCAGGAGGTGTTGGATCCGTAACAACGACAATGATGCTAGAAGCGGTATATGAGGCATACCATGCATGAGATGTCTATAGCAGAAGGTATTCTTGATGTAGCGCTCGATACCTTACGTCAACACGATGCGACAGTCATTCATTCTATTCAACTAGACTTAGGGTTAATGAGTGGGGTAGAACCTGATTCATTGTTATTTTGTTGGGAAGCCATTACAAAGGGAACCCCTGCGGAAGGCTCACGCATAGAAATCAATACTATTCCTATTGAAGGAAAGTGTTTAGATTGTGATAAAATATTTTCTGTAAAAAATTATACGTTTATTTGTCCTTATTGTGACAGCCATTTCGTACAAACTATAGGCGGTCGTGACTTACAAGTGACCTCTATGGATATCGATTGATAGAAAGGTTAGGGCATGCAAGTTCAAGTTAAAACTAATGTACTGGCAAAAAACGATGCTATTGCAGAGGCTTTACAACAGTTGTTTAAGAAAAAGAATATATTTGTATTTAATCTGTTAGGTTCACCTGGGGCAGGTAAGACTTCTCTTTTGGAGGCAACCCTACAAGATTTAAAAAAGGAGTATCGCTTAGCCGTTATTGAAGGCGATTTATTTACGGCAAAGGATGCCAAGCGCATTCATGAGTTGGGTGTGCCTGTTATCCAGATTAATACGGTTGGTGGGTGCCATCTCGATGCACAGATGATTCAAGATGCCTTAGGTGATCTGAATCTTGATGACCTCGATATGATTATTATCGAAAATGTAGGCAATTTAGTGTGCCCTGCGGAATTTGAGATTGGTGAAAGCATGAAAGTAACGGTTTTATCTGTTACCGAAGGTGAAGATAAGCCCCTTAAGTATCCGTTAATCTTTAAAGAGTCTAAGGCCATCCTTATTAACAAGATTGATTTATTGCCCTATGTGCCTTTCAAAAAGGAGCAGGCAATACAAGATATCCGTAATTTAAATCCAAATGGAGAAATTTTTGAAGTAAGTTGCACGGCCCACAACGGTCTTGAACCATGGTTGAATTGGTTGCGTGCACAGTTGGAGAATAATCGATGAACTATTCTATGAAGAGCCGTATTGTAGCGGCCCTCCTTGTGGGCTTGTGTGCTACTACAATCAGTTATGCAGCAGAGCCTGCCATTTCCACTGTTAATCCAGTTGCAGTAGAAACTACTGATGACACTAACGTTGTAGCTCAAGATTCCGCTAATGCGAGCAATGATGGTAGTGTAGATGAAACTGGTGAGGTTGATAGCTTGTCTTACCTTGATAATGCACCAGTTAGAGTTGTTAAGCTAGACCCAAAAACGAAACAGGAAGGTTCTAAAACCGGATGGCTCGCAGAGCAAATGGCTGTAACTGAATTTGGTGATTCTATACAATTCTGGCAAGCGGCTAGTGAGAACGAAGGTCCTTTGCCGAGTATCACTCAGAATAATTTAGCTGATATTGGTAAGTCTTATACGGCAAACAGTTTACCGCCTTTAGGTTCTCAGGATGACTATGCTATCGGCACATACCGATTGGGAGATCAGTTTGAAGTTCCAAAAGATGTAGAAAAAACTGAGGTACGTGATAACTTTACTACGTATTACATGAAAGATGTAGCAGTAACTGTATATACTGGACCTGCTCAAGAATTGTTGGTTAACAATCAATTACGTGGGCAAGGGGCGACTTACTTCTTTGAACCAAATACTATTACAAATATTCATAGTACAAAAAAAGGCTCTAATACAGTACGCGACATTGGTCCTGGTAGCACACGGATGGAATTGATATTTGCCTATGGCAGTCCTAATGCGATGTGGCGTGATAAGAAAAATGAGACATATATTTTCCTTTATGAGGGGCATTCCGAAAATTCATTGCCTCAAAAAAAGGAGTTTAAGAGTCCCGTAGAGAATACAAATAGTAATAGCCAACAACAATCTATGCTTGGTCAGCAAAAAGAATATATTGCTTTCACCATTAAACAAAGCAATATAGAGGCTGTAGACATTATTAGTGGACAAGTATGGCCTAGGTTTGGATTGCCGAAAGCTGAAGTGTATGATTTTGAAGCTGGTACACTTACGGCTGATGATTTTGTATTGCGTGGTTTCAAGTTGAATGACCATTTTGTTAATGATCCTAATAATGATTGGAAACATCAAGGCATATTGTTTGGCTCCACATTTATTGGCTATAATGAATACGGTGTGAGTGTAGATAAAAAAGATCTTATCAATCGCGTATTATTAAATGTTTATACGCCTACACGTCGTGGAATCGCGATGGGTGATACCAAATATTTATTGCTCTTTGTGTATGGTATGCCAACTCGTATTGTTGAATCTACAACAAAGGCGGGGACGTCTACCGTATATGAATATAAAAATCCAGCGGCAAGCAACTCTTATTTACAGTTTGCCCTAGATGATAAAAACCAATATATCAAATCCGTTATGTTATCTGACCGTCCTGTAAAATAGGATAGGTCACAGCGAGGAGGCAAAGGGTATGGTTACTGTACAAGATGTAAAAGAACGTTGGGAAAAGATTCAAGGTGATGATGAACGTATATTGTTTATCGTTGGTGGTCCAGGTTCTGGTAAAAGTTTGCTAATTCGTGAATTGTCTGAGCAGAAGGGCTGGAAATACTTGGAAGCTAAGCAACTCATCGAGGAAGAGTTTTTGCTCGTGCCTCGTGATGAACGGCCTCAATTAGCGGAAGAAGTTATTTGCCGTGCTCTTAGCCGTAGCGATACGGAAGTAGTCTTGCTAGATGGCATTAATGTATTCTTTGCACCTATCTTAAATCTAAAACCATTTGAGTTGTTAAAAACTATTAGTAAGAAGTATCCTATTGTCGTTGGCTGGCGTGGACATATTGAAGGGGATCAGTTGTACTTAGAACATAACAATAATCCTAAACATGCTGTAGTTAGTATTGCACATCCAGATCATGTTATTGCAATCGACTAAATGTATGTTTGAACATATTGGTTGAATATAGGGAAAACTATAGATGTATAGAAGGAGATAGCGGGCTATCTCCTTTTTTAGTTATATAATTACAGTTATTAGGTAAAAAATATAGTTTTGTAATTTCCTATTATTTGATTCTACTAAACCTGAAATATGGATGTTAGCAGACATGGACTGGTAAGGAATGAAACTATGTAAAGGTATATAAAGAATATACTAGTAAATAAAAGTTGATTACTGGATATATACTGAAAACGAGGCATTTTATAGAGGATTGATAAAATATAAATTTTTTTTGACAAAATACTTGCATAGGGTATCGTTTCATGTTATTATGATTAAGCACTAAGAGTGACCACAGTGAACGAAAAACTTCAAAAAAGTTTTTAAATGTTCTTGACACTTAGTGTGCTAGGTGATACAATTCATCTTGTCGTAATGATGCTGGCGTAGCTCAATAGGTAGAGCAGCTGACTTGTAA
>OLSH01001657.1_pt1 | contig 10006 bp, 8 predicted proteins | sample 1643221 | NCBI WGS metagenome assembly OLSH01 (sample SAMEA3136681, study PRJEB25190) | human gut metagenome | biome: human gut; feature: human-associated habitat; material: faeces | place: Austria | collected 2013 | reverse complement strand
CAGACAGACAGACAGACAGACAGACAGACAGACAGACAGACAGACAGACAGGTAAAGTCTGCCTTTTTTGCGTACAACCTATATAGACATACCAAAAGCACAGATACACTAATTATATGGTGATCTGTGTCTTTTTTGCGTTCTGTAGAAAAATGAGTGAAAAGAGGGAAGAAATATGTATAAAGAGAGTGTCAAGAAGAATTTTCGTTACATAATGTCAAAATTTGTGTGTGTGGTTTTTGTAGTAATTTTAATATTAAATTGTATGTCTTTGCAAATTAAAGCAGAAGGAAATACGAATGGGAATATAACAGATAGTGAATATAATCCAAAATATACTATTCAACATTATTTAAATTACCCAGCGATGGTTTTAGATATTCCAAATTCTGGAGATAAGACAGGAATGGATTTAGTAAATGCGCAAGCATCTAAGACAGATACGATGATTGTATGGCGAACAGATGCTTCACGGGAAAATAATTTACCACGTAATTTTAAGAAACAAAATAGTTATGGAGAGAACCATGGCGTGGATGAATTATATGAACAAAGTCCACATTCGCAACTAAACTTAAATGATGATGGAACAGTAAAAACAGAAAATGAATTACGAAAATTGTTTGCTGATGAGGAAACATATTTCTTTGAAAAATCACAAATGCGATTCATGAATAAGCTTTATAATGATAAAAGTGAAAATCATTATAATAAGAATTATACATTAGAACAGGTTTGGCTTTTGAAAGAAGGTAAGGATAAAGATAGTACTAATGAAGAGGATTTTTATGTCTTAGATGCACCTGTAATGGATGATGGAATCCATCATGATCCTTCTAAGTTTACTTTCACTAACTATAAGGACAATCCAGCATTTAATTCCACAAAAACTACAAATGCTGATGGTGTGAAATATATTGGAGATTCAAAAGACGGTTATACGATTTTAATTACTGAAGATACGGTCATTCGTCTAGTTTTTGAACCAACTACAGAAGAAAATTATAATTATGATGCAGTGAATTTTTTCGATTATGATATAACGGATGGATGGATTTATACTACAGAAGCTGCAGCTAATGCAGCAAGAGATGGTCAAGAGGTAGATAATATAAGCAAAAAGGTTGATAAGGCAATAGAAGCACAAACTTTAGATCAATTAGTTTCAAACAGTAAATTTAATGTAGATGGTAAACTTCCAACTTCTTATCAAAGCAAAGATGAATTGAAAAATGTAACATTTTATGCAAACACAGCAAAACAAGGTATAAATAACCGAAATAATCTTCCTGCTGGAGCAGAGCAAAAATTTGCTTTTGGAAACGATAATGCTGGGACTGGATTAGGAAAGAATACTTGGAATGATTCTAACGGTGTAGCGGCATCATTAAATATGACTAATGCAGGAAATCGTGCTGGAACCAGTAAATGGGGTACTACATTCTATGGTCCGAGTCTTCGAGGGGCAACATTTAGTTTGGGTCAAGGCGTCAATGAAAATGGAAGTATTAAGTGGAGTGAGGGGGTAAATGCACCTCCAATCTTTTCAACAGCTAAAGATACTTTGAATTCAGATGGTATAGATAATCCAAATGGAATACAAGGGAAAACGGAATATTTAAAATATAGTGGATATGGGACAGAAAATTCCAAAGAAAACTATAGCTTACAGTTTTCTCGTCTTGGAGGTACATATACTTTATCTGGAGTTAAGAACAATAAAGGGAAACAAGTCAGCAGTAAGTTGGATAAAATTTCTAAAAATAAATCATCTCTTTATTCAAATGAATTTTGGCCGATGGATTATGCTTCATCATATGGAACTGATGGACACGATCTTAAATTTGGAAATTTAAATTCCAAAGATCTTAGAAATTTTGTAGGAATTGATGGTTCTGGAGCTAAAGTATCTGGAGCCCTTCCAACAAGTGATGATCAAAATAATGATCATAATTCTTACTTTGGTATGACAACATATTTTGATTTTGTGTTACAACCTGGATATTGTGGACCGTTGAATTACTTCTTTTATGGAGATGATGATTTATTAGTGTTCTTGTCAGAAACAACTGTTTCTGAGGATGGGACAGTTACAGTTGATCATACTAACAGTGTACAAGTGGCAGACATGGGTGGAGTTCATTCGTCATTAGGTATGTACGTAGATTTATGGGAATTTATTGATGGAGCAGAAGATATAAAAAATAGTGATGGAGAGACAATTGCCACAGGTATTCCATATAAAGATAATAAGAAAACATATCGTTTATCTGTATATTACACAGAAAGAGGAGCATCTGGATCTTCATGCTATATGAGATTTACAGTTCCATTTGAAGAGTTAGCAACAAATCCAATTACTTTTAATCAGGCAATTCAAATTGAGAAAAATGTTAAGAGCAATTCAAAAGAAGATAAAGGTGTATATGCATTTCAGTTGGATTTAACGACACCTGACGGAAATTCTATGGTTAATCAATATCCATATAAGAGATATGATGCAAATGGAAAAGAAATTAGTACTTCTAATGCTTCAATTGTCAGTGGAACAAAATTTTTTTTAAAGGATGGAGAGAAAGTGCTGATTTCTCATTTGCCAAAAGATACTGATAAGGATTTGGAGAAAGGCTATGGATATAATGTAAGAGAATTAGGAAGAGTAGATTCATCTAGTACAGGATACCCTGATAACTTGAATCCAAGTAATGTTACAGTTATTCCATTGACTCCAAAAGATTCAACAACCTTTATGACAGGAACAATTAAGGATGGATTAGGTCAAAAATTAACATTGGGTGTTGATTATGGGGATGAATTTGATAAAAACAATTATGTTCGTTTTATTAATGCCACAGACCCTGGAATGTTAGAATTAGAAAAGCAATTATCTGTTGATACGCAATCAACAGATAAGGATTTCAATTTCAACGTATATTTCACAAAAGCAGATGGGACGCCTTTGAACTCTTTATCATGGTTTAAAAGCCCGACTGATGTTGAGAGTCCAAACTGGGTTGAACAATCAGATATTGAGTTGCAAGATGGTAAAGGCGTGTTATCAATTAAAGCTGGTGAAAAGGTTTTGATTTATAATTTACCAAAAGGGGCAACCTATACCATTACAGAAGCCAAAAACACATATTATGGGGTCAAAGAGATTGTTACTACAGGAAGTGGAAAGATAAATAAAGACGAAGCTTCTGGAAAGGTTACCGGAACTATTATAGTGGATGAGAATGTGACCGAGATGGATCAAAAAAAGCCATCTAATACCATTAAATATGTCAATGCAAAAACAGAAACAGGTGGCTTGACAGTAACAAAACAAGTTGCGGGAACACACGGCGATAAAGACAAGGAGTTCCATTTCACGGTTACGCTTGATGATAAGACAATCAGCGGAAAATTTGGAGATATGGACTTCGCGGACGGCGTGGCTACATTCACATTGAAACACGGGCAGAGAGCAACAGCTGTGAGACTTCCTGCTGGTATCAGATATACAGTAGAAGAAACAGAAGCCAACCAGGACGGCTATGTGACTACTTCTACTGCTGACAAAGGAACAGTTCCAGAGGATGGTAATGTGGGAATCAAGTTTATCAACCACAAGGAAGTGACATCAGAGAAGCCATCCACACCTGATAAACCTGATACGCCAGACAGTCCAAAAACGGGTGACAGAACAAATATAGTGTTATATATATCATTGTTCGCAATAAGCGGACTATTAATCGCAATTCTAATCGTATTGAAGAAAAAGAAAATATTGGAGAACCGAAAAAGATCTTGAAATAAGATTGTAACGGCTACACAACTCACATTGACGGAGTGATCCAGACACGGTGGCGGGGAAATCTCAGGATTTTTCCGCCATGCTTGCAAGTGGCTGGTTCACTTCGTCTGTGAGCGAGCCTGTGGCGAGCTTTATGTAGCCCCCGTTATCTAACAAGGGGGCACAGGAACGCTCATGGTATGACTTCATGCTCGATTGTATGACGGCTGGCGGTGTGATAAAACGGGTTGACTTGGACACAGAGATTAAAAACCGTTTTGAAATACGCATGAAGAATGCACGAGCCTATTATGCTGTTGTGGACTTACTCATTTTGTATTCAAATGCTTAGTTTGTATCAAGTGTTGATGCAAGAAAGAAGAAATATATTTTATCAGGTAGATGATAATGGTGTCATCTTTCAGGCCGATGGAGAAAGCTCAAAGGATATATTATGGAAGAGGCGAATGGCATGTTCGTCCAATGAACAATTCTCGATTGATAAATCCATGACATTGGACTTGAACGGATACAGTATTGGCTCCATAAAAGAGCAGTCTTTTGTGATAAATAAATATGGGGAAACGACTGAAGTCAAGCAGAAAAACGGAACGATCACCAATGACAGCAGCGAATCAGACAAGTTAAGCATACCGGTGTTTGCAAGACAAAGAGTCAAACTGCACCTGGAGAATATGAAGCTTATATTGAATCCAAACGCCGGCATGATGGGATATGGCCTGAGGATTGGAAATGGAGATCATAATCAGGCACCGTAAAAGCTTTCAATATCGGCGGAGCCGCAGTTTATCATCCTCAGAACGGCAATCTGACAATCAACGGCGGCATTGCGGAGAATACGGAGGTGCTCAGGGAGCCGAGGCATCCATTGTATTTAAAGTCAATGGGGGCAGCTCTGTGGATAATCTCACAGGATTGACAGACCAGGTGATTTCTGACCTCACTATGCCGAAACCGAAGACCGGCAGTTCAGCGCAATCGAAGCGGGTCACCCAAAATGCGGCTAAAGCTGGGGAGCCTTTGGAATTTGCAGCTTGGGCAGGAGTCATGCTCACGGCTCTGGTATGCGGTCTGGCTGCGGCAAACTGTAAAAAGAATGCAAAGCATAAATAACATTCCATATACCTTATCGTGCGAAGCACGTCCACCCGAAGGGTATTAAATACGGTGTGCCCTGCGGGTATACTTTTCTGAGCTTATCCGGGTGTTTGGCAGAGAAATGCCGGATAAGCTTTGTTTTTAGTTGCGCTTTTTCTGTAAAACGTGCTAAAATTCTTTCAGATATAAAAAGGAGCTAGTTATGGAACTTTCGATGATAGGAATTGATTATCATACGGCATCGGTGGAGGAGAGGGAGCCGTTTGCATTTACAGATTCGGGAGCCACCCGATTCATGAAGTCTGTGAAGGAAACGGACCCAAATGCGTCCTGTATCGTTCTGTCGACCTGCAACCGGACAGAACTTTGGTTTTATAATCTGACACCTGACCCTCTGGATTACCTTTTTTCACAGCTGTCTCTTTTAAAGGATTCGGGGAGAGAACTGTTCGTCAGAAGGGCCGGGGCCGAGGCCGTCTTTTATCTGATGGAACTGGCCAGCGGGCTCCACTCTCAGATCCTTGGGGAAGACCAGATTGTGTCCCAGGTCAGAGAGGCCCTTAACCGTGCCAGAGAATGCTGTAAGCCGGACCCTGTTCTGGACACGCTGTTTCGGATGGCTGTGACGGCGGCAAAAAAAGTCAAAACGGAAACCCGGATCGGAAGCAGGGACACCTCCGTGCCGGAACGGGCTGTTTCGATTTTGGAAGACAAATACGGCTCATTTAAAGGAAAACAATGTCTGGTTATCGGAAACGGAGAAATGGGCCGTCTTCTGGCCGCATGGCTGGTACATAAAGGGGCCTGTGTTTCCATGACTCTGCGGCAGTATCGGAAACAGGACGTCATGATCCCGGCAGGATGCGGTGTTGTCTCTTACCAGGACCGTTACAGCGCCATGGGAGCTATGGAGTTTATTTTCAGTGCCACCAGAAGCCCGCACTATACGATACGCGCACAGCAGGCGGCAGAGACTTTTAAAGAGCACCGCTCTTATGTGTTTACAGATCTGGCAGTGCCCAGGGATCTGGACCCGGGTCTTGCAGAGCTGCCCGGATGCTGCCTTTTAGATATGGACGATCTGGGCCTTCAGGTATCGGCAGATGACGGGGAGCTTAAGAAGGCAGAAGAAATTATTTGTGAGCAGTCCGATGAATTTATGAACTGGTATTATTTCAGGGATTATATTCCGCTGGTCCGGGCGGTCGGCAGTGCTGCCGGGGAGCTGACCAATGCCAAGCTGAAGAAAACATACAGGGAACTCAGAAAAAAACACCAGGATGTATGCGGCCTTAAAAAAGAGGTGATGAGGGCATCAGAATCAGCGGTTGAACGGATTCTCTTCGGCCTTAAGGATGTGCTCCCGAGGCAGGAGTGGAAACATATTTTTGAGGCGCTGGAACTGTCGGCAGATGAGGTGGATATTTTTTAAGGAGGCTTGACCATGGGATATTTTCCGATGTACACAGATATCCGGGATTTCAAGATTTTGATGGTCGGAGGAGGAGCAATCGCCCTGCGGCGGCTTAAGACACTCCAAATGTTTCATGAACATATCACAGTCATATCACTGTCTGTCTGCAAAGGGATAGAAGATATGGTCCTTGACGGCTTTGTCACCTGGATTTCAAGGAGTTATGTTCCGGGAGACCTGAAAGATTTTGATATGGTGCTTGCCGCAACAGATAACAGGGAAGTCAATCACGCTGTTTTTCTGGAAGCCCGGAGGGAGAAAATGCCCGTCAATATCAGCGACTGCAAAGAAGAGTGCAGTTTTTATTTTCCTTCTGTTATAAAGGACGGCGATATTGTCATCGGGGTCACATCCGGAGGCACCGACCATAAAAAGACAAAACAGACAGCAGACAGAATCAGGAGTTTGATATGGAACCAAAAAGACTGAGGATCGGAAGCCGCGAAAGCCTTCTGGCTGTGGCTCAGACAAAACTTGTAATAGAGCAGTTAAAAGCAAATTATCCGGATCTTTCTTTTGAGCTGGTGACTCTGAAAACTACCGGGGATAAGATTCTTGATAAGACGTTAGATAAGATCGGAGGAAAGGGACTCTTTGTGAAAGAGCTTGATCAGGCTCTTCTGGACGGAAGGATCGATATGGCGGTCCACAGCATGAAGGATCTGCCTATGGAGATCTCCGATGACCTTCCCGTGGCGGCAGTGCCCAAACGGGGTGATCCAAGAGACGTGATTGTGCTGCCTTTGACCGGAGATTTTGGGGAACCCGGACAGGTGATCGGTTCTTCCAGTGCGAGAAGAGTTCTGCAGGCCAGAGGCCTGTTTCCGGAAGCAGAATTTCAAAGTATCCGAGGGAATATCCATACGAGGCTTCGTAAGTTGGACGGCGGACAGTATTCTGCATTGATCATGGCGGCCGCGGGACTAAAAAGGGCAGGCCTTGAAGAGCGGATCAGCCGTTATTTTTCTGTGGAAGAAATGCTGCCGGCGGCCGGACAGGGGACACTGTGCGTTCAGGTGAGAAAAGATTTTGACCAGTCCTTTTTTTCATGTATCCATGACAGGGGGACGGAACTTGTGACCGAGGCGGAACGGAGTTTTGTACGTGCTTTGGACGGGGGCTGTTCTTCTCCGATCGCGGCATATGCAGAGATTACAGGAAGCGACCTTAACCTTACCGGGTTTTACTGCGATGAATCAGACGGCACCGGAAGGGAAAAGAGCATTCGGGGAAAAGCACAAAGTGCCGGTGAGCTTGGCCGGCGCCTTGCAGAACAGATACGAGAATAAATGATACAGAAAGAAGGATGCAGAATGGATATGACAATAAGATCAAGAAGGCTACGGTCTACACCGGTATTGAGAAAGATGGTGCGGGAGACGAGGATGGATGCGTCTTCTCTCATTTATCCGCTTTTTGTGCGGGAGGGAGAAAATGTGAAGGAAGAAATCCCGTCCATGCCGGGACAGTTCAGGTACAGTCTGGACCGCATGCCGGAAGCTCTGAACGAAATGGCAGATGCCGGGGTGCCGAGTGTTATGCTGTTTGGAATTCCGGATGCAAAGGATGAGTGCGGCACCGGGGCGTGGGCAGAGGACGGCATCATCCAGAAGGCATTGAGAAAGGCAAAGAAGGAAGTGCCGGATCTTTATTACATTACAGACGTGTGCATGTGTGAGTATACCTCCCACGGACACTGCGGCATTTTGAGCGGACACCGGGTGGACAATGATAAGACTCTGCCCATGATCGCTAAGATAGCCCTGTCCCAGATACAGGCCGGGGCCGATATGGTAGCCCCGTCTGATATGATGGACGGCCGGGTCTCTGAGATCAGAAGTCTGCTGGATCAGCACGGTTACACAGATGTGCCGATCATGTCCTATGCGGCCAAATATGCTTCCGCTTTTTACGGCCCGTTTCGGGATGCCGCAGGATCTGCCCCTTCCTTCGGAGACCGGAAGGGATATCAGATGGATTATCATAATCGCCTGGAGGCCCTGAAGGAAGTGAAACAGGACTGTGAAGAAGGAGCGGACATCATCATGGTGAAACCGGCTCTCTCTTATCTGGATATTGTGAGAGAAGTGCGCAGTACGGTAGATCTTCCAGTAGCTGCATACAGCGTCAGCGGGGAGTATGCCATGATCAAGGCGGCAGCCATGAAGGGCTGGATCGATGAGGATCAGATGATCTGTGAGACGGCAGCCGGGATTTACCGGGCAGGCTGTGATATACTCCTGACGTACTTTGCTAAGGAGATTGCCGGATTTATGAGGGAAGGGAGGATCGGATGATGACCAGATCAGAAGATTTATTTAACCGTGCCAAACGGGTGCTGCCAGGAGGCGTCAACAGCCCGGTGAGGGCTTACCAGTCTGTGGGAGGCTGTCCGCGGTTCATTAAAAAAGCGGAAGGTACTTATGTATATGACGAAGAGGGAAAACGCTATCTGGATTATATCGGCTCCTGGGGACCGATGATCCTCGGACATAACCATTCGGAGATCCAAAAAGCGGTCGTGGAAGCCGCACAAAATGGGCTGAGCTTTGGTACGGCTACAGAGATCGAAGTGGAGATGGGAGAACTGCTGTGCAATCTGGTGCCGTGTTTTGATATGGTCCGCATGGTCAATTCGGGCACGGAGGCCGTGATGAGTTCGATCCGGGCTGCGAGAGGATTTACGGGCAGAGATAAGATCATCAAGTTTGAGGGATGTTATCATGGACATTTTGACGCACTGCTCGTAAAAGCGGGGTCCGGTGTGATGACGGCAGGAATCCCGGACAGCTCCGGTGTGCCAAAGGGCTGTGCGAAGGATACCCTGACTGCGGTGTATAACGATATAAACAGCGTTAGGAAACTATTTGAAGAAAATCCGGGACAGATCGCCGCGCTGATCATTGAACCGGCAGCGGCAAATATGGGGGTTGTATTGCCGAAAGAAGGCTTTTTGCAGGAACTCAGAGATATCTGTACCAAGAACGGGACACTGCTGATCTTTGATGAGGTCATTACCGGCTTCAGGCTGGGACTTGCAGGTGCACAGGGAACTTACGGCGTGACGCCGGACCTGGCCACCTTCGGAAAGATCATCGGAGGAGGCATGCCGGTAGGCTGCTACGGAGGACGGCGTGAGATCATGGAAATGATCGCACCTCTCGGCAGCATTTATCAGGCCGGGACTCTGAGCGGAAATCCGGTTGCCATGGCGGCCGGCATCACGGAACTTACGATTCTGAAAGAACACCCGGAAATCTACCGGCATCTTGAGAAACTCGGAGAGTCTTTCAGAAGCGGTGTAAAAGAGATCCTAAGGCGGCACGGAAAGGAATATCAGATTACAGGGACAGGGTCTTTAAGCTGTCTGTTTTTTACGGACCGTCCGGTTGCCAATTATGAGGACGCAAAGACTTCCGATGTACAGGCATTTGCAGAGTATTTTCATTATATGCTGGATCACGGAATCCATCTGGCCCCCTCTCAGTTTGAAGCTATTTTCTTTAACAATGCTATGAAACAGGAGGATGTAGATCTGACACTGGAAGTGATGGATTCCTTTTTTTCATTTCACAGGAAAGTCCTATGACCTTCCCTATGAAATAAAAACGCTCCGCGGGTTGTGCACAGATGCGTAA
>OLSH01001651.1_pt1 | contig 10055 bp, 9 predicted proteins | sample 1643221 | NCBI WGS metagenome assembly OLSH01 (sample SAMEA3136681, study PRJEB25190) | human gut metagenome | biome: human gut; feature: human-associated habitat; material: faeces | place: Austria | collected 2013 | reverse complement strand
GGCGTCACCAGAATAATGATGCACATGGTCTCCATGAAAGTTCCCAGCAGCAAAAGAAGCAGGAATATGAATGCCATGATAAAAAACTTACTGGATGTGATGGACAGCAGCCAGCCGGCAAACAGGGTGGGCACATTCTGTATGGACATAATCCACCCAAAAGGCATGGCAGCCGAGATAATCAGCATGATGACGCCTGTGGTGACAACACTTTCCGCCGCCACCTTATAGAACTCCCGCAAAGTCAGCTCACGGTACACGAACACTGCCAGAATGAAGGAATAGATTGCAGCCACCACCGATGCCTCTGTCGCGGTGCAGATACCTGAAAACACACCTCCCAGCACGAAAATAGGCATTAAAAGCGGAAGCAGGGCATCACCTGTAATCTTGAGCCTCTCCTTTGCCGTATAATCCGTTTTCTCAACGCTCTCCTTGTTTCCCCTTTTAACGGCGAAAAATGTATTGAGTCCGATAAGGGCAATGATACAGATAAATCCCGGTACAAAACCGGCCAGGAACATATCTCCCACCGATGCCCCGGAGGAGGACGCATAGACCACCATTACGATGCTTGGCGGAATGATGCAGGCCATGGTTCCTCCGGCCGCAATCAGGCCCACGGTCAGCCCCCTTGGATATTTCTGCTCCAGCATTTCAGGACCTATGATTTTGCCGATGGCCGCAGCGCTTGCCACGCCGGACCCTGAGACAGCGCCGAAGAATCCGCAGGCCGCAAGTGCCGTGGCCCCCAGCCCGCCCGGCATTTTCCGCAGCATCATATTGGCAAACCTCATGAGGCGGGGCGTACTGCCGTATACCATCAGGGAACCGGCAAAGATAAACATAGGCATTGCCATCATATTAAATGATTTGGCGCCGCTGGCCATGCGCTGGACAACGATGTCCAGAGGCGGGTAGCCATTGACTGTCAGCAGTGCCATACAGCTGATTCCGATGGAAAAAGCCACAGGCAATCCAATCAGCAGACAGATTCCCAACACAACAAACAAAACAATCAATCCAGTATTCATTATCGACTCAGCTCCTCCTCCACATAATCCATGTTTCTTCCCCTGAACTTCTCCACATCAATCCAGAGACGCAGCATATAAAAAACAATCATCAGCACACAGCCGCTCAGCACGCCCACATAGTTGACGGCAAGGGGTATCTTCATGGCCGCGGAAAGGGCATGGAGATTGGTGCCCACCAGCTTGGCTGCATAGCGGCAGATTACCAGAAGAAATGCAATGCAGATACAGTCATCCAGAATCTCAAAACCGCGGTACACTGGTCCGGGAAGCTTGCGGATAAAAAAGTCAATCCGCGTGTTGCTGTTATTGATAGTGGCCATGGCTGCGCCGAAATATGTAATGTAGACCATGGCCATACCAGCCAGCTCCTCCACCCATGTAAACGAAGTTCCAAACACATACCGGTTCACCACCTGTATTCCTATGATGATGGTCAGGGTACATACCGTGATGCAGCCCAGGATACGCAGAAGGAATTTTACCTTGTCAATTAGTTTCAGGACCATTTCTTACCCTCCTCTTTTTCATACCATTCTGTGGCAAGACCAGGGCATGGCCGGAGCCATACCCCGGTACTGCGGATACCTACTTATTAAAGGAAGTAGCAAGGTCTATCCAATACTGTCCGTCCTCGTACTGGGAAGCAAACTCCTCCCAGATGCCTGACATGGCCTCCTGGAACGTTTCCTTATCCACCTCATTGATTTCCATACCTGCCTCTTTTAGTAATTCCAGGTATTTTGACTCATCATTTTCCTGCAGGTCCACTTTCCTTGCATTGTCAGCTTCCTCAAACAGTATGGCCTGGTATTCTTCCGGAAGGGTTTCAAACCATGCTGTATTGACTGCCAGAGGGGCAGCATCATACATATGGCCGGTCAGGGACAAATAGGTCTGTACATCCTGGAGGGATGAGGTGTAGATGTTTGCCAGAGGATTTTCCTGGCCGTCAATGGTCTTGTTCTGAAGGCCTGTATACACATCGGAAAACGCCATGATGACAGCCGAGCCTCCAACCGCCTCATACATCTTGACCTTCATGCTGTTTTCATTGGTGCGGAACTTGATGCCCGCAATATCGCCAGGGGCCAGGATAGGCCTGGTGTTGTTGGTCATGTGGCGGTAGCCGGATTCCCACACAGACAGGATGGTCACGCCTGTTGGCTCCAGAAGCTTTTCGCAGAACTCCTGGCCGAACTCACCGGCCCAGGCATCCCTGGCATTGTCCAGGGATGTGAACAGGAACGGCAGAAGGGCCACGTTCACTTCCGAATTATAGGGCTCCCAGTTGGCTGCGCCCATCTGCATCATCCCCTCTACCGTACCGGATGTGACCTGTTCCAAAAGGTCGGCCTCACCACCCAGGGCTGAATCCGTGTATATGTTTACAGCCAGGCCGCCTCCGGTCCTCTCCTCCACTGCCTTCTTAAAGCTCTGCAGGGCAACGCTGGATGGGTTGGTGGAGCTCATGGCAGAGCCGATATTCAGCGTATAGCCGGCCTTGCCTCCCTGTGTGCCCTGGTCCTTTGCTCCCCGGCCCTGTGCGCCCTGGCCCTGTGCGCCCTGCTCTTGTACGCCCTTGGCCCCGGCATCAGTGCCTGTGTTTTCCGTCTTGGAATCCGCTGCTGCCTCCCCCTGGGCCGAAGCCACGGCAGCTGATGAAGCCGGGGCAGAAGAACCGCCTGAGCAGGCCGTAAGCCCCCATGTCATGGTCAGCGCCAGAAACAGTGATACAAGTCTTTTTTTCATACGTTTATCTCTCCTTTTTTCATTTCATAGTTTTATGATTCATGCAGAATGCTTGTCCGGCGGCATGCGCGGCTGGTCCGCAGCATTGTGCCGCATCATACAGTTTCGCGTAAGCACCATTCCCCTGGCAAGTATAAGCAGCAGGTTCTGGCTTTCCACCGGAAGCTCCTTTGCGTTGTCAATGATTTCCTTTAATACCCTATTCTGCAGTTTTTCTTCCTTTTGCATTGTCAATGTTATCCCTCCTTTCTTTTTGCTCTATTAATGAATTATGGCAGATAAAGAATTCATTGTCAATGAAACGTACTATATTTTTCCTGTACCTGCTCCGCCAAAAAATCATTGACAATGAATTTTGCTCATTGTATACTGATTGCGGGGGTGATAAAAATGAATACATTGGGAGAACGACTCAACTATGCGCGGAAACAAAAGGGATATACCCAGGATTCCCTTGCCCGGACCATCGGCGTATCCAGAGGTGTCATCTTCAACCTGGAAAAGAACAAGACAGAACCGCAGGCCATTGTCATTAATGCAGTCTGCCAGGTACTGAAAATTAATAAAGAATGGCTCACCGACGGCACAGGAGACATGGAATCCGGAAACCAGGCCTTTCAAAGCGCAAAGCTGCTGGAAGAGCTCTATGACATTGCCAAGGAACTGTCGGAGGATGAGCAGCTATTCCTTTTGGACACAGTCAAAGCGCTGAAACTGCGTCTGGGCAAGCGACAGTAGGCTGCCATCCTTTGGCGTATTGTTATTTATATTGGCATATCGCCAATATATATTTATAATATCAGCGAATTGCCACTATGTCAATGTATTTTCTCAATAAATTGACGATACGCCAATCGGAAGGCGGCCCGGAAATGAGGTGTGATAATGGGATTTTCCGAACAACTGAAAACAGCCAGAATTGCAATGGGTTACACGCAGCAGCAGGTAGCGGACGCCTTAGGCCTGACAGCCAGTACCTACTGCGGATACGAAACAGGCAAACGCCAGCCGGATGTGGCTAAACTGAAGCAGCTGGCCCGGATTCTGAACACCACCGGCAGCTTCCTTCTGGAGACAGAGCCCGTCCATGACACATGCCTGGCAGACCAGAAGGCTGGTCATGAACTCATGGCTTCCTATGGTAAGCTCAGCGAGCGGTCAAAAAAGACAGTGGATGATTTGGTGGCCCTGCTGCTGGATTTGCAGGAAAAGAGCGGAGAATAAAAAAAATGAATCTATGATGAATGTTGGAACGTACTTTAACAGATACCGTCCCGGCATTCTTTTTTATTGGGGCAAACCCATAACCAAAAAAACCGGCTGTCTCATGACAGCCGGAACGGATAATCGAATATGGTTAGAGCTTATCTCTTATTCTTCAGGAAATCCGGAATATTAATCTGCATCTCCTTATTGGTAGCCGGTCTGAAAGGCTGGCTTGACGCAGGTGCGGGATTCTGGTTGGAATTCTGGCTGCTGCCTGCGGAATATCCCTGGTTGGGGTTATACTTAGGCGCTGTGTATCCCTGGCCGCCTCCGGCCGGATTATAGCCGTGGGTTGTATATCCCTGGGATGCCGGTCTGCTGGTGTAAGGTGCAGACGCGGTTGCCGCTGCCTCAGGCGCTGCCGCATGTGCCTGCTGTCCGGCCGGCGCTCCTGATGCCGGTATCTTTGTCTTAAAACTGGTAAAACCGGTCATGGCCTTTGCCACGGAAGCATTGGCTCCATGCTCGTCCAAACCAGTGGCAATGACAGTGATGGTAGCCTCATCCTGAGCGTTCTCATCAAACATGGCGCCAAAGATGATGTTTGCTTCATCGCCGGCCAGTTCCTGAACGTAGCTGGCAGCCTCATTGGCCTCGATCAGGCTGATATCACCGGAAATATTGATGATGACATGGCTTGCGCCTTCAATGGTAGTTTCTAACAGAGGACTGGATACTGCCTGCTTAACCGCCTCAATAGCCTTATCGTCGCCCTTGGCCTTGCCGATACCGATATGTGCGATGCCCTTGTCAATCATGACAGTCTGGACATCAGCAAAATCCAGGTTAATCAGACCTGGAACATTAATCAAATCCGTAATACCCTGAACAGCCTGCTGAAGCACCTCATCCGCTTTCTTAAGGGCATCCGGCATGGTGGTACGCCTGTCCACAATTTCAAGAAGCCTGTCATTGGGAATCACAATCAGGGTATCGACACTGTTCTTCAGCTGCTCGATACCGGACAGGGCATTGCTCATACGTGTCTTGGCCTCGAAACGGAAGGGCTTTGTCACCACGCCTACGGTAAGAATCCCCATATCCTTTGCGATCTTAGCTACCACAGGAGCTGCTCCGGTTCCGGTTCCGCCGCCCATACCGCAGGTAACGAACACCATATCAGCGCCCTTTAATGCCTGTGAAATCTCTTCTGAACTCTCCTCAGCAGCCTTCTCTCCCACCTCAGGCCTGGCGCCTGCTCCCAGTCCCTTGGTCAGCTTCTCTCCAATCTGCATGGCAGTGGGGGCTTTACAAAACTGAAGGGCCTGTTTATCAGTGTTAATGCCAATAAACTCCACCCCTGCAATGTTTTCGTCAATCATGCGGTTAACTGCATTGTTTCCTGCGCCGCCCACACCTACTACTATAATCCTGGCGGCATTCTCTGACTCATTTATCTTAATCTCTAACAAGATCCATATCCTCCTTTTATTCCCTTACTACCATTTCAAGCCATGCTTTCATTCTATCATCAATATCAATTTCTCATCGATTTCTGGTCTAACTAATACTATATTTGATTTCACAAAAAATATCAACACCTTTTTTTACATTTCCTAATATTTTTAAAAACACTCATTGACATTGTACCAAATTCCAGCTTACTTTACAACACCTGATTCATACCACTATTTTCTAAGACGTAAATAACTGCCTTAAAAAGGAAACCGTTAACCGGGAGTTTATTTTTTGAATTTCTTCCTTAATTAATAGCAGCCTAACAGCGGCTGTCTGTCTTCCAGTATATGTTTAATGCCGGAAGAAGCAAATCACTTCTTTTTAAATGTAATCCCCGCCCCGCTGTTGGATTCCGAATAGTTGTCCAGTTTCATAGTCCCGCTGATTTCCGTAAGCTGAGGCTGGGCCTTAAGGATATCGTTGAGCGTGGATATCTTTCCGTCAATATCCGTGTGATCTCCCATGGTAACCTCCATCTTTCCGATGAACAGGGTGGCCTGCCCATGGGAATCATACTGTATGCGGTCCACGGCAATATCATAGACTGACAGCTGCTGTGTCAGGTTCAGTATCTCCTCAAAAATGTTCTTATCATCCACCGGAAGGGGACGGTGCAGTACAATTCTGCCGAATTCCATGCCTGTAATCCACGGGACGCCGGGCAGCCGGCTTCCCGAACTTTCCACCACAATGCCGTCCTTGTCAAAATACATGAAGCTGCTCATGTAGGACACATATCCCACGATGCTCTTCTCATATATGATCACCTCCACGTTAAACGGATTGTGGAACACGATTTTATAATCCTCCACAAAGGGAATCTGGATGTGGGGACGGAACCTGTCCGAAAAATAAGCGTGGGCTGAATTCTTCCCCCACCTGCCGGTGAACAGAAGGTCTTCCACCTGTTTGGCAGAATACCTGTCGCTTCCAGTCACCGTCACATGCTGAATCTGCACAGACAAAAGCAGGATTGCCAGAAGCAGCACCACTGCCACGGCAATACCTGCCCCTATATGATGTTTACTACCATAATTTTTCATTACAGTACCTCACCTGGTAATATCATTCTCCACCCAGCGGATATGGGCGCCCAAAGCTGCCATATCCCTGCATATGTCCTCGTACCCCCGCTCAATGTGATGGCATTCCCCGATGAATGTGTCCCCCTCCGCAGCCAGGGCCGCCACCATCAGGGCTGCCCCGCCTCTTAAGTCACAGGCATTGACGGCAGCGCCCTTCAGGGGATAATGCCCCTCAATCACGGCTCTTTGGTCCTCTGTGCGTATGACGGCACCCATCTGCTTCAGGATTTTTGCCGTTGCAAATCTTCCCTCAAAGACCTGCTCCTCTATATAACTGGTTCCCTGGGCAGTGGCCAGAAATGCCATAAAGGGCGACTGCAAATCCGTGGGAAATCCGGGATATGGCTCTGTTTTAATAAGAAGGGGAAGGGGACGTTTCCTCATACATATCCGAATCTGGCAGTTTTCTTCGTCGGCGTCCACTGCTGCGCCAGCCTTTTGAAATTCCTCCAAAGGTACCTTAAGCTCAGACGGGCAAATGCCCCGTAAAAGGACCTCTCCTCCAGCCGCCACAGCGGCAGCTCCATAGGTGCCGGCCACAATCCGGTCTCCCTCCACCCTGAAGCTGCTGTCATGAAGCCCGGCCACTCCCTGTACCATCAGATGGTCTGTTCCCATGCCGCAGATAACAGCACCCATATTATTAAGGAAGCGGCACAGCTGGCTGATTTCCGGTTCCCTGGCAGCCTGGTGGATGATGGTCACCCCATCTGCCAGGACCGAAGCCAGTATGGCCTGTTCCGTGGCCCCCACGCTTGGATAGGACAGATGAATTTCTGTCCCCTTAAGTCCGCCGTTCTTCCTGCAGCTGGCCTCTATGGTCCCGTCCCGTTCCCTGATATCGGCTCCCAGAGCCCTCAGCGCCATCAGATGCAGGTCAATGGGCCTGGCCCCTATCAGACATCCGCCCGGATAACAGCTGCTGCCCTCTCCCATACGTCCTAACAGGGCGCTTAACACCACGATGGAGGAACGCATGGCAGTGACATACTCTTCGGGGATGGATGTCCCCGTGACTCTGCGGGCATCCATCACAAGGCAGTCCCCCTTGTGGCAGCACCGGCAGCCCAGGCTTTCCAGTATGTCCAGCATACAGGCCACATCCCGTATGACCGGGACATTGGTCAGCACCGTAACCCCTCTGTGAAGTAAAGCCGCAGCCATCATGGGCAGTACGGCATTTTTAGAACCTTGTATGGATATCTCTCCCTTTAAGGGAGTAAGACCACAAACCTGAATGACAGACAATGGGGCACCTCCTGGTATCTATGCCTTCCGTAGAAAACACCTTCTACTTAAAGCATATGCCGGGACGCGCCCGCTTGTGCGGTATTCTTGCTGTTACTTTTCAAGTTTTATCTGGTTGGACACGCTTAGGACGATTCCCATTTCCATCAAAAGGAACAGCACCGATGTTCCCCCGTAACTGATGAAGGGAAGGGTGATTCCCGTGTTGGGAATGGTGTTGGTCACAACCGCGATGTTCAGGATAACCTGGATGGCAATGTGTCCCATGACGCCCACCACCAGCAGGGCCCCGAACAAATCAGGGGCATTATTGGCTATAATCATGAACCTGTAAATCATGAACAGGAATATGAGGATGATGGACACAGCCCCAAACAGCCCCAGCTCCTCACATATAATGGCAAATATCATATCGTTCTGGGACTCCGGCAAAAAGCCCAGCTTCTGTATGCTCTCCCCCAGCCCCTGGCCCACCAGTCCGCCGGAACCAATGGCGTAGAGTCCCTGAAGGACCTGGAATCCCTTGTCCGTAGGGTCGGACTCCGGGTTCAGCCATGCCTCAATCCTCCGGTACTGATAAGGCTGCAGAAGTCCCACTGTGGTCAGGAACTTGCCGATAGGCCCGGCAAAGGCCAGGGTGGTGAGTCCCAGGGCCCCGATGGAGAAAAAGGGCCATTTCACCTTACAGGACACGAACAGCATAACGAACGCAATTCCGCAGACAATGATGCCGGAGCTCAGGTTGTTCATGGCCACCAGGCCTGCTATGGGCAGGGTCAGGGCCACTACATACCCCATATTTCTCCATTTGTTAATCTTCATGCCCATGGTGGTGATCACCGCAGCCAGAAGCACGATCAGGGCTATCTTGACGAACTCCGTGGGCTGGAAGCTTAAAGGCCCCACTCCCAGCCAGCGCTTCTTGCCGTTGACCTCACGGCCGACCAGGCTCACCGCAATCATAAGTATGTATGACATGAGATAGGCAAACACGGAGAAACGGGCGAATATGTGATAATCTATCTTGGAAATGATGAGCATGGCCACCAGTCCCACCGCCGCGATTCCCGCCTGCCTCTGCATGAAATATGCACCGTTTCCGTTATATGCCTTACTCAGCTGCGCTGAGTAGGAACTGGCACTGTAAATCATTACCAGCCCGAAGGCTGTCAGGAAAATGATGCAGAACAAAAGGCTGTAATCATAAAAACGCTTTGCCTTCTTCTTTTTCTTTGGCATCTGCTGCTCCATCCGGTCCCCGTTCCCGGCCGGCCGTCTCATCTGGCCAGAGGGTCCGGCTGCCGTCTGCACCTTTCCCGCCATACGCATTTACCTCCTACAAAGCCATGACGCACTCCTTAAAGACGCGTCCCCGCTCTTCATAATTTTTAAACATACCCCAGCTGGCGCAGGCGGGGCTTAACAGTACATAATCTCCGATGTCCGCATACACGGCGCATACCTGCACTGCCTCCTGCATATCTTCTGCATACATGATTTCCGTGAAACCATGCTTCTTTGCACACTCCGCAATCTTATCCCTGGTCTGTCCTATGAGCACCAGGTATCTCACCTTGCCCTCAAACTCGGACACCCACTCATCGTACTCGCTGTTTTTATCATAGCCTCCCGCAATGAGAAGGGTGGGGCCCGGCATGGCCCGGAGGGCCTGGATGGCAGCATCCGGGTTGGTTCCCTTGGAATCGTTATAATACCTGACCCCGGTGCGCTCCCTTACGAACTCGATTCTGTGCTCCACCGGATGGAAGCCCTCAATGATCCTTGTGATATCAGACATGGGAACCCCCATCTCCAGGGCAATGGCTGCCGCTGCCATGGCATTCTCATAATTATGGCGTCCCAGAAGCTGCATGTCATGAACATTGACCACAACGGTCTGACGGCCGTTCCGGCAGTACACGATGTTATCCCCGTCCATGCAGAAACCGTCCTTTAACGTTTCCCTGCCGGAGAACCAGATGACCCTGGGCTTAAGCTCCGGATTCTGGCCAAACTCCCTGAGGACAGAGTCGTCGTAGTTGAGCACCACCGCATCCTCCTTTGTCTGGTTCAGGGTAATGCACTCCTTGATGCGGATATAGTTTTCCATGGTGCCATGGCGGTTCAGATGGTCCGGCGTTATGTTTAAAATTGCGCTGACATTGGGCCTGAAATCCATGATGGTCTCCAGCTGGAAGCTGGACACCTCTGC
>OLSH01001648.1_pt1 | contig 10068 bp, 13 predicted proteins | sample 1643221 | NCBI WGS metagenome assembly OLSH01 (sample SAMEA3136681, study PRJEB25190) | human gut metagenome | biome: human gut; feature: human-associated habitat; material: faeces | place: Austria | collected 2013 | reverse complement strand
AGCAGTATCAGATGGCTTTTATAAAATGTCAATATACGAATGATTACCTACTTACCAAAGAACAGACCGCTAAATACCTCTCAGTAAATAGCAGCCTGCTCTGATACCCTATTTTGATATACTGGCTTTGATTAGTTCAAACTCTTCTTTAGATAAGTTCACAGCCTTCATCAATGCACCTATATTACTCAAGTTTTCAATTATGTACTCTATAATTGTACTGTTTTCTTTATACTGAATATCCTGTTCAATGGAAACTACTATCTCAACCGGCAGACATGTCAAAGTCAGTACCTGTAAGCGACTTAAATGGTTTTTCAGTAACAAATCGGCTACTGTGACATCTCTATCCATGTTCACCAAGTCCTCTCGCATACACTGATAATACTCATCAAGGACTGATTTGTTCTTATTCTGTTCATACGCATCATGCAGTCTCCTTTGTCTCTCTTCCATGTTTAATCTGCTTTGTTTTAATTCAACCTCACTAATCTTCATTTCAGTCACCTCTGCTTCAAAATTCATCTCTTATATAACCTCTACCTAAATATGCTCTCCTTTTAGCTACCCAGTCTTTATATGTTTCTTTTTCCACTCCATACTCATCAAACAGATGTTTATAATATGTATATTAAAATTTTATATATAATTTTCGATTATCCACATAAACACTATACTTTCAAGCAATTTGAAGTATAGAAAATCATTCAATTTACCACGAATTTACCACGATTGAGTGAGCCTTGATATGACAATAAAATAGCTCTAAAAGACACCCTTAACACCTAAGCGGTGTCTTTTGTTAAAAAGCAGTCAATCATAAAGACTAACTGCTTTGTGTGTATGGATATGAAATTGTCAAACTAGAAACTGTTTATTTTTTCTTTTTAGGTTTTGGCGTTGGTAGTTCATCATACATCACATTAAATAACCCCATCAGAAAATCTTTATTATCAATTTCTTCCACCAATAACATTTCTTTAGCATTTTCGTATGGAATTTCATAAGTAACTGCTGGCATATAAGAAATTGCGGACTTTGTTGGTTTTACCAGCAACCTATCATCATATATACCGCCAACGATTTTTCCACGATAATAGATAATAAATTCTCCCATCATTGCACGATATGTTATTTCTTGTAATTCTGATAATTGTTCTAAAACAAATTGTAAATAATCTTTACTTGAAGCCATTTCTAAATCTCCAATCTTGAATTTTATTATTCCAATGCTTTCTTTAAGTCCAGAACAAATTGCTTTTGTTGTTTTTTCAAATAGGTTTTTACAAAAGGTTTCATAAAACACTTTTTAGGTATCACATTTTCTGTAAAGTCTATTTCTGTTTTGCTCAAATCACTTCGCCATGAGTTATATTTATCAACAGCTAAAACAATGTTCCAAACTTTTTGAATATCATTACTAATAATTGTATTTATATTTGAAATTGCCACTTTTTCATTTCCCATTTTCAAACTGAAATTTATTTAGTTCTTGTTATGCTGTTTTGCTATGCTTTTTTGAGTATTATTAACATCTGCTTTCAGTCGTTCTACATTATCGTATGCCAATCCAAATTTAAAAATCTTTTTCCCTTTTTTATCATAGAATACAGTTAATTTATCATAACTGTAGGTGGGTACAATATTTCCATAATCTAATCCTGTTCTATATGTTTCACTTTTTGTTTTTGATGTTTTAATATCAGACATACGATATTCCTTATTTTTAAAACCAATATGATAAATCACTTTTCCTTTATAAACTTCAACTCGTTTTGTAGCTGAGACAATACCTATAATTCCAAAAATAAAAAGAGGTAGGGGTATAATTATAAGGAATATTGCTAAAAATGTGTAATAAACAAATTCCTGCATAAAAATACAGCTAAAAACAGTTGTGGTTATGAAAATGATACTTATAAGAATCATTAAGCAGCCCACAATCAGATTTAATATTTTTCGACCTTTTTTCATAGCGATACAGTATCGTCTTTTGCATTCGTGCGAATGTTTGTAAAGTGTATTATCAATTCGCTTTTTCTGCGTTTTATGATTGATTATCCACATAATCCACTTCGTCCGTAATGTTTTTGTAGCCAAAATGTAGCCAATATTTTTTATTCACCTCAATGAAATCTATTGAGCGACACCAGATTTTATACAACACAAAATGATTTTTTTCTAGTGGTTTGTATGTTAGTTCGCAACTGAATTTAATGTTTAGAAAACTGGGATCATTTGATTTTACTGGATTTTTAAAATGTAGTATTACAAACGCAGAACTTTTCATCACTCCGAAGAACACCTCAATAAATGAAAAAGGAACCCGATGCATCAGGTTCCCTTAGGTGTAGTCCGACGACATCCACCGCAATTCTTATAAACAAAACACAACTTATAATGTCATTGCAAATGGATATAATTCCGGTATTAAAGTTTTAGCATAAGCTTTAATAAAACCTATAATCACTATTTCAGAAAATTGCTCTGCCTCAGGAACAACATCAATCATCTCCTTTTTAAACAAATTAATACTTAAATCATCAAATGCAAATTTATGGAGAACATCATTAAATTTCACAAAAATTCTTGATTTTTCTTCAAATGTAATTCCATGTTGAAGACACATTAAACTCAGAGATAATGGATTTTGATTACTATGCCCCAATGACTCTGCTAGTTCCATTAAGCATTCAAAATATAATCTTTCTTTATTGTTCATCTTAAATCAACCAACTAAGCCCTTCTTTAATCGCTAATGCAATGTTTGTCGCAACACTATTAGATGCCCCAGCATTAACCAATGCTCTATATACTGCATCATAAACAGCATTAGTTGGTATTTCTGCCCATTCTAACAGAGGTTTTAAACCACCAGCAATCTTATCAAAATACTTCAAAAAATTTTTTGCAACTGTTTTACCAGATACTTTTTCGATAACTTTTGCAGCTTCATCCCCATGCTTAATAATAAATTCGATAGATTCTTTTATGAATTTTGTAGCAAGATTTCGATCACTCTCATCTATAACATAATCACTTTCTTTCGGCATAGGTAACTCTTGAACAGTATTTACAGTATTTTCTACCTGAGCAGCGTGTACTACTGTACTAGTTCCTGTCATAAATGCTGAAAAACTCATTACACCAGCTAACAAAAAAGCTACGATTCTTTTTTTCATATTATACTTTTCCTTTCTATATTTTATTTTCTCAATTTCACGTCTTTATATTTCATTTTTTCTTTTAAAAAATTTTCCAAAATAGCTGACTATTTTATATACTGTTCTACAATCATTTTTGCATTATGTATTCCTGTTGCATATTTTAAATTGATTTCTTTAATACATTCAATTTTGTCCTTTTTTTGTATCACAAGTGTTTCAACATATTTTTGGAAATCTTTATCCTTTAAAAGTAAGTGAAAATATTTTTGTTTTAATTTAAATTTCTTACAGCATATAGTAATAAATCAGATAATGTTGGATGTTTCTTGAATGGATTGGTTAAATCCCCATCTTCCTTTTTTTCCCAGTATTCTAAATATAATTGCATTTTTCTTAAATACTGTGTATTTGATTTTACTTCGCTAATATAACTACTTTTTACGAAATGCAAACCGTCATTTTTCCCTTGTTCATCATAGGATCTAAAAAGAACACTATCATTACTTTTCGACAAAATTTTACCAACACTAAAATTTTCTTCACTGTCACTATAAATTTCTAACAGTTCATCTTTTATTTTATATGTATCAAAATTCATGCCATTACCTCTCATAAATTTATATTATTGAGTATATTTTTACTCCAAGTAAAAATACAACTAAGCTCATGATTAAGGCTACTGCAATTTTTATCCCCTCTTTAGATAATAATTTTCCTAATTGAACCTTGCTTTGTATTTTATCCAGAAAAATATAAAAAGCCACCATCATAATGAGAATAACAATGCCAAGAAAAACTACGCTAGTTATATGTTTAAAAGCACTCATAAGCATAATCCTTCTTAAACTGGACAAATCAATCTAATTGCATTCGCAATAACACGTTTCACGTTGGAATTTAATCCTGGAGCCACAAAATCTACGACTGAATAAATCGCGTCATCAATGCTATCACTTACTTCGATAACACCATTTAATATATTATCAATATATTGAGTGACAGCTTTGCCTTTAGCAACTTTAACTCCATATTTCTGCAATATTTTCGCTACTTTAGGCCAATTACTTTTAATAAATTTTAAGGCAGCTTTTACTCCTGTACTTACTGCTCCACGCTCTTGAACTTCAAATCCACTGTAATCATAATTCTCCTTCATTATTTCATTTGCAATTTTTCCTGCAACTTCATCTGATATTCCAGCATTTGTATTATCCTGCAATGTTGATAATACTACAGCTTGAGATAAAGTTTGTTTTTTTACTGGCTCCGCCGCAAATGCAGTTGTAGATAAAGTGGACATAAGAATTGTCCCTGTCAATAAAGTTGCCGTTCCTTTTTTCAAGATTTTTTTCATATCAAATTCCTCGCTTTCCTTTTGATACAGTAATTTTAGCAATATTTTCTAAATTATCCTACTAAAAAAATCTAAAGAAATCTAAATTTCATATCACTGGAAAACGCAGAATGACTTTGAATGTGTCCTTTGCATCTATAATTTCCAAATTACCAGAATGCCTTTCCATAATAGCTTTCGAATTACGAAGTCCTATTTTGGTAGATAATTCATTGGTGTTTTTCTTACAACTTTTTATATTTTCAATAGATATTTCTAGTTTTTCATTTTTTATCTCATATTGCACTTTTATACATTGTTTCAGATCAGCATACTTATACAGGTTGGAAAAAATGTTTTCCAAAACACTATAGACCAACTCAATATTAACGTTTAAAGTAGAAGTAATGTCTTTAATATTGCGTACAACTGAAACCCCTTTTGCTTCTAAATCCAGCAAATTTTCTTCTACCATCTGTACTACTAATTCATTTGCATTTACTTTCTCAAAGGTAATATTATACGCCTGTGACTTTAACAAAAAATGTTCAAATAATTCTTTTGTTAAGCACCTTAAATACATAGCTTTTGATAAAGCAATATTTAGGAATTCTAAAGACTGTTCATCATCTTTAATTTTTTCGGATACTAATTCTATATAGCTTATAACAGAAGTTAAAGGCGTCTTTATATCATGCGATAAGGTCGTAACCAAAGCAATATTGGAATTGTATGCTTCTTTCTCTTGTTCTATTTCTGAAATAATAGATTTACGCAACTCGTCAATCCCTTGTGCAACTTGATAAATTTCATCATTTCCTTTTAATGTGATCTTGGTATTCAAGTCTTCTGTCATTTTTTTAATTTCATTCGACATAATTGCAAGATAATTTATTTTCTTTTTGACACCGCATAAGAGAATAGCCAAAAACAAAATGAACGAAAAAATCAACACGCCATTCTTACAATGGTTTTCTACCGCAAAGTCATAACAAAAAATAACAGCTTTAATTTCCTTATCTCCAAATTTTAGTGGATAAAAATCTATATCAGAATAATTTTGGATTTTCTCAGTGGGAACTTCCGAATAATCTGTTATGCCATACAATGTGTCATATATAAGATTTCCCTTATAAAATAATTTTATATAAACATCATCCTTCCCAAAAATCCAATCATCCACTAACGATAAGTCCTCAAGAAAGATATTATTTTCCTGTATATATTCTTGCAATTCCTGTATATATTTCTTTTCTAAATATTGAATATGCTTTTCTGTATTATAATATTTTGAAATAGTATGTACTGCTAAATTGCTTCCAATTTTATAGACACTAAAAGAAACCGCAAAAGCTATAAGACATAACAGTACTAACTCTTTTCTTAACGTTGTTCTTTTATTGCTCAATACAATACCCCCGTCCCCAAATATTTTTAATATACTTTGTTCCACGAGATGTATCTCCTAACTTTTTTCTTAAATTTCTAATATGAACCATAATTAACGCATTTACGGAATAATCATAACTTTCATTCCATACACTTTCATAAATGTTTTCCAAAGTAAAAATTTTATTCGGATTATTCACCAAAAGCATCAGCAATTTATATTCAATATTGGTTAACAGGATTTCTTCCTTTTCTTTAAATACCCGAGCAGTCTGTTTATCAATTTTTAAATCTTTTATATAAACATATTTTTCATCACGCTTTTGAGAATTATTTTGATAAATGCAATATCTTCTTATCAATGATGATACTCTTGCTAATAACTCAACTTTTGAAAAAGGTTTTTCAAGAAAATCATCACCACCTACTGAGAGACTTATATGTTTATCGTTTTCTGTATTTTTTGCCGTCAAAAATAAAATTGGCATAAAATATTTTTTCCGAATATCAATGCAAGTACTTACTCCATCCTTTTCAGGCATCATAATATCCAATATTACCAAGCTATATGTCTCATCCAAAGTTGACAACGCATCATTGGCTGATGCTACTCCTATTGCTATATAATTTTCACTACTCAATAAGTTTATTACCGCATTTCTAATTTCCTTATCATCATCAACAACCAAAATTTTGTATTTATCCAATTCAAATCAATCCTTTCATATTATGGCTTACCTTATTATACCATTTAGCCAACTAAAACGTAAATATCAATCATTATAAAACGAAGTTTACACTCTCAAAACATAAACAGACAAGGAATATAAAAGTTTCCTTGTCTGATATATATTTTTCATTATCTTAACGTCCTCTATCCATAGATTTCTTCTTAATTGACTGTTTTGGCTGCTGTCTGCCTTCCTGTTGATAGCGGTGCAATTTTTCCAGTACACTCTCTTTTTTCGGATATTCCAACGTTTTCTCTTTTTTCTGTTCCGTCTGCTTTTTCCATGTCATTAAATCTTCATTATATTTCTGAACGAGCTTTTCTGACTTATGATACACTTTTGCAAAAGACTGGACGTTTGGATACCCTGCCTCTTTTGCTATCTGTGCCATATTTGTGTGCATACGCTTTTCTGACTTCTCTGCCTGTTCAATTTTTCTTTCTAAGGTTTTCCTTTCTTTCCCTTTGAAAAATCCTCTCGTTTCAGAAAGCTGTTTCTTCAGGTAAGAAATCTCCTGTTGTATGCGTTTTATCTCTTGTGACTGCTTCTGAAGTTTTTCCATGATTTTCTGCATATCTTTCCATTCCTGCAAATCAATCTTTGGCACGGGTTTCGGTGGTAATTTAAATTTGAAAATTACTTCCTGTAAAAAGTCTTTCGCACCTCGGATAATCTGGCTGAACATATCCGGCAGCCAACCGTGTGTCCTGATAGATTGCAGCGTTTCGTCTGTGATTTTTTCCTGCTTAATCTTCAAAATATCTTCTTCAGGAACGCCCTCGACTAATGCCACATCAACTGTCCGATTCCATTCCTGCCTTGCCGCATTGTCTGCCTTTATCTCCTCTGCTTTCGGATTGTTTTTTCCGATTTTCTTCGTTGCCAGATAAACGCCGCTCTGTTGGAATACTGAAAGTTTTTCTGATTCTTCTTTTACATATCGGTTGATCGTGTCGGTAAACAATTCCTTGACTTCTTTGATAAAAGCTTTGTTTTTAAACCATTCCTCTTTTTTTGTGAAGATATGACTGTCATAGACTTCCCCTTTAGGGATAATGCTGCACCCCGCCCGAAGATTGCCCTGCTCGTCCAAAACCTCTTTCTTTGTGCGTCTATGCTTTCCCTGCTCATCATAAAACATATTTCGGGTAGCAATCTTTACTTCGGGTTGTTCTAACATTTTCCGTTCACTGAATACCAAATGGATATGATAATTCGTCTTTGCCTTGTTGTGATGAAGGGCAGCGGTACACTCCACACCATATCTTTTATGGAAAGTCTCCGTAAAAATCCCTACCACATCATCTGCCCTATACTGAACAAAACTTTCGGGAAGTGCTATGATGAACTCTCGCCCTTCAATACATTTTCCTGCCGAACCACTTGTCTTAAAGTCCAACTGGTTTTCTCTTGCAAGATTTTTCCAAAACTCCGGTGTTGCCCCTTCTGTCTGATAGGTCGCATAGAGATATTCCTGCCGTTTCGGATTTGAGATATAATCAATCCTTCCTGCCACATCGGACAGCTTGCTTTGTCTGATAAATGAATGTCTACCTATAAGCATCCCCCTTCCCTGCCTCTCGTCAGCTTTGCTGTGAGTAGGTGCGTAGGCACCCGTTTACGAACTTATCTGCCTATCGGCAGCATAGCTCCCGGCAGGGCGAAATACACAGAGCATAAACGAAGTTTGTGCGATGGGTGTATTTCGCTCTCAATCGCCGAGGGCTGTTTTTGTATTACATCATCTGATTATTACTCAGACTTACCATTTCATTTATGGGCGTATCCCCCTTTTGATTTGCCCCATATCTGGGCTGCTTTAACTTCTGCAACACTCCCTTCTGCTAAAAAATAAAATAAATTCAAAAATTACATGTATAAGCGTATAAACGTATTTTCCACACTTTTCAGAAACCTGTAATCCCTTGATTTTCCTAAAGATATACGCATATACGCTTCTTTGGAAAATTCTTTTTTATCTGTATCTCATCTGCATCAACGATAGTTGTCTATGCGTATCTGCGTATGGATTCCCTGAAATCCTCTGGCATTTTTCCCATTGTCTGAGGGAATATTCGTTGAATAATGAATGTGATATTTTTTTTCATTTTCTTTTAAGTACCCCGAAAAACTTTTTGCACTCATAGGTTTTTCTGTATTGTCTTCACACCAGCGGCAGTATGCCTGATATAAATTTTTAGAAGTTGCTGTTGTATTTTCTTCTAAACGGATATACCCAGATGACTGCATAAAAGCGATAATATTATTTCCGGATTCCATAGCTTCGTGTAGGTTTTTCTTTGCACGTTCGCTGATGGTAAATCGGTAATTATTTTTCAATAATCGTTTCAATCCCTCCAGACACCAGAGAAAAATATCATCCGTTTCTCTTTGTAGTTTCTCAATCAGATAAGGATCATCAACTCTGTCTGGCGGCACATCTTTGACTGTCAGTATCATCTGCCTTCGATAAAATCCATAGGAACGGTCATGTAAGGCACTGAGACTTCCGTTTCCAAAACAGAGAAACCTGACATATAAATTTCCCTGCACACTCTGCTTTGACTTCCGTTCCAAATCCATCTTATCCTCCAGAGTGACTATGGTTTTAATGTAATTGGTATCCTTCAAGGCTTCCAGTTTCATATCATCATCCACCATCAAAAGCCGATATTCCAAATCTGCCCTTGCAAAGCGGTTATGCTCTACCTTTTGAATACTGCTTACATTCATATTCGTTCCGAGAATTTTTCTCATGACCAGACCAATACGGGATTTTCCCTCCCCGCCTTTTCCTAAGATAATCAATAACTTCTGTGCCTTGTTGGATGGGATTAAGCAATATCCCATATATTCCTGCAATGTAGGAATATCATCTTCCTCCAACAGTTCCGAAAGAAATTGTAACCACCGTTCTGGCTTTGTTTCTTTCATTTCATAATTTACAGGTAATCGGTTTAAGCAAAATTCTTTCTTCTCTGTGAAATCTCCATTCAGAAAATAAGTCCCGTTATTCACATGGATGCGATCCATCTGCACCGGAAGTTCTTCGGAATAAGCTTCCAGTTTAAGAACCTCCAAAAACTGTTTTACTTTCTTGGAAACCCCTTTCGTAAGAACCGGTTTTACCATTCTGTAAATTTCTTTCTCCACCTCGCTATCTGGTAGCATTCCATCATAGCTGAAAAAGATACCGTTGATACATTTCAATGGCATTCTTTGTAAGAAATTTTCACAAAACGCCACCTCATCAATCTGCCCATCCTCAAACCATTCCTGAGAGTACTCTTTAAAGTTCATTTCTCTCTGATTCAATGCTTCTTCCAGTCTGTTTCTTGTTGTTTCGTCTATATTCTTCCATTCGTTCTTCAATTCTTTTCACAACCTTCCCACTATCTAGTATAAAGTAAATTAAATAACTGCTATATATTTTATGGATGATGTGTGG
>OLSH01001643.1_pt1 | contig 10090 bp, 8 predicted proteins | sample 1643221 | NCBI WGS metagenome assembly OLSH01 (sample SAMEA3136681, study PRJEB25190) | human gut metagenome | biome: human gut; feature: human-associated habitat; material: faeces | place: Austria | collected 2013 | reverse complement strand
CCGGGGGTACAGGGGGCGGCGGCGACTGGCCGCCCCCTGTGCGCTCCCTGCGCCAGGAGAGGCATAACGCAGAAGACCTATCGGGAGCGCCATCTGCCCGGAAATAACACAGAACAACCGTTTTGCCGGGGCGAAACCGTTGCAAACCGATAACCGTATCAAATTATCCAGCCCTGACGGTCAGTCGGCCCGTGCAAGCGCAGCGCCGCAGGGCGGTCAGGCTCCGTACCTGCGGCGGTGCCGGATGGCGGTATAAATGCCTTATCCGGCCTACAGGCTCACACCACCCAGGCTCACGCGCCAACGCCGCGCTAATGTGGCTTACACCGGCGTTACCCTGGCCTCCTTCGCCTCGCGCGTCCCGCGATGAAGCAGCGCGTGCAGCAGGATCGCCCCGAAGGTGGCCGTACCAATTCCGCCCAGCGTAAAGCCGCCCAGCGACAGCGCGAAATCGCCGGCGCCCAGCACCAGGGTCACCGACACCATGATCAAATTGCTGTTCTGGCTGAGGTCGACGCGGTTTTGCACCCAGATCCGCGCCCCGGCGACCGCGATCAGGCCAAAGACCACGATCGAGGCGCCGCCGATCACCGGCCCGGGAATGGTGTGGATTAATGCGCCAAACTTCGGCGAGAAGCCGAGCAGCATCGCGATCAGCGCCGCGGCGACAAAGACCAGCGTCGAGTAGACCTTGGTCACCGCCATGACGCCAATGTTCTCCGCATAGGTCGTGACCCCGCTGCCGCCCACCGAGCCGGAGAGCATGGTCGCCAGCCCGTCGCCGACGAAGGCGCGCCCCATGTACGGGTCCATATTGCGCCCGGTCATCCCGGCGACGGCCTTCAGGTGCCCGAGGTTCTCGGCCACCAGGATCACCGCGACCGGCGCAATCAACATCATCGCCTGACCGTTAAAGGATGGGGTGGTAAAGTGCGGCAGCCCGAACCACGCCGCCTGGGCGAGGGGGGAGAAGTCCAGCGGTTTGCCAAGGCCAAAGCCGTTAGCCAGCAGGGCGTACAGTGCGCAGGCAACGATCAGGCCGACCAGGATCAGCAGACGCTGCAGCATCCCGCGGGTAAATACCGCGACTATGCCGATGCAGAGCACGGTCAACACCGCCATCCAGCTGTCGAAGGCGCTGGCGGACACGCTGCGCACGGCAATCGGCGCCAGGTTCAGGCCGATTGCCATCACCACCGCGCCGGTCACCACCGGCGGCATCAGGCGCTCGATCCAGCGGGTGCCGATCTTCATCACTACCAGACCAATCAGGGTGTAAACCAGCCCGCAGGCGATGATCCCGCCAAGGGCGACGCTCAGATGAGGGTTCAGCCCCTGGCCGTTAAAGCCGGTAATGGCGATCACCACCCCGACAAAAGCGGCGCTGGAGCCGAGATAGCTCGGCACCCGTCCGCCGGTGACGACAAAGAACAGCAGAGTGCCGACGCCCGACATCAGAATCGACAAGTTGGGGTCGAGCCCCATCAACAACGGCATCAGCACCGTCGCACCGAACATCGCAACGGCGTGCTGCACGCCCATCACCAGCGTTTGCCCGGCCGACAAGCGTTCATCGGGGGCGACAACGCCGGACTCAGCGGCGGGGGAGGTCAACTTCCAGCGAGGAAAATCGAAGAGTGCCATGATGATATCCCGGGTTAAAGGTTAACAAGCGGGTCGCATAAGCGTGTGATAACCGCGGTCAAACCACATCAGTCCCCGGGGCTCCGGGTGACGGGTAATGGCCACGACGTGACAAAACAGGATGTCGTGCGTGCCGACGCTGACGCGCTGGTCGATGCGGCAGTCGAAGCTGACCAGCGCCGCCTCCAGCCGCGGACAGCCGGTGGCGCCGGTCTGCCAGTCGGCGGCGGCAAAGCGCTCGTCCATTGCCGTTTTACCGCCAAACAGCGTCGACAGAGCCTCCTGTCCGGCCGCCAGGGTATTGACGCACAGCGTGTGGTGTTCGCTGAACACCGGCCACACCGAGGCCGAGCGGTTCAGGCAGACCAGCAGGGTCGGCGGCGTGTCGGTAACGCTGCAGACCGCGCTGGCGGTGAACCCCGCCCGGCCCGCCGGGCCATCGGTGGTAATAATGTTAACCGCGGCGCCGACGTGGGCCATGGCGTCACGAAAACTCGCTTTGTCCGCTAACTCCATCGTCAACTCCTTATGCCAGCAGGCAGGCTTCATCAAAGGACAGACGCGGCAGGCGACCATACAGCTTGCCGGGGTCGCCATAGCCGATGTTCACCAGCAGGTTGCTTTTCCAGCCGTTGTCGGCGAAAAACGCCGCGTCGACTTTTTCCCGGTCAAAACCGGACATCGGCCCGGTGTCGAGGCCCAGCGCGCGGCAGGCGAAAATCAGGTACGCCGCCTGCAGCGAGCTGTTGCGAAACGCGGTCTCTTCCGCCAGCTGCGGGCTGGAGGTAAACCAGCTGCGGGCGTCACCGTGGGGAAACAGGGTCGGCAGCCGGTCGTAGAAGGCGCTATCCCATGCCACGATGGCGGTCACCGGCGCCTGCATGGTTTTCTGCAGATTGCCGCTGGAGAGCGTTGGGCGGAGCTTCTCTTTGCCTTCCGCGCTGCGGACGAACACGATGCGCGCTGGCGAACAGTTGGCGGAGGTGGGCCCCATTTTCATCAGGTCCCAGATGGCCTGCATTTGCGCGTCGCTCACCGGCTTATCCAGCCAGCCGTTGTGGGTCCGGGCCTGGGTAAACAGCGTCTCGCAGGCCGTGTGGTTTATCGCATCGTTCATTAGATCTCCCTGGCGACCGGCAGCATAGCGGCCAGCCCGTCGCATAAAATGGTATTAAAGGTATCGGCGTCGGTGACGTTACATGCATGGCCGCCCCACGGCATCTCCACACGCTGGCTGCCGGGGATCGCCGCCTGCAGCACGCGGGAGCATGAGGCCGGGACCAGCAGGTCGTCAGCGGCGCTGACAATCAGCGTCGGGCAGGCGATGGCCGCAGCACGGCGTGAAAAATCAGCCTGCTTCAGGGCCTGCAGCCGCTTCAGCAGATTCTCTTTGCCCTGAAAATGGCTGATGGCAAGCGCATCTTCCGCTTCGAGGCGCGGCAGGCGCGCGGCCATCCATTCCGCCGGGTAGAGAAACAGTGGTTGCGCTTCAACCCACGCCTGCGCGCCGCCGGCATGCAGCAGACGCTCGCGCACCAGGAAGCAGCGGCGGGTGTGCGGCGACAGCGTCAGCCAGCCGTTGACCAGCACCAGGGCGCTCACCGCCTCGGGGCGATCGAGCGCCAGCTGCAGGCCAATCAGCGCCCCCAGGGCGTGGCCCACCAGCGCAAAGCGGGTGATCCCCGCCGCCTGCAGGGCGCTGAGCAGCTCCTGGGCCATCGTCGCCATGCTGTAGTCGGCGGGCAGCGGGCCGGCGTTTTCCCCGGTCCCGTTATGGTCATAACTCACCAGCTGATACTGTGCCTCCAGCGCCGCGCGCTGCGCCAGCCAGTAGCCGCCGCCGCCGCCCAGACCGGCGCTGAGGACCACCACTGGCGCGCCGGGCCATGGGGCTGGAGCAATATTGAGCCTCATCATGTCGGGGCGCCGATATGGGCGACGCTGGCGATTTCCACCAGCGCATCAGGCTTCACCAGTCCGCACTGAATGCAGAAGCGGGCCGGTTTATCGCCGGGGAAGAACTCGGCGTAGACCTCGTTAATCGCGGCGTAATTTGTCCAGTCGGTGATAAAGATGCTGTTGAAAGTCACATCCGCCATACTCCCGCCCGCCGTTTCGATAACGCTCTTGATGGTCTCCAGCACGTGGCGGGTTTGCGCCTTTGGGTCGCCGATGTGCACCACATTGTTTTGCTTATCAAACGGCAGGGTGCCCGAGACGTAGACCACCCCGTCGGCGAGCGTTCCCGGAACAAAGGGGGCAATCGGCGTGGTGGTGCCTGGCGGAATAATCACCTGTTTAGGCATAACGTTTCTCCTTGGCTAAAGACAGCGGGGTGGCGGGGGACAGCGCGTGGCAGAAGCTCTCGACGTCGCTGACCCAGCCGAAAAAGGTTTCAATATTGAACAGCGCCGCCTGCTGGGCGAAGGCCGGGCCGGCCTGATGGGTGGCATCCTCCAGCACGATGCCGAAGTATTCGAGAAAGAAGCCATCGCGCAGCGTCGATTCGACGCAGACGTTGGTGGCGATCCCGGTGAACACCAGGTGGCGTATACCGCGGCAGCGTAAAATGCTGTCGAGCGGGGTGTTAAAGAAGCCGCTATAACGCGGTTTCGGCAACACGATATCGCCTTCCTGCGGCGTCAGCTCGTCCACCAGCTGATAATCCCAGCCGCCTTTCGCCAGCAGCTTGCCCTGCAGCTCCGGACGCTGACGCATCGTTTTCAGCGCGTTGGATTTGTGATAGTTCGGCGAGCCCGGGCCGCCAGCTTCAACATACTGGTCATCCCAGCCATTCTGGAACCAGATAATCAGCATGCCTGCGGCGCGGGCGGCGGCGACGGCGGTATTAATATTGTCGATAACCGGCCGGGTGGCGGAGACGTCAAAGCCGGCGAGATCCAGATAACCGCCCTGACTGGCGTAGGCATTCTGCATATCGACCACAATCAGCGCGCTCTGCTGCGGCGCGAAGGTCAGGGATTCCGGGCGAGCGGGAAGGGTAATCATCAGGCCACCTCACGGGTAACAGGAGCAATGTGGTCCCGGCAGTGCATCAGCGGCTGAATGCGTTCGCCAAAGGCGTCGATGCCGGCAAGAAAATCATCAAAGGTCAGCAGCACGCCGTCGGTGCCGGGCACGCTCGCCACTTCATCGAGCATCCGCGCGACGCTGGCATACGATCCGACAAGGGTGCCCATGTTAATGTTGACCGCCGAGGTGGGGTCGGCCATCTGGCGCACGTTGGTATCGCTGCCGGAGCGGGTGTCTTTCTGACTCTGCTCGGTGAGCCACGCCAGCGCTTCTTCATCGGCGCCCGCTTTGTAATGTTCCCATTTGGCGCGCGCCGCCTCGTCGGTTTCGTCGGCGATCACCATAAACAGCACATAGGACCCCACGTCGCGGCCGGTTTTTTCCGCCGCCTGCATCATGCGTGCGGCGGTTGGGGCAAAGGCCGTTGGCGTGTTGACTCCTTTGCCAAAGCAGAAGTTGTAGTCCGCGTGCTGGGCGGAGAAGGCCATACCGGCATCGCTCTGCCCGGCGCAGATCACCTTCATCGGCTGCGAAGGGCGCGGGCTGACCCGGCAGTCGTTCATGGTGAAGTAATCACCTTTGAAATCGCTGCGCCCGGTGCCCCACAGGTCACGGAGCACCTGGACGTATTCGGTGAGATAGTCATAGCGGCTGGCGAAATAGTCATCTCCCGGCCACATGCCCATCTGGTCATATTCCGGTTTTTGCCAGCCGGTCACCAGATTGACGCCAAACCGGCCGCCGGAGATGGAGTCGATAGTGGAGGCCATTCGGGCGACAATCGCCGGCGGCAGCGTCAGGGTGGCGGCGGTGGCGTAGATCTGGATCTTCGAGGTCACCGCCGCCAGGCCGGCCATCAGGGTGAAGGACTCCAGGTTGTGATCCCAGAACTCGGTTTTCCCGCCGAAGCCGCGCAGCTTGATCATGGAGAGCGCGAAGTCGAAATGGTAGTGCTCGGCCTTCTGCACGATAGCCTTATTCAGTTCGAAGGTCGGCATATACTGCGGGGCATGGGTGGAGATCAGCCAGCCGTTGTTGCCAATGGGAACGAAAACACCAATTTTCATACCTACCTCTCTGCAGTCATGGAAGATGGGTTGCGATGGTGCGGCATCCTGCCTCTCCCTGGACCACCTCGCAGAAAAGGTAAAGCAAAGGCAATGCCAGTTTTATAAATGCTAATGTTATTAATGTGTTACTTTTGAGTTGCTAAAAAGGACGATAAAAAAGTGGACTGGATGGTCAAAATCAGTGCACGAAAAAACGGCAGTCATGCGCAATCAGGGTGCATGGGGTCGTGTCGGCGCGGGGCTTTTGCTATGCTGGTGGCGTCAACTGAAGGAGAGGATGTATGGCACAGGGCGCGGTGAAGAAAAGCGGCAAACGTTCACAAGCGGTCAGCGCCAAAAAGGAGGCCATCCTGGCCGCCGCGCTGGAGGCATTTTCGCAATTTGGTATTCACGGTACGCGACTGGAGCAGGTGGCTGAGCGCGCCGGGGTATCGAAAACCAATCTGCTCTATTACTACCCTTCGAAAGAGGCGCTGTATGTGGCTGTCCTGCAGCAGATCCTCGCCATCTGGCTGGCGCCGCTGAAGGCGTTTCGCGAGGATATCAGCCCGCTGGTGGCGATCCGCGAATATATTCGCCTGAAGCTGGAGGTGTCCCGCGATCACCCCCAGGCCTCGAAGCTGTTCTGCCTCGAGATGCTGCAGGGGGCGCCGCTGCTGATGGGCGAACTGACCGGGGACCTGAAAGCGCTGGTCGATGAGAAATCGGCGATTGTCTCCGGCTGGATCGACCGCGGCAAGCTGGCGCCGGTCGATCCGCAGCATTTAATCTTTATGATCTGGGCCACCACCCAGCATTACGCCGACTTTGCCACCCAGGTGGAGGCGGTCACCGGCGCCACGCTGCAGGACGCGGCCTTTTTTGAACAAACGGTCGATAATGTCCAGCGGATGATTATCGAAGGCATTCGCGTCCGTTAATTGGCCGGCGGCAGCGGGCAGCTTTGATCGCCATCCTCGCACTGCAGCAGCGAGGCGAGGAAAGACTCCCGCTCCACGCTCTTATCGGTCATGCACTGGCTTACCAGCATCGGCTGCATGCTGCCGCCTTCGGCGCCGGACGCGAGAAAGGCGCAATCGGCGTCGCGCAGGGCGATCCATGCCTGCTGCGCCTGCTTCAGTAATGTTTGTTGTTTACCCACCGCCCGCTGCAGGGCCTGCTGCCAGGTGTCATTCAGTTTTTTGTCGGCCGCCTGATACTGCGCGGCCGCGCACTGATTCATTTCGGTTTGGGTATTGGCGTTGCTGCACTCGTCCGCCAGCGCCGCGCCGCTGGCCAGCAGGGCCATCACGGCAAATAACGTGCGTTTCATTGTTCTGCTCCCATAAAAAAGGCTCCCGTCCGGGAGCCTTAATTAAACACAGCTGACGTCGGCTGTCATTAGCTGATCACAGCGCCGATTTCGCGGAGGACGGCGCATAGCGCCTTATCCGGGCTACTCTTTGGCGGTGTTATGTAGCCCCGGTAAGCGCAGCGCCACCGGGGGAGCCTGTTTTAGCCGATGGTCATCAGGCTGGCGTTACCGCCTGCCGCCGCGGTGTTAACGCTCAGCGAGCGCTCGATATACAGCCGCTCCAGCAGCAGGTTGGTTTCGCCGCGGGCGAAGCCCTGCACGGAGACTATCGCCCCGTCGCGCGCCGCCACCTGCTCGCACAGCTCGCGCAGCTGGTCGGAATCGCCGTGGTAGATAACCGCGTCGAAGGCCTGGCCAGGTAACTGCTCCGCTTTGGCAAAGCGAATGCGCTCGCTGACCTCCCGCGGCAGCTTCTTCGCCAGATCGCGCTGCAGGGCGCTGTCCGGCCACAGTACTTCACAACCCACCGCCAGCACAGCCGCCAGCTGGATCAGCGCATCCTGTTCGTTATCCGCCACGCACAGCACACGGTCGCGCGGCATCAGCGTCAGGGTGTTGCGCTCGCCGGTTGGCCCCGGCAGCAGGCGTTGGGTGCCGCTTTGCGCCTGCTCGCTGTACTGCTGGCACAGCGCCTGCAGCTCAGGACGGCCCGCCGCCCACTGCTGCAGCGCCAGGAGTGGTTTTCCCAGCAGCGTTTTCAGCTGGGCGTCCAGCGGGCGCTCCGCATCCTGGCGGGCGAAGGTCACGCCAACCGCGTCCTGCGGACGGCTGGAGAGCAGACGGTACAGATACAGCGGACCGCCGGCTTTCGGACCGGTACCGGACAACCCTTCGCCGCCGAACGGCTGCACGCCGACCACCGCGCCAACCATATTGCGGTTGACGTACAGGTTGCCCACCTTCGCGCTGCCGGTGACCTGGGCGATGGTCTCGTCGATGCGGGTATGCACGCCGAGCGTCAGGCCGTAGCCAGAGGCGTTAATCTGCTCCACCAGTTTGTCCAGCTCGTTACGGTTATAGCGCACCACGTGCAGCACCGGGCCGAAGACCTCTTTTTTCAGCTCGTCGAAGCTGTCGAGTTCGATAAGCGTCGGCGGCACGAAGGTTCCGTGGCGCCATTCGCGGGCGTCTTCGCTATTCTCGCGCACAGCCTGGTAGACGGTGCGGCCTTTGGCGCGCATCGCCTGAATATGGCGTTCAATATTCTCTTTCGCTTCCGCATCGATAACCGGGCCGATATCGGTGGTCAGCCGGCCCGGATTGCCCATCCGGCACTCGCTCATGGCGCCGCGCAGCATGGTCAACGTATGGTCGGCGACCTCTTCCTGCAGGCAGAGGACGCGCAGGGCGGAGCAGCGCTGGCCGGCGCTGTCGAACGCGGAAGCCAGGACGTCGATCACCACCTGCTCGGTCAGCGCCGACGAGTCGACGATCATCGCGTTCATCCCGCCGGTTTCGGCGATCAGCGGCGTCGGGCGACCCTGGGGATCGAGGCGGCTGGCAATATTGCGCTGCAGCAGCGTCGCCACTTCGGTGGAGCCGGTGAACATCACGCCGCGTACGCGCTCATCGGAGGTTAGCGCGGCGCCCACGGTCTCCCCGCGGCCCGGCAACAGTTGAATAACGCCCGGCGGCACGCCGGCCTCCAGCAGAATCGCCACGCCCTGGGCGGCGATAAGCGGCGTCTGCTCGGCTGGTTTCGCCAGCACGCTGTTGCCGGCCGCCAGCGCGGCGGCAATCTGGCCGGTGAAGATCGCCAGCGGGAAGTTCCACGGGCTGATACAGACCACCGGGCCCAGCGGGCGGTGGGTTTCATTATCGAAATCGTCGCGCACCTGGCCGGCATAATAGTGCAGGAAGTCGACGGCTTCGCGTACTTCGGCGATGGCGTTGCTGAAGGTTTTACCCGCCTCGCGCACCAGGATCCCCATCAGGGTCGGCATCTGGCTTTCCATCAGCACCGCGGCGCGCTCAAGAATGGCGGCGCGCTCCTGCGGCGGGGTGGCGAACCAGATCGGCGCATTGTTGATAGCGCTGGTCAGCGCCTGCTGCACTTCGGCGTCGCTGGCTTCGCGGACGTAGCCGACGATATCTTTCGGCTCTGCCGGGTTAACCACCGGCTGCATTTCGCCTTCGGCCACCGGCTGCTCCAGCATCGGCAATGCCTGCCATTTATGCAGGGCGCTGTTGAGCAGGGAAGAGGAGAGGGAGGCCAGACGGTGCTCGTTTGCCAGATCGAGACCGGCGGAGTTGCTGCGGCCGCTGCCGTAGAGATCGCGCGGCTGCGGGATTTTCGGATGCGGCAGGCCGGCCTGGCCTTCCTGCTGCGCCAGTTTTTCTACCGCGCTGACCGGGTCGGCCACCAGCTCGTCCAGCGGCAGGGTATTGTCCGCGATACGGTTGACGAAAGAGGTATTGGCGCCGTTTTCCAGCAGACGGCGCACCAGATACGCCAGCAGCGTTTCGTGGGTGCCCACCGGGGCGTAGATCCGGCACGGCCGGTTCAGTTTGCCGTCGGCGACTTTGCCCACCACCTGCTCGTACAGCGGTTCGCCCATGCCGTGCAGGCACTGGAACTCATACTGGCCCGGGTAGTAGTTCTGGCCCGCCAGCTGGTAGATAGCCGCCAGGGTATGGGCGTTGTGGGTAGCGAACTGCGGGTAAATCAGGTTCGGCACCGCCAGTAGCTTCTTCGCGCAGGCGAGGTAGGAGACGTCGGTGTAAACCTTGCGGGTATAGACCGGATAGCCTTCGAGGCCTTCCATCTGCGCGCGTTTGATTTCGCTATCCCAGTAGGCGCCTTTCACCAGACGGATCATCAGGCGACGGCGGCTGCGGGTGGCGAGGTCAATCAGGTAATCAATAACAAACGGACAGCGCTTCTGGTAGGCCTGAATAACAAAGCCGATGCCGTTCCAGCCGGCCAGCTCCGGTTCGAAACAGAGTTTTTCCAGCAGATCGAGGGAGATCTCCAGACGATCGGCCTCTT
>OLSH01001641.1_pt1 | contig 10096 bp, 5 predicted proteins | sample 1643221 | NCBI WGS metagenome assembly OLSH01 (sample SAMEA3136681, study PRJEB25190) | human gut metagenome | biome: human gut; feature: human-associated habitat; material: faeces | place: Austria | collected 2013 | reverse complement strand
AGAAGTACAGAAAAAAACACGACATACCTGCAAACAGTATGCCACAGACTGTACCGTAAATTCTTACCAAAGGCAGATTCCCTGTTCCTGTATGAAAATTTTTAGCCTTTTTTAATAAAGCTTCTTGCTGGGTCTTAGTGAGAGATTGATCGTGGATCATCTCATTCCATACAGGGAGCATTTTATTGGAAGGATCGGAATTCTTTTTTATGTACCATCCCCCTATAAAAATAAGGATAAAGAATAAGATATAGGACCCAAGGACAACTCTTAAAAAATGCTTTTTCATTTACTACTCCTCAAAACGGTAACCCTTACCGTAAACGGTCAGGATATGCTTCGGATCAGAGGGATCTTTTTCGATCTTCTCCCTTAGCCACCGGATGTGGACTGCCAGCACGGAAGGCATGGATTCCGAGCCATACCCCCAGATTTCTGTAAACAACCGCTCTTTTGTCAAAATCTCCCCCGGATGGGCAGCGAGATAGACAAGCAGTTCGTACATTTTTGAGGTTAATTCCAATGGCCTGCCCGCCTTTTCTACTGTCTGTCTTTTCTGGTCAATGATGATATCAGAAAAACAGAGTGGCTGTAATACGGAATATCCATAAGTTCTCCGGAGCAGTGCCAGAACTCTGGAATGCAGCTCTGCCAGTGAATACGGTTTGGCGAGGTAATCATCTCCGCCGAGCATCAGCCCTTTTACCTTATCCGTGTCACTGGTCCTTGCAGAAATAAAGATAACTGGCACCTGCGTTTCTTTTCTGAGTTTTTCTATAAATTGAAAACCATTCATTCCTGGCAGATTGATATCCAGGATAATCAGCCTGATGGGCTGTTGGTATAAAGCATCAAATGCATCCTCCGCACTGCCTGCACGGAGACATTCAAGTCCTTTTTGTTCCATATAATCTATGGCAATCTCTGCAAGATCCCTGTCGTCTTCTACGATCAATATTTCTGATTGAAGCATATGTTTTCCTCCTGTTTGTTTTATAATTATAGCATGACATTGGAGGGACGTTGGTTGAAAATGAAAATAGAGTTTCTGTTAAGAATTGAATATAGCATGTGCTTGAAAATTTCATACCCTCTGTGGCACCCCGTATTTCGCATACTGAAGGTAGACACTCTTTCCGCAATAAGGCATATTTTTATTGGTCTGCATAACTTTGTATTAGTAAAAAGATTTGATTATTCACATTTATTTAAATAGACATCTGTAAGATAAACAGAACTATCTCACAAATGCCTATGATCACTTTGCGACAAGCACATTATAAAGTTATTCAGAATTTTCGTCAAAGAATTTTTTTGCCTGCATACGCTGTCATCAACAATCCTCATCTTTGCATAACCGTACAAACCGTTTGCTTTTCAATAATTTCTCAACTGATTCCTTGAAAGCTCTAAGACAATTCCAATTTTTCGGTAGAAGACGCTTGATGAACTGCTTCTGTTCATCTGACATCAACCCCTAAATGAATTTAAATCACACCATATCCTACCATATAGTTAACAGGCATTCTTCTAACTGAATTTCTGTTTCATCTCTGCAACCCATCCAGGCAATACTCGTGATAGTATCATAATATGCTTTAAACGGTTCCCTGCTGATTTATTTTCGGCATTACCAAAGTCAAGGCTTTTCATAATTCCATCTATGTATGGCACTACATCTGGTTGTGAAACTGTATAGGCTATTACGGAACTCAGCAGCAACTTCGCATCAAGCCCCCACTCCTTCGCAAAAACCTCTACTTCTGCCATTTGCTTTCCCTTTTTCCAAAGTTCAAACGATTCATCAAAATTCACACCGCTTGATAAAGTTCCAGGTACTAGCTCTGAATCCACAAATTCTTTTAATAACTGTGCCTGCTCATCATCTCCCATATTACTTAATTCCTGAATTTGCTCATAAATAATACGAAGCGTTTCCTGATCTACGGTTTGTATCCCATTTACTGTGCTGACCTTAGATCCGATTAATCTCAAAATATGTGCCGCATCAATCACCTGCGTTCCTGCTAATTTTGTTCTTCCCACAAGAGGTTTGACAGGAACTGCTACAGGAGGCTCCCCCGGTACATATGTTAAATTCTTATACGCACCCACATATTTCAGCCAGGTATGCTCATCCATTCCAAAAGCATTGTCATCCCACTTAAATTCATAATATTGTTCAACCAGATTTAATTGTTCTGCTACAGCTTTGAAGGCAAGAATAAAAGCTTCTTTTTCTTCTTCCTTGTCCTTAATTGCAGCCCATTCAGTAGGATCTGGCAAAGTGGGAGTCATCTGTGAAATTTTTACCGCTAACTTTTCTACTGCTGTACTGTAATTATCAACAATGGCTTTACTGCTCTTTCCGCCACTCCCATACAGTTCCAAGGCTTTATCCACAGTTTCTTGTGTTAATCGGGGATATTGAAAATTGACTATCGTTCCAAACTCCTTGGTCTTGCCAAAAACACGATTTGTCCGTGAATAGGCCTGGATTAATCCTTGAAGTTCCAGGGTACGATCTACATATAGCGTATTTAGACGTTTTGAATCATAACCAGTCAACAATTGGTCGGCTACTATGAGCAAATCTATATTCTTTTTATTACGCCCACTGCCTCCCCGAGTAGCACGATCTACAACATCCTCAAAATATGCCTCTTCTCCATGCTTCTTATCTCCTGCAATAAATTCAATACCTGTAAACTCTGCATAGTCCTTAAACATACCTTTTATAATTTCTGACGGTATATTATCCGGATCATTTTCATTTCCAAAGCTAAATGTCATTGCAATATTTAACTTCTCCTGACGTTTGTCCATCTGCTTCTTAAATTCATTATAATATGCAATGACACGATTTTTATAAGCAACTGTCAAAATAGCATTAAACTCACACCCCTGCGATTGAGATTCCCAATTATTCAGGATTTCTTCTACCACTCTCGGAATATGCGTCTCGTCCTGATATTGAAGTATTTTTCTCTTAGAGGCTTGTAACTCCACCTCAGCCTCTGACCATTCCTGAACTAAACGCTCCACTTCTCTATCGCCAAGTTCTGGTTTTTCTTTTTTTATTCTATCCACAAGCTGATCTCTTAAATCGTCATAGCTTTTAAATTCCCCCGTGTTGATATAATCAACATGGAATCCCAGAACGTTGCCATCAGAAATTGCTTCGTCTATTGTATATTGATGCAGCATTGGTCCAAACAATTTCTCTGTTGTATTTATTACTTCACTTTTTTCATTTATCTTGCCTTTAATCTTATTTTCATCGAATAATGGGGTTCCAGTGAATCCATAAAATAAACCATTCTTCTTGAAATAGTTTTTAATGGTTCCCATCATTTGCCCCATTGTGGTTCTATGGGCTTCATCAATGATAAAAACAATCCTTTTATCTGCCAAACTGTGATCTTGTGCATCTTCTAACTCCTTTACTAAAACATTGAGCTTAAAAGTTGTCGTTACCACAATTCCAGATTTCGGAGATTTCAGATGATTTTTCAGTTGATATGTATATTTGGTATCATCAACGGAAACTGGTTCATACGCTGCATATGCTTTAAAATTCTCGCTTGTACGGTTATCCAGTTCGCGCCGATCTACAAGAAACACAACTTTATCAAATCCTGCCCTCGTTGAGAGAAATAAAGCTGTCTTAAAACTTGTTATTGTCTTTCCTGACCCTGTCGTATGCCAGACAAATCCTCCATGTGGCACTCCGTCATTATCCCAGCCGAAAGCAGCCCCCTCAACGGATTGCAATGCATAAACCTGATAAGGACGCATTAACATATGACGTCTGTTTTCTTCCTCTTTTGCTTCATCTATAACCAGATAGTCACCAACCATTTGATGCGCCATAGGAATCATAAGAAAATGCTCAACAACCTTTTCCCAGCTATTGATTGGTTTATTCTCTTTATCTGACCAATGGAAAACAAAGCTAAGATTGAAATCATCCACTGATTTTGGTGTTGCAAAATACCGGGTTTCAATTTCTGTGGTTATCACCATCATTTGAGAAAATACCATAAAATTATTGCTATATTCACCATCACGGTAATATCTGATAAATTGAACAAAAGCTTCATCCAATGTTTTGTCTGTGCGCTTTTGTTCAATATTAATTAAGGGTAATCCATTAATCAATAAGACAATATCAAAACGGTTTCCATTCGCTGTTTGAACCTCACGGGCAATATGGTAGCTGGAATCACCGCCACGCACTTCTGCCTTCTTAAAAATGGTCAGCGTGATTTGTTTCCTCGTAATGTTAGGGTTCTCATCACGGTAAATTCCATCTATTTTTCCCTTTGATTCTTCAATGGCTAATAGTTTGGCTGCTTCATAACTATTACTGATTTGATTTACTTTTGCCATCACTTGCTTAAACTCATTATCAGTTAATGACACGCCTTCCAGTTGGTCGGCATTGATCCGATTGAGTTCGCTACGCCAGTGGGTCAGCAGATCTGACACTGTTACCTTTTGTATATTACCATTCAAGAAGTCAGGAGCTTCCCATTTGTATTTCTGGAGTTCTTTCACAAAGTTCTCTTGAAAGGCTTTTTCTGAAGCTGACTTTGGTGCATTACTCATGAATTATGCTCCTTCCTAAATAAACATCTCATTTAAGAATGCTTTTTTGATGTTTTGTAGTTTTTCTAGCTTTTGTTGGTGATAGTTAATAAAATTGTCTAGGTTACTAAAATACAGCGCAATCTTCTTCTGTTCTGCTATCGAAGGAAATGCTACATCTATGTTTTTTAATTTTTCAAAATACAAATTGGTTACACTTCCACCTTCGACTCTCTTTGCAAACTCTTCTCTTAAAGTAGCATTAAACATGATTGCCGTAAACATTGGATTCTGATCAGTATTATATACTGAAATCATTTCTCCAATCGCTACTCCTTCCAAAGATAACCATGTACAGTGGTTATAATCAAACGGATCTTCTCCTACTCGTGGTATCAAAACCTCTGTACCCTTGCTAAATACTAATTTTTCTTTAGGCATATTTGTATGTGAATATACCTTGTCAATCTTGTATCCATATTTTGTATATAATTCTCCATATCTAATGCACGGTGTCTCCGCCTTTTCTGTTACAGACCATTTAGGCGCACTATGGCCATAATAAAATGTACCATACTCCCCTAACTTACGCTTTTCCCAATCTTCAGTAAACCCCGCAAATCTGCGTTTTGGCTTACACTCTCCTTCTGCTGGAAACATTTCAGAAAGATAAGCAGATTTTAATGCTTTTATTTTTTCTACCTTACTCTGAAGAAGACCAATCTGATGGGAGAGTGCATCAAAATGCTCTGCTAATTTCCTTTGTTCTGGAACCGAGGGCAGTTTAATAGCTGTTTCCAAAATATTTTTATTATATAGTCTTTTTATGGTACTCCCTTCCAATACATCCCATTTAACAACAGAATAAAAATATTTTAAGAAACCATTATCAAGCCTATCATCATGTTTTAGCCATACAATATTGGAATCCTGAAAATACTCATCTTTCCCAGTATATTCAACTATTCTACCTATACTTCCAGAAGCAGAAATTAGCACATCACCTATTTGAGGATAGGGATAATTTGCTCTGTAATATTCAAAAAGTTCTCTTGATATAAATGCATCCGGATTTCCACCAAAAGTTCCAATTTTATAAAAAGGAATTTCACCTCTGTCATATGTCTGCTCTTTAAAAACTCTTCTGTTCATTGCAACAGAGCCTAAATCCCCCAATTTATGACACTCCCAGTTATCACCATTTGCAAACTCTTTAAATCTCCTCTTAGGTACTAATTTCCCTATCTCGCCCATTTATATCACCACCAATTCACTCATCAAAGCTTCTAAATCCTTTTCTGCCTTATTACACTTCGCTTCAATTTCAGATAAATTATCTTCATAGCGCTTGATTAGCATTTCTAAAGTTGCAAGTTCAAATCTAATTGGTCTTTCAACCAATTTTACCAATTCAATAACTGTAGTACCAAACCACTTTTCAAATACAAGCTGATCAATCTCTTCATCTGTCAACACAAGAATTTTTTCGTAAACAGCCTCTTTAAGTTCTTTTTCCTTGTCTTTAATTTCTTTTGAAAGAGAAGATTTCTCAGCTATCAAGCCCTCAACCTTTTTGATTAAGTCATACTCAGGAGTCCCCTTCGTTGCCTTTCTCAACTCAACTTTAACCGCTTTACTATCAAAGGAATCTTGAGGCTCATCATCTCCATTCTTCTTTATTGCATCATATAACGCGGCATTTTCTACACTATCTTCTACTTTAGCCGCTTCTACAAACTCAGAAAGCTCTGTCTCTATTTCTCCTACACAATACTTTTTATCTTCTATTGCTTTCAGTTCCTCACCATATAATCGTTTTACTATTAAATCATTGGGAACAATCGCTCCAATCCAACCGTCTTGTTCCTCACGTTTGTTTTTACCTGTACCCTTTGTTATCATATTCGGTTCACGGGTACGGCCTGTTTCATAGAAACCATTTTCTGCAATCAACTCAGTATCATGGGTTAGCGCATTTTTCCAAATCTCTGCAATAATTTGATAGCCATCGTAGACTTCAATATCTTCAAATTCTGACAAATTCGCTTTAATTTCAACTAGCATGCTTTCCATCACTTGATTCAAATTTGTTTCTTTATTGACTTTGCGTAGATTATTCCAATACTTTTCAATATACTGATTTGCCGATTGTTCAATTAAGTTTGACTTAGCAATGATACGAGAATCATTTAAAACATCCTTTGTAAGTTCAGCTACTGGCTTCATAACTTTAACATATCCGTTTCGGATCGTTTTCAATGAATTGGCTAATATATCCGGCACAAGTTTATTTAAAATCGTCAAGTCATCAATATTTTTTTGTGGAATTCCTCCTAACAAATGACCATCTACATCATGAGGAATCTCATCTTCAATTGCTTCCACATAACGAGGTATATTCATATTGTAATCATTTTTAAGAATTTCCTCGCGTGTAGCTAAATGACTATATCCTTTGATTTCAGCCCGTTCTACATAGACATCTACAATTTTGGCGATGTCTTTTTCCTGAAGTACATTTTGCTTTCCTATCTTTACAAAGCTATGAGAAGCGTCAATCATCAGCACAGGCTCCCCGATTGCACGGTTTTTTTTCAATATCATAACGATTACTGGAATCCCTGTATTTGTAAAAAGATTATTCGGCAGCCCTATAATCGTATCAATATAATTTTTTTCAATCAGTCTTTGACGAATTTCACCTTCAGCCGCACCACGAAAAAGAACCCCATGAGGCAAAACAATTGCCATCGTTCCATTTTCCCCCAAGTGAAAAAGACCGTGTAAAAGAAAAGCAAAGTCACCTTTTGAATCTGGAGGTAACACACTTGCCACCTCAAATCGGGGATCACTTACTTTTAATCCTGACCGATTCCAATTTTTTGCTGAATATGGAGGATTCATTACCACCGCATCAAATAGTACTCCCTCGTTGGGACGCTCCGGGTCCTCCGGCCAATCTTGAGAAAGCGTGTCTCCATTTTTTATCTCCATTTTTTCTGGACGGATTCCATGCAGAAGTAAATTCATTCGAGTCAAGTTATAAGTCGCTGTGTTCTTTTCTTGTCCATAGTAGCATAAATCCTTTTGTACATTCTCTGCCAAGTGTTTCTTGACTGTTAAAAGCAAAGAGCCTGATCCCACTGTCGGATCATATATCGCTCTAATATTGGATGTTTTAGCTACAATCTGTGCCATAACCTCACTAACCTGCCTGGGCGTATAGAACTCCCCTGCCTTTTTTCCCGACTCCAACGCAAATTGACCAATTAGATATTCATACGCATCGCCAAGTACATCTCCTTTTTGTAATGCCACCATGTTTAAATCGGCAAACAGTAAAATCAGCGCTTTGATATTTTTGCTACGTTCATTTAAATTGCTACCAAGCGCTGTATCTGTTAAGTCAAGTGTGGAGCTTGAAAATAGCCCTTTAAAATCATTTGCTTCTCCAGATACAGCTATTGTTCTTTCAAAGTTATTTAAGCTGTCCGTCACTTTTTGAACTTCAAAATCGCCCGTGTTAATATCATTTAGCCAAGTTTGATAAAGATATTTCGGAGAAACATAATATCCCAAAACATTCTGTATCATTTTAAACAATTCGTCACCGTACTGCTCCGTTGCTCTTATATATTCTTCTACAAGTTCTAACTCCGTTGCTTGTCCCAAGCCGGCACTTGATTTAAATGTCTCAAGGGTTTTGTCACTTAAAAATTTATAAAACATCAAGCCAAGCATATAGTCTTTATAGCGGCTGGCATCCATCGAACCTCTAAGCTGAGTTGCACCATCCCACAGTCTACGTTTAATTTCTTCTGATGTAATCACAATTTTGCCTCCAAATAATTCATTCTTTCAATTCTACAATTTTGCCTATATCCGAATTCACACGAAACATATCTTTACCAAAGTTTCAATAGAAACTGGCTCATACCAACCCCTTTTTAGCAATAACATTATTGCTGAACTTAGCTACATCTTTAAACTATGCTTTATTCATATTTTTATCTATCAATAATTTCCACAATTTGTTATATGAAATTGGTGTTATTATATCTCTACAATTCAACCAGTTCTTCAATAATTCGAATAATCTGATTATTATTATATCACGATATGTCAAGATATTCTTCATTAGTCATTTTAAAAAACAAACTGGTTATAAACTCACAGCTGCCTGCAGTAATATCAGCAGACTTAGCTTAAATTAGTTAACACAGGAATAAAGCAGGTCCACAGAACGCATACACATCCCGTAGACCTTCTAATCTATTATTTAACCATATACAGGTATACTAAAAATGTACATATCTCACTTTCCGTCTGAACCATCCCCATTACTATGAATTTATATCTTCACTTCTTGATGATTCTTCAACTTGCTCAATTCCTCCAAAATTTTATAATACATACCATCCAGATTCTTGCAAAGAAAATTATGTATAAGCTGTTCTAAAGGCGTTTTATCCTGTAATCCCAATCACACGTAATTATGTGCGCTTCATCATCAAAAACCTTTCCTGTCACTTTAATAACTCGATCCACATAAGAAATTCGCTCATTACCCTCAATGATTTTATTTTTAGTGAAGTCATATATTTCGTTCATATTAAATTCATTTTCCTTAGCCTAAATAAAAATTATATAAGATAACTATTTACATCTATTTTTCCAACAAAATATATACTAAGATAATAAATATAAAAACTGATTACTTAATATTCTTCGTTCAAAATCTACAAATTGGAATTATTTCTTCTTAAATTCTAATATCTTCCTCTGTAAATGTCAAACTAAGACCTGCCGATAAAATCACTATAATCTTCCGTTCCCCTCTATTTTACTTTCCCCACCTCAAGTGCTAAAATAAACCCAAAGCAAATGATAAAACACCATATCAACAAAGGAGAACCTATGGAAACAACAATAACACGTGATGAAGCCTTTAAGCTTCTAAAGAAATATAATAAAGAGCCTTTTCACATCCAGCATGCACTGACAGTGGAGGGTGTCATGAGATGGTATGCCAATGAATTGGGTTACGGACAGGAGGAAGACTATTGGGGGATCACCGGACTTCTTCACGATATTGACTTTGAATTATACCCAGAGGAACACTGCCAAAAGGCCCCGGAACTTTTACGGGAAGGCGGCATAGGGGAAGATATGATACGTTCCGTCTGTTCTCACGGCTATGGGATCTGTTCTGACATCCAGCCGGACCACCAGATGGAGAAAGTCTTATTTGCGGCAGATGAGCTGACCGGCCTGATCGGAGCCGCCGCATTGATGCGCCCTTCTAAAAGTGTCCAGGATATGAAACTTTCCAGCATCCGTAAGAAGTTTAAAGATAAAAAGTTTGCGGCCGGCTGCTCCCGGGATGTAATCTCCCAGGGTGCACAAAATCTGGGCTGGGAGTTAAACGAGCTCTTTGAAAAAACAACTCTGGCCATGCGCTCCTGTGAAGATTCTATTAAACAGGAAATGCAGAAATACGAACAAT
>OLSH01001640.1_pt1 | contig 10106 bp, 10 predicted proteins | sample 1643221 | NCBI WGS metagenome assembly OLSH01 (sample SAMEA3136681, study PRJEB25190) | human gut metagenome | biome: human gut; feature: human-associated habitat; material: faeces | place: Austria | collected 2013 | reverse complement strand
AAGGATAATACATTGTTATCCTTTACTTCCGGATGCTCATATGGTTTCTGGGCAATTTGTTCATCAATATATTTTTCTGCTTTTGTGTGGAGACATGGGTATAGATTTCGGTAGTGGTGATAGAACTGTGTCCTAAGATCTGCTGAATGTAGCGTATGTCGACATCCTCTTCTAAAAGCAAGGTGGCAAAGGAATGACGGAACATATGGGGTGTGATGTGAAGGGATATGTCAGAAGCTTTTGCATGCCTGTCAAGCATGAAGCGGACGGACTGTTCCGAGAGACGGGACCCCAGACGGTTTACAAAAAAGTATCCGCAGCTTAAGATCTCTTTACAAAAAAATGAATAGTATTCGTTCAGGGCGGAAAGGACATCCATGTTTGTGATTTGGAGGAGACGTTCTTTTGATCCTTTTCCAAATATTAAAACTGTGTGATTGATCAGATCAATATTTTCTGATTTCAGGCTGCATAACTCTGAAACACGGATGCCCGTGGCAAAAAGCAGCTCTACGACAGCGATGTTTCTTAGGGAACACTTTTTTTGGTATGTAGTGACGGCTTCTTTTTTCTTTTTATATAACTCGGACAGAAAGGTTTCTATAACATGTGGAGGGATAGTTTTTGGCAGCAGTTTCGGTTCACGGAATTTTAAGGAAATTTTATTAAAGGGATTTTCGGGTAAAAACTCTTCAAATTCAAGGTAATGAAAAAATGCTTTTGTAGCTGCGATTTTCCTTTTGACTGTTTTTGGCTGATATTTTTGATGCAAATCAGAGATATAAGAATTTAATGCATCTTTGCAGAATGGAGAAGAATAGTTTGACATAAATTTTTCAAATTGTGACAAGTCGATTTTGTAGGCTTTCAGTGTTTTGGCATTCAGACGTTTTCGGATCTGGCAGTTCCTTAGGTAATCGGTAATTAGTGTAGATAAATGATTCATAATAGATTCTCCTTTGTGTATTTTCCTTCTATTATGAAGAGTTGGGTATGAAATGTCGACGAAAGCGGCATGGTAAATGTTACCATTGACTTCTTTGGCACAGTTGTATACAAATCGAAAAAATAGGGGGTTGACATCTGTGCATCTTGCGAATATAATAATCACATAAAGAGGAATAACTGGTGATATTTATTATTCGTGGATTGTCACTGTTCGGCAGGCAAAACCGGATTTTACGAGTAGGGAAAGTTTTTTGAGGGAACTTCAACCGATCTTGTAGAATTGGGTTTTTTTTCTTTTGTTCATGTTTATGAGGAGAGGCATTATGAAAATTACAAAGGTGATCAACAACAATGTGGTTAGTTCCATAGATGAAGCAGGCAATGAAGTGATCCTTATGGGGACCGGTCTTGGGTTTAAAGGAAAAGCAGGTTCTCCTGTGGATGATAGCAAGATCCAGAAGGTTTTTCATATGGAGGACCCGGGGGTCAGTCAAAGGTTTAAAGAATTGATCACGGACCTTCCGATGGAGCTTCTGCAGACATGTAGCGACATCATCATGTATGCAAAAGGGATCCTTAATACGAAGCTCAATGAAAACATCTATATTACCCTTACAGACCATATCAACTTTGCGCTTCAGAGAATGAAGCAGGATATGATGTACCCCAACCCTCTGAGCCGGGAGGTCAAGACATTCTATGATCTGGAATACAAGATCGGGGAATATGCTCTTGGAATCGTGGAAAAGGACTTGGGTGTAAAGCTTCCACAGGATGAGGCGGTATCCATAGCCCTCCATGTGGTCAGTGCAGAGTATGATACGAAAGTGCGTGACACAGTACAGATCACAACTTTTATCAAAAACGTTATTGACAAGGTCAAAGATTATTTTCAAATGGAACTTACGGAAACTTCTCTAAACTATGAAAGATTTATTACACACCTCAAGTTTTTGTCAAGAAAAGTCATGTCAGGAGGAGGGATGGACGAAATTGAGCCTGAGCTCCAGAAGATGATCTCAGCCATGTATCCGGATGAGTATCAATGCAGCCAGGAGATTGCAGAGTATATTAAGAAGGAATACCGGCGGGAAATGTCAGAGGGAGAGATTGTATACTTAACAATGCATATTGAACGCATAAAAAGCAGCAATCAGACAAAGAACATTAGAAAATAGGAGGGAATCATGTTTAAGTCTTTGAAGAAAGCGTTTAAGCAGGAAGTGAAATCGGTTGAAGTACTGTCACCAATGAAGGGGACAGTGATTGCCATGAATCAAGTGGCTGATCCGACGTTTGCAGGAGAAATCCTTGGGACGGGAGTGGCGATCATACCGAAAGAGGGGAAAGTTGTATCGCCGATCGACGGAAAAGTCGGCGTGATGTTTGAGACAAAGCATGCGGTCAGCATCTCGGGGCCGGACGGTCTGGAAATGATTGTCCATGTGGGGATCGACACTGTTGAACTGAAAGGGGAACATTTTACGGCTCATAAGAATTCAGGAGATCCGGTAAAGGCTGGCGATCTGCTGCTCACATTTGATATGGATGCCATCAAAGCGGCGGGTTATGATGTAACCGTTCCTGTTGTCATCTGTGAAAAAGGAAATTATACGGATATCGAATGCTTCCACGGAAAGGAGGTAGAGGCAGGGGAGCTGATCATCCGGTTAAATGAAAAATAAGAGAAGGATTTAATTTGAAAGGGGAACTTATTGTTATGATGAAATATTTTCAGAAATTAGGTAAAGCATTGATGCTGCCGGTTGCGGTACTTCCGGCGGCCGCAATCTTAATGGGTATCGGTTATCTGATCGACCCCAATGTTATGGCAGCCAATGCCGACAAAGCTCCGATCGCGGTGGCAGTATTCTTAGTGAAGGCTGGAGGAGCCATCATCGATAATCTGCCGATCTTGTTTGCTGTGGGTGTCGCTCTTGGAATGACCAAAAAGAAAGACGGCGCAGCGGCACTGTCAGGATTGGTTGCTTATCTTGTTGTAACGACTATTTTAAATAGTGACAATGTGGCACTTTTGCTGAACATTCCGGTTGAGCAGGTAGCTCCTGCCTTTGCAAAGATCCAAAACGCATTTGTCGGTATTATTTCCGGTCTTATAGCATCAGCCTGCTTTAATAAGTTTGGAGAAGTACAGCTGCCGACGGCCTTGTCATTCTTCAGTGGAAAACGCTGTGTGCCGATTATAACCTCAGCATTAATGTTAGTCGTTTCTGGTATTTTGTATTTTGTATGGCCACCATTGTATAATGTATTAGTCAAATTTGGGGAAAGTATTGTAGGACTGGGACCTGTGGGAGCAGGAATCTATGCATTCTTTAACAGACTGCTCATTCCGACAGGATTACATCACGCATTAAACTCTGTATTCTGGTTTGATGTTGCAGGCATTGACGATATCGGTAAATTCTGGGCAGGGACCGGAGTCAAAGGTATCACTGGTATGTATCAGGCAGGATTCTTCCCGGTTATGATGTTTGGTCTGCCGGCAGGCGCTCTGGCTATGTACCATACAGCCAAAGACAACAAGAAAAAAGTAGCGGCAGGTCTATTGATCGCGGCGGCCTTTGCTTCTTTCTTTACCGGCGTTACAGAGCCTCTGGAATTCTCCTTTATGTTCTTGGCTCCGGCACTGTATGTGGTTCACGCGTTGCTGACTGGTATTTTTGTGGCGGTAGCGGCAGCTTTACATGCTACAGCAGGATTCAGCTTCAGTGCAGGACTGGTTGACTTCCTTTTGAGTTCCAGACTTCCAATGGCCAATAAGCCGTGGATGCTGCTGATTCTTGGTGTGATTGCGTTTGTAGTTTATTATGTGCTGTTCCGTTTTATCATTGTGAAGTTTAACTTAAAGACTCCAGGACGTGAAGAAGACGATGACGTGGAGGAGGAGAAGAGTGCCGTATTGGCAAATGATGATTTTACAAGAGTGGCGCAGATCATTTTAGAAGGGCTCGGAGGAAAGGATAACCTGACTTCTATTGACAACTGTATCACAAGGCTTCGTCTGGAAATCAAGGACCAGGATCTGATAGACGAGAAAAAAATTAAGGCAGCTGGAATTGCAGGAATTATTCGTCCCGGCAAAAACAGTATTCAGATCATCGTAGGCACGAAAGTGCAGTTTGTGGCAGACGAGTTAATAAAGCTTGCTGAAATGTAAACTAAGAGTTATATTGAGTAATAGATGGAAACTATTTATGGGGAAACAGCTTTTAGTGTTTCCCCGGATCATAGAAAGGAAGTAGAAAATGAGAGTTATTAAGGGAAAAGATTACAAGGACATGAGCAGGAAGGCAGCAAATATTATCTCAGCAGAGATCATCACTAAGCCAGACTGTGTATTGGGGCTGGCGACAGGATCTTCACCGATTGGGATCTATGAGAATCTGGTACATTGGTATGAGCAGGACGATTTGGATTTCAGCCAGGTGAGATCAGTGAATCTGGATGAATACAAAGGGCTTCCTAAAGACAATGACCAGAGCTATGACTATTTTATGCATCAATATCTGTTTAATAAGGTAAATATCAAACCAGAGAATATCAACATTCCAAATGGTATGGAAGAAGATGCGCAGAAAGAATGTGCAAGATATAACCAGGTGTTAGAGGAAATCGGTGGGGTGGATTTACAGCTTCTTGGAATCGGACACAACGGGCACATTGGATTCAACGAGCCTGGAGAAGCATTTGAAAAAGAGACCCACTGCGTGGATTTGACAGAGAGTACCATCAATGCCAATAAGCGTTTCTTTGAAAAAGAAGAAGACGTGCCGAGACAGGCTTATACAATGGGCATCAAATCAATCATGAAAGCAAAGAAGATTCTTCTTATTATCAGCGGCAAAGAAAAAGCAGGTATTGTAAAAGAAGCATTCTTCGGACCGGTAACACCGAAAGTACCGGCGTCCATCTTACAGCTTCACAATGATGTGATCCTGGTAGCAGATGCGGACGCATTGTCAGAGGTAGAGGATTTATTATGATTATAAAAAACGCAGAAGTTTTTTGTGAAGACGGGGTCTTCCGGTCAAAAGATATCTGTACGGACGGTGAAATATTTTGTGATTCTTCACAGGATGAACAGATCTTAGACGCCGAGGGTTGCTATGCAATCCCAGGGCTGGTTGATATTCACTTTCACGGCTGTGTGGGATATGATTTCTGTGACGGGACTTCTGAAGCTATCCATAAGATGGCAGAGTATGAAGCAGAAAATGGAGTGCTTGCGATCTGTCCGGCTACTATGACCTTAGCGGAGGATCAACTGATGTCCATCGCCGAGGCAGCCGCTGGATATAGGGGCGGCGCTGGAGCGGATCTGGTCGGCATTAACATGGAAGGTCCATTCATCAATGAGGCGAAAAAGGGAGCGCAGAATCCTGCGTATATCCATACACCGGATGTGGACATGTACCGGAGGCTTCAAAAGGCTTCAAACGGTTTATTTAAGCTGGTGGACATTGCACCGGAAACCGAGGGAGCCATGGACTTTATCCGTCAGGTAAAAGACGAGGCGGTCATCTCGATTGCCCATACTGCAGCGGATTATGACACCGCAGTAAAAGCCATTGAACATGGAGTCAGCCATGTGACACATCTCTACAACGCCATGCCGGGGTACAGCCACAGGGCACCAGGTGTCATCGGGGCAGCCTGTGACTACGGACTGGATGTGGAACTTATATGCGACGGTATTCATATTCATCCCAGTGCCGTCAGGACTACCTTTAAGATGTTTGGAGATGACCATATTATCCTGATCAGTGACAGCATGATGGCCACCGGAATGGATGACGGCACTTATCAGCTGGGAGGCCAGGACGTTAAAGTCGTGGGCAATCTTGCAACTTTAGCGGAAGGGGGAGCGATTGCAGGCTCTGCCACAAACTTGATGGACTGTATGAGAACCGCAGTGAAAAGCATGGGGATTCCACTTGAGAGTGCAGTCAAATGTGCATCACAGAATCCAGCCAGATCCATTGGTATTGATGATAAATATGGAAGTATTTCAGAGGGCAAATATGCCAATGTTGTTATCTTAGACAAAGAGCTGAATATCAAGTCAATCGTACAAAAAGGAAAATTGACAAAGAAGAATTAAACAGAATAACAGAGGGCAGAAGTACGTTTAAAAGACGGCTTCTGCTTTTCTTTATTATATAGTTCTTGGATTATTGAGAGCGGAGAATGTGAGAAATTATATCTTCCGGCATTTTTCTTCACATTTTTTTGTTGGTTTGTTTTAAAATGTCTGCACGGCATGACCAGAATATGCTGAAGAATATAACCTAAAACCGATTGTAAAAACAGAAAAGGACCTGGGATATGGATGAATAAGACAACGATAATCAAAGCTTCCGCAGTCATTGGCGCGTGTTTGGCAGTCATAGGAATAATGATTTTATATTTTGCAGGAAAAGAGGACGGAAGGGATTCTTCCCCCGCCGATAAGAGGACGATTTTCTCTGAAGAAACACGACAAAAGGCAGAGCAGAAATCTAAGGAAAAGGTAAAAGCAGAAAAAAAGAAGTATGTAGTAGTGATTGATCCGGGGCATCAGAGGAAACAGGATCAGTCCCAGGAGCCCATCGGGCCAGGGGCTAAAGAAATGAAATCGAAGGTATCCTCTGGAACCAGCGGTATTGTGTCAGGATTAAATGAATATGAACTGACCCTTATGGTATCAAAGAAACTCAAGAAAGAGCTCGTAAAAAGAGGGTATACGGTGTATTTGACCCGGAAAAGAGCAGATGTAAATATCAGCAATGCCAAAAGAGCAAAATTTGCCGAAAAAAAGGGCGCAGATATTTTTATCAGGATTCATGCCAATGGTTCGAGAGACTATGCCGTGCGGGGTGCTCTTTCTATGGCGCCTTCAAATAACAATCCATATGCGGCACGGCTGGCTAAACAATCTCAGGAACTGTCTAAAAGCGTACTAAAAGAGTACTGTAAGGCCACGGGTATGAAGAACCGTGGCGTCACGCTGACAGATCAGATGAGCGGTATAAACTGGGCAGCTATGCCGGTAACGATTCTGGAACTGGGCTTTATGAGTAACCCAAAGGACGATATGTCTATGAAAAGTGAACGCTTTCAAAAAAAGATGGCAGAAGGGGCAGCCAATGGAATTGACCGGTTTGTAAAGAAATGACGCGTGGATGATGGCTTTATGTCCATTAGTACAATATTCGGCTGTGGGACTATGGCCGAAGCCAAGACATTTTCGGCATGTCAGAAGGAATTTGGAAACATTTAGTTTGTATAAAAATAGTTTGTATACAAATAATTTTGCGAAAACCTCTTTTTTTCTTATCTGTATTTGTGTATAATAGCCCAAGAGGTGAATACAATAATGAAGAAAAAAAGATGGATGGCAGTGTTGGTTATGGCAGTCCTTATTTGGAATATGACAGCGGGAATCATAGAAAAACAGACGGTCCATGCAGCGGCAAAGAAGTCTGTATGGCAGAAGAAATTCGATCAATTCCGGTATGACAGTAAAGTAAACCAGCTGATCTTTGTAAAATACCATAAGAAATCAAGAGCAACGGTTTGTATGTACCAGAAAAAGAATCATAAATGGAAACGGATCTTAAAATGCAGAGGCTATGTAGGGAAAAAAGGAATCTATAAGAAAAAAGAAGGGGATATGAAAACACCTTCCGGTACTTATGGGGTTACGGGAGCTTTTGGTATCAAAAAGAATCCAGGGTCAAAGATGGAATATACGAAGGTAAATAAATATCTTTATTGGTGCGGCGACAAAAAATACTATAACCGGCTGGTGGATGTGAGAGAAAAAAAGCATCGCTGCAGGGGAGAGCATTTGATCGATTACAAGCCACATTATCATTACGGACTTTTTTTGAACTACAATCCAAAACATAAATATAAAAAGGGTTCTGCAATTTTTATGCACTGTAAAGGGAAAAAGTCTTTCACGGCAGGATGCATTGCAGTCAGCAAGGCAAACATGAAAAAGATCATAAGAAATGCGGAGCCAGGAGTTAAAATCTGCATCTACCGCAGTTAATCAGGAGGGGAACCAATGGAATACGAAGGAATGGTTTACAGACCGCCCAGCGAGGCATACAGCCTGATCATACAGGTGACGATCGGGTGCAGTCAGAACGACTGTATTTTCTGTAATATGTATAAAGAAAAGCGATTTAGAATGAGGCCGCTTCAGGATGTGCTGGCTGATTTCAGGGAGGCAAGAGCATACTACAGCTCGATTGGAAAAATCTTTCTGGCAGACGGGGATGCTCTGATCTGCAAGAATGAATATCTTAATGAGATCCTGAACTATATACGGGAAGAGATACCGGAATGCCGTCAGGTGACCTGCTATGCGTCACCCAGAAGTGTCATGATCAAAAAAGAAGAGGAACTCCGGGAACTGAAAGCACACGGTCTGGATATGGTGTATATGGGACTGGAATCAGGTAATGCACAGGTACTTGAATTCATGAAAAAGGGGGCGACTCCGCAGGAAATGATCCAGTCAGCGGGTAAGATAAAGCAGGCAGGCATCCGGCTGTCTGTGACAGCAATCTCTGGTCTTGGAGGAACAAAGCTGTGGAGAGAACATGCAGTTGACACCGGAAAGGTGCTGTCCGCTATGAAGCCGGATTATGTAGGATTGCTGACCTTGATGGTAGAGCCGGGACTGCCTTTGGAAGAGAAGATTCAAAAAGGGGAATTTGAACTGATGACCCCGTATGACAATCTCAAGGAGACAAAACTGATGCTGGAAAACATGGACTGTCCGGGCTGTATCTTCCGTTCCAACCATGCTTCCAATTATGTCAATTTGAAAGGGACTTTAAACGAAGACCGGGAAAGAATGATGGCCCAGTTGGAAGAAGCAATCCAGGGAAATATACACTTAAAAGAAGAGTGGATGCGGGGATTTTAATATAAATGACAGAAGGGGAGGTGTCCAATGACCAGGACTTCTCCCCTTGTTTTTATAATTTTATAAATTCTGGTTTTTGATCTTTAAATACCGTATAGTACCGGAAACCAACGGAAGTGAGCAGGTCCGAAAGCTTTGAAAAATCATAAGCCATATGTTCCGGACAGTGTCCGTCTGATCCTATGGTCAGGATTTCCCCTCCAAGTTCCCGGTAGCGTTTTAAAATATCCGGGTGGGGATTCGGATAGCCGAGGCCGTATTTGTACCCGCCGGTGTTGACCTCGATCCCTTTTCCATCATCAATGACCGTTCTTAAAATTTCCTCGATCAAATCGGCATAGTCTTTGTAAACAAAATGGTAGTTTTTATCTGGGCAGTAGCGCACTGCATAATCCAAATGGCCATAGACGCAGTAGTCATGGTATGTCTGTACATTCTCAAGAATCACTTCTAAATATCTTGTAAGTCCTTGTTTTCCAGGATATGTTTCAAAAAATATGGATTCATATGGGTCCATTTGGTCAACAATATGGGTAGATCCAATGATAAAGTCAAAATTTTCTGAGCGCGCGAAGGCACGGCATTTGTCATAGGTTGTGGGCATGAGACCGATCTCGGTGCCGAACAGCACCTGTATATGATCTTTGTATTTATCCTTTAATGTAAATAATTCCTTTTTATATGTTTGGATATCCAGCAGAAAATCAAAGTTTTCATCATTTTCGGGATAGTCGTAATCCTGGTGTTCTGTAAAACAAATTTTCGTAAGACCCAGGTCTACAGCCTTTAAAATCATAGATTCCATTGGGGCTTTTGAGTCAGATGAGTTGCTGGTATGTAAATGAAAATCTGAACGAATCATGGCATCTCCTTTATATATATTTAAGATTGGTTTCACCTTTATTATATATAATTATTAAAAAAAATACATGAAAAACAGAGAAGTTACAAAAGTTTTACTTTAAATTAACAATTACCTTATGTTAAACTAAGGATGTTTAATACAGGAGGAAAAAAGAATGAGTACATTAGATCATGTAGGGAACCTATTTGCCTTCGCCGGCGGACTAGGTATGTTTCTCTATGGAATGAATGTGATGGCAGATGGCCTTCAGAAGACCGCCGGAAATAAAATGAGGCAGCTTCTGGGATATCTGACCAACAACCGCTTTTTAGGAGTTTTAGTGGGAGCTTTGGTCACAGCCATCATCCA
>OLSH01001639.1_pt1 | contig 10111 bp, 9 predicted proteins | sample 1643221 | NCBI WGS metagenome assembly OLSH01 (sample SAMEA3136681, study PRJEB25190) | human gut metagenome | biome: human gut; feature: human-associated habitat; material: faeces | place: Austria | collected 2013 | reverse complement strand
GATTTTTAGATGTCTTTGCAAACACTATTTTATCAGAAAGCCATGAATCTTTTTTTAGTTGCACTTAGATTATAAATTCAAGGTGTAAAAAATTACGTATAGGGTTAGATATACTAAAGGTAATCCAGAACCATATTTATTTTGTTTGTTGTGTTATATAGGAGATTAGCTATGGAAACTTTAAAAGAAAACATCATCACAGTAGAAGACATTAAAGCAGAAATTGAGAAAGCAGAATTTGATGTTCCAAGAGAAGATGAGGATTTTGGTGATCGCTATGATCGATTACATGCAGAATGGGCTGTAAAAGGATTAAAGAAGTATAGAGATGAATTAAAGGAAACTTTTGCTGACAAAGAACATTTTAAGGATTGGGTAATAGACATATGGGGAGATGTAAATACTTTTATAGCCGTAATAAACGAAGAACTACGTTTACGTTCTATTGAATCAATTCGAGAAGCATCCGAATGCGCTGCATTGATGAAAATTTTTATCTCTTCTGAAAGTGGTTCAAGAGATGAAGCTGAAGAAAAGGTAAAACGTAATCTAGAAGAAGCTTTAGAAGAACATGACCAAAGAATTATTAACATCTTTGATGTTGAAATTGTGCCACTTTTACAATGGAATGAAGAATTACTTGCTATGAAAGCCTTCTTGACTAATGATTTCTATATGAAAGGTACATTTACAGATGAATTAAAACAAATTTATATTAATGTATTTACCCTATTAGATAGAAACTTAAGTGAAAAGGTTGAGTATAGTAACGCACATTCCTTCGAGTATTATACGGATTTAGAAGATGAATGGGAGTATTTGTATTTAGATGATCTAAATCCTGTAGAAGAACTATTAGCTATATTGCCTGGTAGTCCATATGAATGTGATGTGATGTATTATGCGAAGAGTATTAATAAAGAAATAAGTAGAGGCAGAATTGATATGTTACAAACCCAGTATCAATATCTCTATTTAAATTACATGAATAAAAAATGAAAATAATTAGATAATATTAATGGAAAATTAATGAAGTTTTAATGAAGAATTAAGTTTTTGCTGATAAAATTATTTTAGAAATATATTCCGCTTTAAAATGGAGGTGATTTTTATTGAGAAAAAAAGAGAAGAAAAAAGAAATCGATTTTAATAATCTAAAAAATGCAACTATTTCTGGAGCATCAAGTGAAGTTGTTCAGCGTTATGGCTCGGCAGTAAAAGAGCATTATATGTCTTATACTGGAATTAATAATGAAACTGGTAATCATCTAAAAAAAGGATTAAAAGATATAGCAAGTTCAAAAATTAATCCAGATTATGAATATAATAATTTACATCAGCAAGCAGGTTTTTCTGCTGAAATTAAAATCAGAGCGAAAGAAAATGCTAATAATATTATAAATAATATTAAAGAAACTACTGTTAGAACTGACGATATTGGAATGGTAAATGATGAATATTGTGATTTAGTTACATTAGATTCTTCTGGTAACATTATTAAAGACTCTGAAAGACAAGTTAAATTCATTGGTAATAGTCAATCTGATCCTAGTGGTATATATAAACCAAAGCGAATTCTCCAGAGCCTGAAAAGTAGAAAATTTGAAAAGTACTTAGATAAAGGTGTAAAATTAGAAATTCCATCAGATGATTACGATAATGTAATAAAAGAAATTAATGATGAAATCAGTATAAATCAAAAATCAATACGAAGTGGTAAACTAGATTCTAAGTTAATTCAATCCAAAGAGGAAAATATAAAGAAACTTGAGCTGATAAAGAAAAATTTGAAGAAGAGTAACATTTCCTCAAAGGAAGCTTTAGAAGCTCGAATGAATCCTTTATTATCTACAGGAAAAGAGATTGTTTCAGTTTCTCATGAAGCAGGGGTCCAAGGACTTAAGTTTGGTGCAGCTATAGGGGGAAGTATATCTATAATTAAAAATATGGTTGCATTTGCTAAAAGTGATATTACTTTTGATGAGGCTATGAAAAATTTTATACGTGAGACCGGTGGTTCTGCTGCGGTAGGGTATGCAACAACTTTTAGTGGTAGTGCAATTAAAGGTATTATGCAAAACTCTACTTCTCAATATATTAGAACATTATCAAAAACTAATTTACCGGGTACGTTAGTTGCAGTAACCGTTACTGTTGGAAAAAGTTTAACAAAATATTTTAGAGGTGAAATTGATGGTCTTGAATGTATGCAAGAATTAGGCCAAGAAGGGGCAAATATGGTAGCATCTGCTATATTTGCAACCATTGGGCAAATTGCTATTCCTATACCTGTAGTAGGTGGATTAATAGGAGGAATGTTAGGGTATTCGCTTTCAGCAGCTAGTTTTGGCTTTTTAAAAGAAGCATTAGAAAATGAAAAAATTGCTAGAGAGAATAGACTTAAGATTGAAGAAGCTTGTAATAATTATATTCAATTTATGGATGAATATAAGAGTTATATTTCAGAAAATATAAATAACTATTTATATAAAGAACAGGATATTTTTTCTAAATCTTTTGAAGGTATATTAGATGCAGCTAAAATTGGAGATATTAATTGGTTTATTGATAGTGCAAATGATATCTCACTCCAATTTGGAAAGCAACCTGTTATAAAAGATACGATGGATTTTTTACAAAAAATGGAATCAGATGAGACTATAATTATTTGAAAAAGAGCGGTGTATTATGACATTATCATTATTTAAAGGAGTAAATGGAATGACTTTATGGGGAAAAGATTATGAAATAGCATTATATTATTTATATATGATTGCGGATGGTGAGTTATCTCCAGAAGAAATGACTATATTTAAGAGTATTTGTCAGAAGTTAGGTAAAATGGATGAATACCAAAATATTATTACATATTGTAAGGGATTAGGACAAACATCTAGTTTCAATAAAATTGTAGATGAAGATTTAGAAACTGAAATAGAAGATTATTATGATGATGAAGAATTATCATCTTCTTTTAGTAAAGGGCATTTAATTGAGATAATATGGAATTTAATTTCATTAGGTTTTTGTGATAAGGAATATAGTCCATCTGAAGAGAAAATTGTTAAGTATCTATGTAAATCTTGGGAGATAGATGATTCTATTTATTTAGAGTTAATAGAATGTGCAAAAACATTAGGTCGAATCAATGAATATAGAAATTGGGTTTATAAGACTTTTGCTGGTACTAATACATTGTTAGAACTAGAAGATCAAATAGATAAAAATATTAAAAGTATTGAAGAATCAATAGCTGTTTGTTCAAAAGAGTTTGTTGCTGTTATATAGGAGGAAATATTATGCCATTACCATTATTAATTGGTTTAGCTGTTGTTACGGGTGGAGTAGGTATTGCAAAAGGTATTGGTGCTGCTGACACTCAAAGTAAAGCAAATGATATAAATGAAAAAGCTCAGGATATTGTAGATTTAGCTAAAGAAAAAATGGAATTTAGTAGAGAATCTTCTGGTGCTTCTATTAAACAATTAGGTGAGTGTAAAGTTGATATTTTACAAGGAGCAGTAATTAAATTCATTAATGAATTTAAAAAAGTTAAAAATATAGAATTAGACAATAAAAATATTGAGTTTGATGAATTCTCAAAAATTATTTTAGATGAAAAACAATTAGAGGAATTAAAAGACGTAACATTAATTGCATCATCGATTGCTAAAGGTGTTGCTGGTGGTGGTGTTGCTGGCGCTGTGACTGCATTTGGCGCTTATAGTTTGGCAACTACATTAGCAACTGCTTCTACGGGAACTGCGATAGCAGGACTTTCTGGAGCGGCAGCAACAAATGCAACTCTTGCTTTTTTTGGAGGAGGATCATTGGCTGCTGGTGGTTTAGGAATGGCTGGTGGTGCAGCCGTATTAGGTGGTTTAGTTGCTGGTCCTGCATTAGCAATATTAGGGATTGTAGCTTCATCTAAAGCAAATGCAAATTATGAGGATGCAAAATCTAATTTAGCAAAAGCCAAAGCCTTTAAAAGCGAAATAAGTGCAGCTATTGTTGAATCTACTGGGATTAGACGTTGTGCATCTATGTTTTACAGATTTTTAGTTTCTTTAAATACTATTTTTGAGCCATTAGTATATGAAATGTCAACTATAATTAATACTAAGGGTGATGATTTTTCATTGTATTCTAATGAAGATAAAGAGGTTTTTGCAAAAGCAATATCAATGGCGGGTGCTTTAAAAGCTGTATTGGATTTGCCTATAATTGGGGATGATGGTAAATTGGCGAATGATAGTATTTTAAAACTTCAAGCAGTATCAAATAAAATTAAAATTTCTTAATTTTAGAAGTAGAAAATATATGTTTGAATGTAATCAATGTGGTCTATGCTGTAGAAATATAGATAAGATTCCACAACTAAAGGATTTCCATAATGGGAATGGTATCTGTAAATATTTACATGATAATAAATGTAGTATTTATGATAATAGGCCAGATATTTGTAGTGTTGATAGAATGTATGAAAAGTATTTTAAAAATCAATATACACGAGTAGAATTTTATGATTTAAATAAGATGGTTTGTGAACAAATAAAGAATTTAAATGTATAGTATTTTTGGTACCAATTACAATTGTGATTGGTACCATTTTATAGTTATATATAAAAATATGGTGATACTAGAATGGATCTACCTCTAAAATTTTGGCGAAATAGGTCTATGAGATTAGAATACTTTAAGATTAAGGTATGAAAGGAATAGTAACAATAAAATAGTTAAAAGTTTTATTTAATAATATGTGATACAAAATAACTGAAATAAGATTTCCTCAAAATTTTGAATTTATATTAATGGGGATTACAAATATACAAATTTGAATTTTCTATAATTAAAAATATTTATGATACCAATAGACTTATAATCATTTATAAAAGTTATTTCTGTATGAGTTTGATCTAAATTATCAATTAATTATACGTCATTTATTACACATATCATGTATTACACTATATGTATAAGCTCTAAGATAAATTATTTAGAACATTATATTCTTTGTAGTATAGAGGTGTATGGTATGAAAACAGATGTTATTAAAGAAGCTCTTGAAAGTGTAAAAAAAGAAGATCCTAAATTATACGACGATGTAGTAGAGTATATTTCTTCCAATAAAAATAAAACTGGTGTTCATCCTGAAGGGGTGTATCATGAACACAATTGGCCTAATATTATAGGTCCTATCCCTGGACCATTTCCACATCCACGGAATCCATTTGAACAAAACCCATTTGGTGTATTCTGGCCATTGGCTGGTTTATATCTATTCTATAAATTAGTTAGAAAGGTATGGCGATTATTACGAGGCAAGAATCAAAATATTTCATTAGATGATATTATTACGTATATGAATAATCATAAATAATGTGTTGTAAGGGAGAGTAATAATGAGTTCAAGAAAGTTAAAATTAGGTGATATTGTATTTTGTCAACGAAGTAACTTTTTCTTTGGTGATGTATATCAACATTATGGCGTATATGCTGGATATCATAAAATTATCCACTATATAAAAGGGGATTCGCCACTTGATGGACGCATTGCTGAAACTAGCATTGAAGAGTTTTGTGATGGAGATACCTTATATATTGCTGAAGATGATAGTTTATTATCTATTTTCCAAGACTCTGATGTAACTGCTAGATTTTATGGGCCTCGTAAAACTGTTCAACGTGCAAGATCCATGATTGGAAAAGGCGATTATAACTTGTTTGGCCATAACTGTGAACACTTTGCTATTTGGTGTAAAACAGGTCAATTTAAATCAACACAACTTAACATAGAGGGTATGGCAGCAAGATTTCTACGTCCTTCACGCGGACCATTGAAATGGTTAGCTGATGAAATTTGGCGCGTTGAGGCAGAGTATTAGTAGTAACTGTAGTGGACTAGCAATGCAGTAAAACATGTGTTGCTAGTTCTAACTTTCAAAAAAGCAAAATATTTTAAAAATAATTATTGACACACACGGATACGTGTATTATAATTACATCATCAGGTGAAAGTAATCACCAACATGTAGAACAGAAAGACTTAGATTCTAACAGCAATCCCGTCACATACATAGCTTTATTGAGATGAGTATAGAATCTAGTATAATTTCATAGTTATCGTTCATAAACGATTCATAAGGTTAGACACTAGCAGCAATCTTCGATGATTTAACCAGAAAAAGTGATTTTGGAGACCCTTTGGTCTAGAGTATCGTGTCTAGTAAACCTTAGCCTCAGTGAGGTTAGTAATTGTCTTGAACTTTGTATTGTAACCGCTCAAGGTTGTCTTGTTTATTTTGCTTTCAAAATTTACGTTGTGATAATCCGCAGCGGTTTTTTATATGCCAAGGAGATATGAACTATGAATACATTTATGAACGCTTTAACAAACAATGAAAAATCTTATACTGCTAATGATGGTACTGCGTATCATACGAGTGGCAGTCCTCTTGTGGACCTTAATTTCTCTGTGCCTGCATTGCGTCAAGTTGCGGTTGATTTTTATGGTAAAAGTAAACATGATCGATATTTATATGGTGCACATCGCACTATGGATGCAGTGGATGCATTGCGCTTATTCATTACATCCTATGATGAAGACCCTCTGTATACCATGAAATGGCTTATGTATGCCCGCCATATTAAGCTAGGTCTTGGCGAGCGCGATGTATTTCGTATGATGCTTACTAAAATTGGTGACTTGCATCCAGAGATGGCATTGCAATTCATCATTGGAACCGAGTTATGGAACTATGGTCGTTGGGATGATGTGCTACGCATCTTCTTTGATACGATGAGTAGCGTCTTACGTGATGGTCTGGGTGAGCTAATTGCCAATCAGTTTAGACGTGATGTAATAGGGTGTGGACTCGGTGACTCTATTAGCTTGTTAGCGAAATGGATGCCGTCCAATAATACATCGTCTAAGCAAAAACGTTCTGAGGCGGCTATTTTACAATCCTTGTTGCATCTAAATGCACGAGAGTATCGTAAAATGTTGTCTAAATTGCGCGAACATTTAGCGGTGGTAGATCGCAAGGCTTCTCTTAACCAATGGAACGATATTAATTATAATCATGTACCATCTAAGGCCAATCTTAAATATCGTAATGCCTTTTTAAAACATGATGAAGAACGCCGCCAGGCGTATCTTACATCATTAGAAAAGGGCGATGATTCTGTTAAGATTAATGCCAATTCTATGTTCTTATATGATATTGTACAAGCTTATATAGACAATAATAGTTGCTGGAGGAATATTTTAAGACCGTATGATGAAACATTAGAGCAATTATGGCATGCCCAAGAATCGCCTAAGGATTATGACGATATCTTAGTTATACGCGACGGGTCTGGATCTATGGGGCAACAACTATCAGGTAATAGTTCTGTTACCGCACTTAGCGTAGCAGATTCGATTGCATTGTATTGTGCACAGCATAATAAGAATGAATCCTTTAAAAATCGATTCATTACCTTTAGTAACCGCCCTCAGATGGTAGATATTTCGATGTGTGAAACTTTGCGAGATAAGCTTAGACGATTGCATCGCTTTGACGATTACAGCAATACGGATATAGAGGCAACATTTGACTTAATTCTCGACACAGCTGTTAGACATCATCTGCGTCAAGAGGAGTTACCTTCAGCGTGCCTCATTATTTCTGATATGCAGTTTGATCAGGCTACAAAGCATGAGGATAACACGACCGTTATTGAATCATGTCGTCAGAAATTTGAAGCCCTTGGATATACTATGCCACGGCTCATTTTCTGGAACGTATCTGTCTATGCACATAATACAATTCCTGTACAAATGCATCCAAGCGGTGTCATTCTCGTATCTGGATTCTCTAAATCCATCGTAGATATGGTGGTTTCTAGAGAGGTTAATCCTGAAACGGCACTTAAAGCCGAACTAGATGCCAAATGTAGTATTGTAGATACAGCATTACAAGGCTATGTAAAGGTAGCGTAATATTTATATAATCTAATTAAAATAGGTTCCTATTAGTCACAATATGACGAGTAGGAACCTTCTTTTGGTGTAATTAATTTGTGCTATAATGAGTTGTAGGTCTTATACTATAACAATCATTTTATATATACGAGGAATTAAGTATGGCAATTAGCAAAGAAGTACAAAAATCTAGCGAAATGAAGTTTGATGGTAAACTAATTAAGGTTACCTATGATATAGCTGATGTAAATGGAAATGATGCGTGGCGTGAGGTGGTGCACCATCCAGGGGCAACTGCTATCGTTGTCGTTACAGAAGATAACAAAATTGTAATGGAACGTCAATTCCGTTATGCTTTACAACAACCTTTGCTTGAAATTCCGGCAGGTAAACTAGACCCTAACGAAGAACCTATTAATTGTGCTAAACGTGAATTGGCAGAGGAAACTGGTTACCGCGCTAAAGAATGGATTTCATTAGGTACCATTGCTACAAGTCCTGGTTTCTGTAATGAAGTATTACATCTATACTTAGCCAAAGACCTTACCATGGGCGAAACCCATTGGGATCCAGATGAATACGTAGAACTTGAATATTATACATTGCCTGAATTGTTAGAGGCTATTAAGGCAGAACAAATTAAGGATAGTAAATCATTGGCAGCACTTATGCTTGCTATGCCATATCTTAAATAGGACTTTATAAAAAAAATAATATATAGTATAATGAACACATAAAGAGAGCCAAATAACGTGCTGTTAGCGTTAGGCTCATCTAAAATACGGAAATATGATGATGCCTAACGTGTTGAGGTGGTAGGATACCTCATACGTTAGGCATTTTTATTCTCTAACTCACGTTATTTGGCTCTTAATGGTAGTATAGCATGTAATATTCTAGATGAATATTACAATAGGAGTTATTATGTATAAAAGAATCATTATATTAGTTATGGATTCTGTTGGCATTGGTCATGCCCCAGATGCGGCAAAATTTAATGATGAAGGGTCTAATACATTAGGACATATCGAAGCAACTGCAGGTTTGATTCATTGTCCTACATTGCGTTCTTTGGGATTGGCCAATATTGCTGATATTAAGACCGATGAAACACCTGTTATGAGTGCTTATGGGAAAATGGAGGAAGTCAGCACAGGGAAGGATACAACTAGTGGTCATTGGGAAATGATGGGCCATCCTGTTACAGTTCCGTTCCCAACATTTTATGATGGATTCCCTAAGGAATTAATGGATACTTTCACCAAAGAAACTGGTTATGGTTATCTTGGTAATGAGGTCGCATCTGGTACAGAAATCATCGAGCGCCTTGGCGTAGAACATATGAAAACGGGTAAACCTATTGTATATACCTCTGCGGATTCTGTGTTCCAAATTGCGGCTCACGAGGATGTGATTCCTTTAAAGGATCTGTATCGTATGTGCGAAATTACGCGTAACAAAGTATGCGTGGGTGATTATTATGTAGGACGTATCATTGCTCGTCCGTTTATAGGTAAACCAGGGCATTTTGTACGTACCTCCAATCGTCATGACTATAGCCGTATGCCTGAACACCGCATGGTGCAACAGGAATTACAAGCGGCTCAAATTCCTACGGTGGCCGTCGGTAAAATTGGTGATATTTATGCTCATGTTGGTTGGGATGAAAGCTATCCAACCAAATCGAATGCTCACGGCATGAATGTGGTGCCTTACTTATTAGGTTCCTCCTTTAAAAGTGGCCTCATGATGGTAAACCTTGTAGAGTTTGATAGTCTATATGGTCATCGCCGTAACGTAGAAGGCTATAAACGTGCTATCGAAGATTTCGATTACCAATTGAGTGGATTATTACCATTATTGAAAGATGATGATTTGCTTATCATCACAGCTGACCATGGTAATGATCCTACATGGCATGGCACAGACCATACGCGTGAACATGTTCCATTACTTGCCTATAGTCCAAGTATGAAAGGAACCATCGATTTAGGTTTACGCCATAGTTTTGGTGATATAGGACAAACCGTATTGGCGAACTTTGGACTTTCACCATATGCAGTAGGCACATCATTTTTAAAAGATATTATGAAATAGTCGTATTGTGTAATATAATCCTTGCGTCACAATATCTTGTATGATATA
>OLSH01001637.1_pt1 | contig 10116 bp, 9 predicted proteins | sample 1643221 | NCBI WGS metagenome assembly OLSH01 (sample SAMEA3136681, study PRJEB25190) | human gut metagenome | biome: human gut; feature: human-associated habitat; material: faeces | place: Austria | collected 2013 | reverse complement strand
GCGTTGTAGTGCTAAGAGCTGCCGACGTCCTGCAAAAATCGCCGAAACCGGGGGAAGCGCTCCGGCCCCGGTTCCCTGGCGGAACGAAAACCCCGAAATCCCGGCTAAAGTTATTGGCGAAAGCAGCTTTTCATAATTCTGTAAGTTTATCTTGGAGCGGAAAGAGGAGTGAGCGCGGATAGAGATGCGGATTAACGAGTGCGGGTGAAAATAAAAATAATATATAATATGAAAAAACTGCTTTCTGAGAAAGGCCATGGGTTATCCCATTACGGTCATTCCAGTAAAGCAGTTTTTTTATTTACGTCAGGTTATCCGGCTGTCAGGCACTCGATTTCTCAGGTCCTTTTCGGCCGTATCCATCCCTGCCGTTCATTTACGAATTGCGGAACACGTCAAAACTAAACTGGTGAGTTTCCCCTGAGATTGATTCTATACTCAGCTCTATGGGGCAGTCATACTGGTCATAGACGATATTTTCAATCACCAGCAGCGCGGTACCTTCCGGAACCTCCAGGGAGGCAGCCAGCCGGGGCGAAGCACTGCGGGCCGTAATGGACCGTCTGGAATGGACTGGCAGCACATCGTACTGCGTCTTTAAAGTCTGATACAGAGACGCATTTGAAAAGTCAAAGCGGTCCAGCTTTGGAAAGCGATTTAAAGAGAGGTAATTGACCGTATAGACAAAGGGGATTCCATCCGAATAGCGGAGTCTTTCCAGTCTCAGGCATACATCAGACGGCGCGAGTTCCAATTTTTGATACAGATCTTCATCAAACTGTATTTTTTCCATGCTCAGGAGTCTGGTGGAGGGAACCTTACCGATCAGTTTCATCTCCTCGTCGAAGCTCATAAGCTGATTCATAAAGATTCCGCGGTTATCCGGACCCTTCACAAAGGAGCCGCAGCCACGTTTTCGTTCAATTCTTCCGCTGTTTACCAGTTCGTTGTAGGCCTGGCGTACAACGGGCCTGGAAACTCCGCAGGCCTTGCAGATGCCTTCCTCCGTGGGAAGCTTCTGGCCGGGCTTAAGGATTCCCTTCTGTATCGCCTCTATGATGCATTGACGTATCTGTTCGTAAAGTGGAACAGAACTGTATTTGTTAATCTTAATATAGTCCAACTTTTTCACCCCGCAGATCCTGTAAAACATTACATTTTCCGTCTAGTATAACAGGAAAAACCATTTTTTACAATGGGTGTCCAGCATACGTTACATAACCGAAGCTTCCCTTTTTCATGCAGTTTGCAGTGGAGTAGGCGGTGGCCTTTTCCAGAGCCAGCTCGATCATGGCGGGGGCAGGAATACGGCCTTTTGTCCAGCCCTGTTCATACAGAGCCATGACGAAGGCGGTGAGAAAGGAGTCCCCGGCTCCCATTGTATCAACCGGATCAATATATTCCGCCTTTCCGTATACCAGAGAAGTACCGTCAGATACGTACTGACCAGAGCTTCCCATGGTGATCAGGACGAGTCCTGTGTTTCTCTTGTGGAGCGGTTCACAGAATGATCGTATCTCCGATTCCTCCATTGGAGGGCATGAAAACAGGGCCAGGTCCAGCCCGCAGCAGATCTTATCGTAATAGGAATCAGTTCTGTATTTTTCCTTTTCACCAAAATCGTAGGTGAATAAGGCTGGAAGACCGCTGAGCCGGGACATCTCTTCTTCCATTTTTGCATTACAGGAACTGTGAATCAGAGAAAATGATCTTAAGTATTCCATATCCTCTTCCTGAAGCAGAAGCGGTCCGGACCATCGATCTCCGGCCGTGATGCCCAGATAGGTGCGTTCCCCGTCTGTGACGCGGTAGCGGCAGCATTTGGTGATGGTCCCTGGGATCTTTCTGCATTTTGAGAAGTCCACATGAAAACGGTTCAGCGCATCGACGATGACTTCAGACATGGCATCATCGGCCAGATTGCCCATGTAGGCGGCTTCTGCACCGAGTATGGAGGCGTGAACCGCAGCATTGAAAGCATTACCGCCCGGATATACGGCGCCGGTATTCGTATAGTAGTCGATGACATTGTCACCGAGCCCCAAAAGTCTCATGAGTACTCACCCTTTCTGTAATAACGGCGGATGTCCAGGGAATGGTCTGTGATTACCTCAATATTCTTACTGATTCGCTGCAGAACCGCGGCCATGATCACGGGGGAAAGAAGCGGGCGGTAACGATCGCTGATTCCCGGAAGTGCATAATCACGGCAGTCAAAGCAGGTCAGTTTATTCGTGTGCTTTTGGGCAAATGCTTTTACCTTTTCGTCGAGAGGCCTTGTCACCCCTTCAGTCAGGAGCAGGGTTACACATACATCTTCCTCCAAAAGCTCCAGGGTACCATGGAAGAATTCCGGTGAACTGACGGATTTCGTGCGTATCCACTGGGATTCCTCCAGGACACACATGGAATAGGAGTAGGCGGTGGGCCATAAGTCTCCGGAGCCAATCCAGATGTTATAGGGTTCCCGGCAGTATTTTTTCGCATAGCTGATACAGGCTTCATCGGCCTGAATGCGAACCTGAGCCAGAGCGCTGCCCAGGCTGCCCAGTTCGTCTGCAAAACTTTTATAATCAGGAAAATAGCCTTTTATCTCAAGAATTTTACCGATTAAAAGATGAAAGACCAGCTCCTGGGGCCTTCCGTCCTTATAGATAAAGGAATAGTCTGATATCGCCTCCAGAGGTGAATCGGGGATACCGATGACGGAGACCAGACGGACACCTCGTTCTTTTAGGTACTGGGCCGCCTTCAGTGTATCCGGCGTGTCCCCGGACTTGGAGGTGAGAAATGCTACCGAGCGGCTGGTAATACGGTTGCAGCCGGTAAGAACCAGGTCAGCGGAAAGCATACCGTCAGTCGGAACCGGCGAGTAATGGTTAATATAGTGCTGGAATGGCTGCATCATAGCCATGGAGCCTCCGGAAGAGGTAAAGAACAGCAGATCGAATTCATCTGCGCAGATCTGGTCTGCAATGGCTTCAATCCGGTCTCTCTGAGCGTAAATGAATTGATAATTTTCCCGGATTACCGCCTCGTCAAAGTTAATCATAGCGAAATCTCCTTTTCTCAATGGTTTATCATCATTGTATGAATAAATGATAATATTGTCAATATGTAATTACAATATTACGGATAAATATTTAATTATATTTAGTAATTGAGAACCTTTTGACGAATAAATGGCATCAGCCCTCCTTTTCGCAAAAACCGTATTATAATCAGAAATGATCTTGCTTAATGTGCATAATAAACAAAAATATAAGTGTAATATTATATAAAATAACTATAATAACCAACTTGATTTTGAATAAAGGCTATGTTATACTGAGTTCATCAAAAATAACTAAACAAAGTTAAGAAATTAAATTGGGGTTGCATAATGGGACGAGAAAGTAAGGATGGGAGTTTTCCGACAGGGCTGTTTTGCGTATATCTGGTGTATTTTTCAGGGCAGGCCATCTACAATACGTATCTAAACCTGTATCTGGCACAGATCGGATTTACTGCGACGCAGATTGGGAGTATCATCTCGATCTCTACGGTTGCACTTCTGGCGGCACAGACCCTGTGGGGAATCTTAAGTGACCGCGCCAGGGTAAAGAACCGGGTGGTCTGTTTCCTCTATCTGGCCTCAATCCTTTCGGCCCTGGGCTTTTATCTCACGAGAAGCTACTGGCCGGTGGTACTGCTTGTGGCAGTCTTTGGAGCGTGCTTCGTGCCGATTGTACCGCTTAACGATAATATCACACTGGAATCTCTGGTGAACAGCAAATGGGATTATGGATGGATCCGTATGGGAGGAACCATTGGATACGCGGTGACGGTGGTCTTGATTGGCTACTTCTTAAGGGATGAGTATTCGGCCATATTCTGGATCGTAGCGGCGGCCATGGGGCTGTGCCTGCTCTTTTCTCTGACGATACCTCCGGTGAAAGGGTTTCGAAACGAAAAAAAGAAATCCTCGGTTCGGGAGATCTTATCCAACCGCACCCTCGTGGTTTTGATCGCGTTCAACTTGATTTATGGACTTGGCAACAGTTTTTTTTACAGCTTTTACTCACTCCATTTTGTTCAGATTGGGGGTAACAGCAGGCTGGTCGGCTGGATGATGTTTGCCTGTTCGGTAGCCGAGGCACCGTGCCTCATGTTTATGCACCGTCTCGTCAAAAAGATGGGAGTCGCAAAGGTCTTGATTCTGGCAGGCGTCCTGACCTGCGTCCGGTGGTCGCTTCTCTATTATCTGACGGACCCGGTGTTAATTATCGTTACGAATCTGCTCCACGGCTTCAGCTATACCGGAATTACATACTGTCTGCTGAATTACATTAACAGAAGAGTACCGCCCGATTTACGGGCCAGCGGCCAGGTGCTGAACGCCACCATGAGTACCGTATTCAGCAAACTGATTTTCGGATATATCGGAGGCGCGGCCTTCGAGCTGTGGGGGGCTGGTTCCATGATGGCCTGCTCAGCAATTACCATAGGAGCGGCAACTCTGTTTTTTGCAGTCTGGAGCAGAGGGAAACAGGAGAGTTTGTCTTTTTAGCAGTCAAACTGCTTAAAAAATAAAATGATATGAATCAGAAGGAGAGGAATCATGAAAAAAACAAAAAAGATGTTAGCTTTACTTGCAGGCTCAGCAATGATGATCTCATCCCTTGCAGGCTGTGGCCAGTCACCATCAGCGACCCAGGGAGGAAATGAGAGCACGAAACAGGCCGATGCAGGCCAGGACTCCGGAAAGAAGGCAGAATCCGGCGCAAAAGAGAAGATCCGTGTATTCACGTTTTTTACCGGATCCGATCAGTGGGCTCCGGTGTGGTCGGAAGTGATCGACGAATATATGCAGGCCAACCCGGGCATTGAGATTGTAGATGAGTCTGCGCCTACTGCGGGAGCGAACGATGTGTTCCGTACAAAGATGCAGGCAGATATCGCTGCCCGCACTCCTGCCGATCTATGTCTGTTCTATACGGGAGCGGATGGAAAGCCCCTGGTGGATTCCGGACTCTTTGTGGATCTTGGACCATCTATGGAAGCAGACCAGGACTGGTCTAAGAATTTTAAGCAGTCCGCGCTGGATGGCCAGAAATACGACGGTAAGCAGTACAGCCTTCCCTATCTCGGCTATTATGAAGGACTTTTCTATAATAAAAAGCTGTTTGACCAGTACAGCCTCGAAGAGCCGACATCGTACGATAATATTATGAAAGCGGTCGAGGTGTTTGCCCAGAATGGAATTCCGGCGTTTGCAGCCTCTATGGCAAAACCCTCCTACGTACTGGAGCTGGCTATTTTAGCCCAGGCTGGAGCGGAAGGCCATAAGAATTACTTTGATGACAGCTGGGCTCCGGCGCTTGACTGTATCGCTGACCTGTATCAGAAGGAAGCATTTCCGAAGGATACCATGACTATTTCCGAAGACGACATCCGTCTGATGTTTAAGGAAGGTAAGGCAGCCATGATGTTTAACGGCTCCTGGTGTGTCAGCGCCCTGGAAGACAATCCGGATATGCGGCTGATTTCCATGCCGGCTCTTCCTGGAGGAAAGGGCGGAGAAAGCTGTGCGCTTGCCGGCTTTGGCTCCGGATGGTTTTTAAGCAGGGAAGCGTCAGAACGCAGTGAAGAGTCCTTAAAGCTCTTAAAATACCTGACTTCACCGGAGATCATGCAGCGTTTTATCGCAGTAGGCGGAAGCTCAGCGGTAGAGTGCCAGGCACCGGAGGGCGCCTCTGAGCTGATGAAGAGTGCGGTTCTTATGTTAAACAAAGCAACCTATACCGATACGGCAATCGATTCCCAGGTAAGCCGCGAGGCCTGGATGGCAATCGCAGACGACGGCACCCCGTATCTGGTAGAAGGCAAGAAGAGCAGCCTGGATCTCCTGGCAGAAGCAAGAAAAATTCAGGAAGCAGTAAACAGATAACAGGAAAGAGGGATTGCGGCGGCAGAAGTGAGAGCTTTTGCCGCCCTGACAGAAAAGAGAGGGGAAATGCTTCATGAAGGCGAAAAGACAAAGGACAGCGATCATATTCTTGATTCCTGCCGTGGTGCTGCTGCTGTGTTTCATGATATATCCGCTGGGAAAAACCATCTTTTACAGCTTCACCGCATGGTATAATTTTTCCACGGAACAGACCTTTATTGGACTCGATAATTATAAGGAATTAATTGCCGATCCCGTGATTCGGGTGGCTCTTCGCAACACTGTGATTCTGATGGCAGGAGTACTTATATTCCAGATTGGATTTGCCCTTATCCTGGCGATCATGGTCGATGGAATCAGACACTGTTTTAAGTTCTTCCGCACGATTTATTTTTTCCCTATCGTTATTTCAGCTACGGCGATCGGCCTTATGTTTACCCTGATTTATAAATATGAATACGGTCTGCTCAACTATTTCGTTGTTTTGTTTGGCGGAGAGAAACAGGTATGGATCAATGAGAAGTCATCGATATACTTAGCCCTGATTCCGGTTGTGTGGCAGTATGTGGGCTTCTATTTCGTCATATTCTTAACGGGAATTGCCAACATTCCTGCTGATATATATGAATCGGCTATGCTCGATGGAATAAGGCCCTTGCAGAAGGCCGCCTACATAACCATTCCCATGCTGAGAAGCGTGCTCACCTCATCGATTGTTCTGGTAATTTCCGGCTGCTTTAAAGTGTTCGATATCATTTTCATGGTCACCAATGGAGGCCCGCTGGATTCCAGCCAGCTGCTCAGCACCTATATGTATCAGAAGGCGTTTGCGCGCGGGAACGGAGGCTATGCCAGCTCCATTGCGATTGTCATGATCGTGCTTGGCGTGGCGGTGACCAGCGTACTCAGAAAGCTGCTTTCGGGAGGTGAGGAAAATGAATGACGACAGAAAAGGGCGCGGAAAAGAGCTGGCAGCAGCTGTTTTAAAATACGTGATTTTGATTTTCTGGGCGCTGACGACAATCATCCCTCTGCTGTGGGTGTTCGTCAACTCCTTTAAGACGTCAGAAGAGATCGTAAAAAATGGCGTGGCACTGCCTTCCGCCATTCAGTTCAACAATTACAAGACAATCATGAGTTATCCGGATTTAAGTATGTCCAGAGCGTTTCTGAACAGCTTTATTATTTCCGGTTCCGTGGTAGTCGGAGTGGTGCTTGTGGCCGGATTAGCGGCGTTTGCGTTGGGAAGATTCCGTTTTCAATGGACGAGATACGCGGATGCAGTTCTTATTGCCTGCCTCCTGGTTCCCTCCTTTGCAACCATGATTCCCAACTTTGTAACGATCAGCAAGCTTCCGATCAGAGGAACTCATGCGGCGGCCGTTATCCCACAGATTGCGGGAAATCTCTGCTTTTCCATTACATTGCTGACCGGATTTATGCGTTCGCTGCCTGATGAACTGGATGAGGCCGCCATTATGGACGGCGCCACACCCATCTATGTCTTTTCCCGTATTACCATGCCGCTGTCCAAACCGATGTTCTCGACAGTCGGAATCATGGTATTCATCTGGTCCTATAACGACTTGCTGACATCCATGGTCTATTTGTCACAGCGTTCCAAGCAGCCGGTCTGCGTGATTCTATCCATGGTCAGCAATATGTTCGGAACCGATTACGGAAGTATGATGGCAGCGATCATCGTGACAATCGTGCCGCTGCTCATTCTTTATGTAATATCCCAGGAACAGGTTATCAAAGGTCTTACGGCGGGTGCGGTGAAAGGCTGATCTGCCGGCATATCAGAAAAACATCCCGCCGCAGGCGGAACTAAATTTGGAGGATCGATTATATGGAAGTGCTTGTTAATCATTTGGGGTATGATGCCGGCGGCAGAAAGACCGCGGTATATCAGGGAAAGAGAGAGGACCGGCCGGTTCATTTCTGCGTGCGCCGGGAAGGTGGGGAGACCGTGTTCGAGGGCGTTCCGGCGGAGTGCGGGGAAGTCGCGCAGTGGAATACCGGCTACTACTGGACTCTGGATTTTTCGGATTGGAAGGGCGAGGGCGTCTTTTGCATCTGTCTGGAGACGTCATCCGGCACGATGGTAAGCGATAGTTTTGAAATCCGGCAGTCACTCATCACAATGAGGCTGATCAATGCGGCCTGCTATTACTTTAAGGCACAGCGTTCCAGCGGGGAGTGGCTCCATGAAGACCGCAGTCTCAGCTTCGACGGAGAGAGGGCAGGGCGGGTGGACGCCCACGGCGGCTGGTATGATGCTACGGGGGATTACGGCATCCATCTGTCCCATTTATCCCATGGAACCGTACATAATCCGCAGCAGGCGTCATTCAGTGCATATACCTTTTTTAAGGCGGCCGAGGAACTGACAGCGTCCGGAAATGAGCAGTATACCATGCTGAAGCGCAGAATGCTGGACGAAGGATGCTTCGGCGCCGATTTTCTGATGCGTCTGCGTGCGCCTTCCGGCGGATTCTTCCGTTCCATCAGCCGCGCCAATGCCCTGGCTCATGTTCGGGGAAACCGTAAGATCGGTTTTGAGTATCACGGCTCCAGTTCTCAGTTCAGTGAGAAGGCGGCGACAGCGGATGAAGAGGGGGTGAATGACACCAATTATGAGGTCAGTCTGCGTTCCGGCGGCGGAACGGCTATAGCCGCTCTTGCGGCGGCCTCAAGGCATTACTATCCGGGCACCGATTATACAAGAGATGAGTATCTGCTGGCGGCCAAGGATGCATGGCACTACTTATATGAGAACAATGAACGCTATACCAATGACGGAGCCTGGAATCTGATTGATGAATACTGTTCTCTTTTGGCTCTGACGGAACTCTTTCGGGCGAGTGAAGAGTACGAATATCTGATGGAAGCCGGAGCCATGGCGGAACGAATCTATAAACGGATGGTGATGGAAGAGGGGCAGAAGGCTTATTTAACTGTGAGAGATGGCGAACCGTATTACCATGCGGCCGATGAGGGACTGCCCGTTATGGCGCTGATCGAGTATGCTGCCGTCGAAATGGACGAGGAAAAGTCGAATGATGCGATAAAGATGGCAGAAATGCTTATGCGCCACATGCTTTTTGTGTCCACATCGGTGAGCAACCCGTTCGGTTATCCGAGATTTCTGTATAAAGACGAGAAGGGAATAGAAAGGATTCAGTTTTTCTTCCCTCATCATACTACGGTGGAGCCGTGGTGGCAGGGCGAAAATGCGAGAATAGCCTCGCTTTCGGCAGCGGCCAGAGCACTCCTTGCGGTAACCCGGGATATGGAATTAAAAGATGCGCTGGAGCTCTTCGCCGATCAGCAGATCAACTGGATTATGGGATTAAACCCGTTTGATTCCTGTATGATGGAGGGGTATGGACGAAATAACATCCAGTACTTCTTTAACGACAGGTATGATTTCATGAACTGCCCCGGCGGCATCTGCAATGGTATTACGAGTGCGGAGGACAATGAAGAAGGAATCGCATTGATCCGGGAACCAGGCGGCAGTGTAAAGGACAACTGGCGTTGGGCGGAACAATGGATTCCTCATGTGACATGGTTTATTCTGGCAGAGGCCTATAAGCGTATATAGAAGTATTCCGCTTTATTCCTCGAAAAGGACCTCCAGACGTTTATTAAAGACAGTGACTGCGGCGCCAATAATGCCAGTGTCGCGGCTGATCGACGGTTCAATCTGAAGGGTATTGTGCACCAGGGTGGTGCGGATGGCCTCCTGTATTCTTTGCAGAAGGGGGGCTCCCAGCGCCAGTGGAATGATCCCTGTCAGGACACAATGCTGGATATCGAGCAAATACGTCAGATTGGTCAGTGTATAACTCAGATAAGGGCAGAGATAATTGATAATTTCATCCCTCATAGTCTCCGGAAATCCGGGATTCTGCTGCAAATTAATCTGAAAACGCTGGTAGATGGCCTCCAGGTTGATCAGCTGTTCAAATGGTTTGGGCTCCGGGACATCCGCCCCCGGTATCTGGAAGGAGGTGACCGGCATGTTGCCGATCTCTCCGGACTTATGGGTGGCGCCGTACCACAGTTCCCCATTCATCATATAGCTGACACCACATCCGGTACCCAGAGTAAAATAAACAAGGTTCTGATATTCCGGACATCTGCGGCGTAAAAATGCCTCGCCGAGACATGCGAAGTTC
>OLSH01001630.1_pt1 | contig 10174 bp, 10 predicted proteins | sample 1643221 | NCBI WGS metagenome assembly OLSH01 (sample SAMEA3136681, study PRJEB25190) | human gut metagenome | biome: human gut; feature: human-associated habitat; material: faeces | place: Austria | collected 2013 | reverse complement strand
TACTAATTATAAAGAAGGCTGCAACCGTTTTAAGTCACAACCTTCCTTATTTCAGGACTGCTCATTTCCTGATCGTCCTGTTTTCTTTTTATTCCTGCACGTATTTCTCACGCAGTTCTTTTACTTTGTCACTGTAGACTTTATTCTGTCTCTGCTGTAAGAGCTGGTTCCTGATCGAATTCTTCACTTCCTCGAAATCTGCAACTGCCGCATCCTTTTTCTCTTCCACTTTGATCAGATGATATCCGAACTGTGTCTGAACCGGTCCCACAATCGCACCGATCTCTGCTGTAAACGCAGCATCTTCAAACTCTTTTACCATCTGTCCTTTCCCAAACTCTCCAAGATCTCCGCCTTTTGTTCCGGACGGACATGTAGATTTTTCTTTTGCAGCATCTTCAAAGGATGTCTCTCCGCTCTGGATCGCTGCTAAAATCGCATCACATTTTTCTTTGGAATCTGTCAGAATATGTTTTGCGCGAACAGTCTCCCCTTTTGTAAACTGCTGCTTGTGCTCCTCATAATAATTTTTGACATCCTCTTCTGTCACAACTGCATCTTTCATCACTTCCCGCATTGTCATCTGTGCAAGGATATCTCTTTTGGCATTTTCTACCATCTCCTGATATTCTTCTGTCTCTTCCAGCTTCATCTCCCCGCCGAGCTCTGCAAACATATGAAGTGCTACAAACTGATCCAGACACTGCTGTCTGAACTGTGGATTGGAAAGATACGCCTGCTGCTCTCTCGGTACATTCTGCAGGAATTTTTCAAAATCAGATTCTTTGATTTCTCTTCCTGCCACAACTGCTACTATTTTCTGTTCCATAATTCTCTTTCTCCTTTATCTCGTATCGTTTTATTATAAACGGTATCGTGATAAATAGCAAAGCAAAATTTCTGTCTGATTCTTTTTCAGATTCCCTTTTTATAAAGTACAAACGAATAGATCATCGGGATCGTCACAACAACGACTATGATCACAATTGGTACCGTGTTGTTTTCAAAAAATACACTTCCCCAAAATACCAGTCCTGCCAGAATCCATAATTTTCCTGCCATTCTATGCGTACGATTCCAATTCTCCTCACTGTTCAAGGTCCATGGAAGTTTGATCCCCACCGTATAATTCTGATGATTCTTCGACATATAATTTCCCAACAGGATAAATATGCCACCCATCAAAATACTGACGATCACCTCCATATTCACATCCATGCCAAGTGCATATCCATAAATAGACAGATTAGACACGACAGACAGAACCGGAACGATCCAGAAGATCAGCGTCATCATCGCTCTTCCGATATTTTTCTTCTTGGGATCATTTAAGGTCACACCCAGGCAGAACAAATGGATGACTAATAATATGAGCGGGAAAATCACCACTGCAAACAGCTTTGTACTCCATCCATCTGCCCCTTCACTCCCGAAATGTGTTGCAATCTTTTCCGGCAGTCGATTCCAGAGCAGAAAACCGATCACCATTGGAAAAACAGTAACAATGCTGGTAATGATAACTTTTGATTTATTTTCTTTCATAATGTTGAATCCCCTTTCAAGTCTGACAGCCAGAGCATCAGCTCTTCCACCACAGAAATATTCAGCTCGTAATAAATGAAATTCTTGTATTTCGTTTCCCGTATCAGATCTGCCTTCTTCAGAATTTTCAAATGATAAGAGATCGTTGCTCCTGTCATTTCAAAATGTTTCCCGATTTCTCCTGCTGAAAGTTTTTCTTTCTTCAGAAGAACAAGAATCTCCCTGCGTACCGGATCCGAAAGAGCTTTGAAAGTCTCCGCAAATGCCATCGGCACCATCCTTTCCCGGAATCTATTTAGAATATTTTCTAAATTCCTTATAAATACTATAGTCCTTTTTTCCGCCTTTTGCAATATCTATTTCGATTTTTTTCTAAATAGCCACTTTCTTTCTCCAATAAAAAACGCGCAGGATCACTGCCCGTTTCGACAATGATCCTGCACATCCTATTTTTCCATAAAATACTACAATTGATATCCCAGTTCGTACGCTGCCCGCACAGCTTCCAACGCCTGCGCGACTTCTCTGGCATCCCCGATTACATAGGTCTCATAGGTATCTTTGATTTCTTCATACAACGGATTCCATGCTTTGGAACCAACGGCACAGACTACATGGGTAAATCCCGGATGCTGCACCTCTCCTGCCGCTGTCTCCACAGTGACCGTACCCTGTTCTAAGGATTTCACTTTCGCTCCTGTTACAACCTGAACACGCTCCTGCTGCAACCGTTTCAAAGTCGGCACCAGATTGTTCGGCACCATACCCTGACCAATGCTCTCTGCCATCTCGATCAGTGTCACTTTTGCCGCGCCTCTGGAGTGATGGAGCAGATATTCTGCCGTCTCGATTCCAACCATTCCGCCGCCGATCACGGCAACATTTCCGCCCGGAATAGAAATCTTTCCACTCAAAATGTCGTTGGCCGCGATCATCTCTTCTTTGCCGTCTACCGGAAGAAGCACCGGTTTGGCGCCTGTTGCAAGGATCACAACATCCGGATCTCTCTCCTTGATCATCGCCTGGTCTGCGAGGGTTTCATAGCGGATCTCCACTCCATATCTGTCACATTCCGCCTTCAGGTACACGATCCATTTTGAAATTTCCTGCTTAAACGGCGCGCGGCATGCCAGATTTAACTGCCCTCCGGCTTTCTGTTCTTTTTCTGCCACAAGAACGTGATGTCCCCGTTTTGCAAGGATCCTTGCCGCCGCAAGTCCGGCGATCCCGGCTCCTACGACCAGAATCTTCTTTGCCTCTTTTGCCGGCTGTTCTTCAAATTCCAGTTCTCTTCCTGCCAGAGGATTGATCACACAGGAAGCCGGACGTCTCTTGGTCTGCTCTCCGACGCATCCGACACCACATGCCGCGCATGGGGCGATTTCTTCGTAACGTCCTTCTTTTGCCTTTTCTACAAAATCAGGATCTGCCAGCAGCGCTCGTCCGATCACAACGCCATCTACTTCTTCTGCCTCCAGCACATCCTCTGCAAGTTTCGCATCCAGAATCTTTCCGACTGTGATCACAGGTTTGGTTGCCACTGCTTTGATCTCTCTTGCTTCTTTCAGGTTGGTAAATTCTTCTTCTCCGTGACATGGAATGATCTTATTGCAGCGTTCGTACTGCGTTCCGCCGCTGATTTCAAAACAATCCACTCCATGCTGTTCCAGATACGGAATCAGACGCTTCATATCTTCCACGGTATTTCCCTGCGGATCCCGCTCACTTCCTGACATTCTCAAGATGATCGGAAACTCCCTTCCACAGGTCTCTTTGATGGCATCCAGCACTTCAAACAACAGACGGGCACGGTTCAACAGACTTCCGCCGTATTCATCCATCCGTTTGTTGCGCAGCGGAGACAAAAACGATCCCAGCAGCATATATGCATGTGCGCAATGCAGTTCGATCCCGTCAAATCCGGCATCTTTTGCTGCTTTACCGGCTTTGGCATAAAGCGCTACGATTCCCGGCAGTTCCTCTTTTGCCAGCTCTCTTGTCATCTGCGCCATTGCGTTTGGATATACACTGCTGGCCACTGGCGGGATTCCATAAAAGGCGCTGACACTCTCCGGACCCGGATGTGTGATCTGCGGAATGATCTTACACCCATACGCATGGATCTGATCTGTAAAACTTTTATACTTTTTGATGCTCTCTTCATCCCGGAAACAAAGTGTATTTCCAAGATACGGCACATTGGGATCCACACTGGTGGCATCCACAATGATACAGCCCACGCCGCCTTTGGCTCTTCTCAGCCAGTAGCCTGCCATCTTTTCATTCACCGTTCCGTCCTGGCTTTCATACCCCAGTGACATCGGAGCCATAAATGTTCTGTTTTTGATTTCCATCCCCGCAATCTGAAGCGGTGTATACATTTTCTTCATACTCTGATCCTCCTACAGTGTTCTGGCAACTTCAAATCCTTCGGCAATGGCATCTAGCGCTCTTCTTGCTGATCTGGCATCTCCGATCACATGATATGGGATGTCTCTCTTCTCACATACTTCTGCAAGCGCATGGGAATCATTGGCAGCAAATCCAACTGCAAACACGGCACAGTCGCACGGGATCAATGTATTGTCTTCCAGAACAATCCCTTCTTCTGTAAATCTGCATACTTTACTGTTTGGAAGCAGTTTGACCTGTAACTGCTGCATCTTCATCATCACCGCGATCTTACGCAGACTTCCCAGATCGCTTCCAATGCTGTCTTTCATCTCCAGAACGGTCACTTCACATCCAGCGCAGGCCAGCGCATCTGCTGTCTCCAGACCGACCAGACCACCGCCGATGACTGCAACTTTTCCTTTTGGATTCACTTCATGACGAAGCACTTCTGGTGCGGATACATGCGAAAGTTTGTCCATGCCCTCCAGCCGGATCTCAATCGGGGAGGAACCAATTGCCAGAATAACTGCATCCACATCCGCATTTTCCAGCATCTGTGCATCCACTTTTGTGTTCTTATGAACGCTCACCAGTTTTTCTATCTGATTTCCCATCTCCATGGCTGCTGCTTTCATCTCTGCTTTTCCGGGAGCTTCTCCTGCCAGCAGAAATTCTCCGCCCAGCGCATCGGACGCCTCAAACAAGGTCACTTCATGCCCTCTTTCCTGAAGCACCTTTGCTGCTTCCATTCCGGCCACTCCGCCGCCGATCACCCAGACTTTCTTTGGATCTTCTGCTTTTTTCAGTTCATATTCTGCTTCATGACCGATCATCGGGTTTCTCATACAGGTAATATGCGGTCTATTTGCCACATCGCAGAATCCATCGTAGCATCCCTGATTGCAGCCCACGCAGTGTACGATCTCGTCCACTCTTCCCTGCTGCGCCTTATTTACAAACTCCGGATCTGCCAGCTGTGCTCTTCCCATGACAACCAGATCCACTTTCTCCTCTGCCAGGATTTCTTCTGCCAGCGCTGCAGTGTTGATCCTTCCCACACCAACCGTCAGCATGCCTGTTGCTCTGCGGATTCTGGCCGCATTTTCGATATTAAATCCGTTTGGCACATCGATCGGAGGCACTTCGTACATGGAAGCCGCCGTAATGATATTTCCTCTGGATACGTCCAGCACGTCTACGCCATGTTCTTTTGCAATCTTGCAGAATCGGATCACATCCTCAATGGTCAGTCCATCTTTCAACATATCATCCTGTGCGTCGATCCGGATAAACAACGGCATTCCTTCCGGCATATTTCTTCTCAGCTCATCAATGACCTCCAACGGGAATCTGCAGCGATTCTCAAAACTTCCGCCGTATTCATCTTCTCTGTGGTTAAATCCTGCGCTTAAGAACGAATGCGGCAGATAATTGTGTGCCAGATGGAATTCCAGACAGTCATATCCTGCTTCTACCGCCCTGGCCGCTGCCTTTCCATAACATGCGATCACTTCCCGAATCTGCTCCTTTGTAATAGCCGGCAGTGTATACGGACCAAAACTCATATCCGAAACTACCAGCATCTGTGCCTTTGGATCCATGGAAGCCGCGATCGATCCCTGCCAGAGCTGGATTCCCGCTTTTCCCCCGTTCTCATGGATCGCATCTGTCAGTCTCCTGTGGCCTTCGATCAGATGATCTTCACTGATCGATACAAAATGCGCCGGAGCGCTTGGCGTATGTACTGCTGCAACCTCTACAATATTCAGTGCACATCCACCTTTTGCACGCGCCGCGTGATACGCGATCAGCTTGTCTGTCACCGCTCCGTTCTCATCTGCCATTCTTGTCCCCATTGCCGGCAGGATAATTCTGTTTTTCAGCTCCATATCACGGATCCGGATAGGAGCAAATACATGTTCAAACATCTTATGATACCTCCTCGTTTTTGCTTTTATTATAGGGCAGCACAGAGAAAATAGATATGCATATTTCCCAATATGATTATCAATTATTTACATCGATGAAATCTGCGATATTCACTGGGTGTCTGATTCATGTATTTTGCAAAACTTCTCTGAAAAGAGGAAATACTGCCAAATCCAACGTCACTGCTGATCTGGGTCACCGCCCGGTCTGTAGCGCTTAAATAACTGCAGGCAATCTGGATACGGACTTCTTCCAATAATTCCTGTACACTTTTTCCAAACTGCTCTTTCGCTCTTTTTTCCAGCAGATAAGCATTCTTTTTTAACTCCTGTTCCATCTCCCGGATCTGAAATGGCTTCTGAAAATGCAGCAAAAGGTACTCCAGAATCTGCAGTCCCTCTTCCTCTGACTGCATCTGCACGCCATTTCCGATATGTCGGGTCTGATATTCTCTTACGCTCACTTTCTGATAGCGTTTAAATACTCTGTAAAAATCCTCGATGTTCGTAAAACCAAGATAATCGCTGATATACTGAAGATTCAGATCCGGAAAATGCAAAAGTGCGCAGGCATTATAGATCTTTCCCATCTTCTGGAGCTGAAAAAATGTATATCCGCACTGTTTTTCTATGTTTCGGTTCAGCGTCACAGGTGACATTTCAGCTTCTCGTGCGTATTCTTCCAAAGAAACCGTCTTGCTCGTATCCAAAAGAACTCTCTGAATCACATTCCAGACCGGCTGCTTCTTTTCCGGATCCTTTGGCCGCTTTTCCATGGCATATCGGCAATACAGCGCGTGCAGCTGCATCGCCAGATAAATGCTGATGTTTTGCGCTGAAAACCGCTGTTCCCGTTCTTCCTCCAAAAGCTCTTCCAGAATCCGTTCCACCCGCTTTTGTTCCCGGCCTTCCAATAAAAGAATAGGCTGGACTCCATACATCAAAATTTCATTTTCCCGTGTCTGACGCTTCTCAAAACACAAAAACATAAACAATCCAATATGGAAGGAAACCTTGACACAGTGCAGCGGTTTCCGAATGGTCTCTATGTGATAAAACAAATGCATGTACAGACAGAAAAAACTCCCCGCCTGTACATGAAATTCTTCGCCGTTGATCCAGATATCTGCATCCCCGCTTTTTACATAATAGATTTCCGTCTGTTCGTGAAACTGCTGCTCCACAGGTTTCGTGATCCTCTGCTCTGCAACATGGATCTGTTTTTCTTTCAAATTATAATAATCAATCCCGGTAAACCAGTCCTTCTGATACCACATCATTTTTTCCTTTCTTCTGCCTGATATATCGTATGGCGAGAATCCCGTACTGTAAAAATATTCCCAGATAAATCCCCGGCAGTCCCATACTCATCCCTGCCCAGAGCACTCCCACACCTGCAAGTATAGAAGCAGCCACAGTATTCCAGAATACAAAACGTTCTTTTCCGATTCCCTGCAGATACAGCATTTCAAATCGATAGAAAACTTTGATCATCAGAATTACTGCAGGCATCCAGAAAATCCCTGCCGCTCCATCGATGATCTTTTGATCTGCTATGATCCAGCCAAATATACTGTCTGAAAAAATCTTGCACACCCCGGACGCTGCCAGGACAACCATAGCTGCTGTCCGTATTCCTGCCTTCTGATATTGTCTCGCCTTCTTATCGTCTCCTGCCCCATTGCTCTGTAATACATAAGTCTGCGCAGCCGCAGCATATGCATAAATCGGAAGTTCCAAGATTCCACCAATCAAATCCAACAATTTATAAATCGCCATCTCCTCAGAGCCCAATCGTGCTGCTGCCACAGACACGACAAATACAAATATCGTATTTTCCAACAAATCCTGTCCTAACAGCGGAAAATAAAGTTTCCCGATCTTTTGTAATACTTTCCTTCTCACAACACCTCGAACTCTACATGGTCTGAAATTTTTTCTGATTTCTTTCCAATATGCCACCTGATAGATGAACACGCCGCAGCCCAAACCGATGACACTTCCCCAAGCTGCTCCTGCTGTCCCCATATGCGGAAATCCTGCCGCTCCATAAACAAGTGCAAAATCAAACCATAAATTTACTACTGTGGAGATTCCTGTCACTACCAGTGCAATCCTGGTATTTTTCTGATTTCTGAAATACACACTGTACTGAAAAATAAGAAGATTTTCCAATACCGTAATGGATGCCGGATAAAAATAGCTCAATAATTCCCGAAGTTCATTTCCCCGGATTTTATATATACTCTGAAAAAGCCCCCTGCCAAACATCAAACTGAGAATGAAAAATCCACAGCCGATCCAAATGACCAGTTCTCTGCTTACAAGAAAGACTGTCCAAAATCCAGATTCATCCTGTTCTCCCTTCTTTTCTGCAGCAAGAATATGAAACGCAGAAGACAGCATTCCCAATGCTCCTGTAACCCCATATAACACAACAGATGCAATTCCAACCAGGGCGAAGCCACGGGTGGAATTCTGTCCTATGATTGCCTGATCAAACATTTCAAACAGACTGGTCAGTACATAATGACATAAAATCGGACAAGCCATCCGATGCAATTCTCGAATTTCTTTTCTAGTTTCCATTTTGTTCTCCTTCTGTCCATAAAATATGTTTATTTTCAAAGGAGAATATGTTCGTATCGCCTATTCTCCCAATAGGCCGATTACATGCGCATATATCATAAATATCCCTCTTTTCATACCTTAAATACTAAAAGTAATTCTTCTGTCACACACAAAGCTATTGCTGCACTTATTATAACATGTCAATGTGCATATGAAAATCTAAAAAGGGCAGCTGCCTATATTGACAACTGCCCTCACCGTTTCCTAATGGTTTGTTTTTATTTTCTTTTTCTGTAAAGACAACACGAAGTATATAACCATCTTCATAAACTCCTTCCTGCGTAAATGATGTGCCTGTTAATGCAACTTCTTTCATACTGTTTTCCATAAAACTTGTGCTCAACCGCTTCATTTTAGGCATAGAAAAAGCAGCCAATCTTAAAGACTAACTGCTTAATTCCTACACCATATTTCATTTTCATGATTATTCAATTTTCTTTAACTGCTCACTTATATCACGTCCGCCATACATGACAGTAACAATACGCACAACTTTTTCTTCCAAGTAAGGAATATATAAAATCACGAAGTTATCTATCGGAAGAACGCGCATACCTCGGCTGTACCACGGTTCATCTTCATAACGGCGGTATCGTTCCGGCAGTTCATCAAGAGATAGAATAGCGTCCCATAAACGATTGATTTGTCTTTCTGCGTTTTCAGGTGCACTTAAATCAACCGCGATATAAAAAAAGATATTCCTTAAATCCCTGTCGGCTTTTTCTGCTAATTCTACTTCAAATTTCATAAATTAAAATCTTTGCGCATTTCGGCAAACGCCTGTTTTGCGGGCTTTGTTCTTCCTGCCAAAATATCCGCATATCCTTTCTCAAGTTCTGCGTTCAATTCTTCTTCACTAAGCGCTCCCATGCAGACAGGTTTTTCATACGGTAACCGTACTTCAAAAGGAAGTCCTTTTTTTAAGACAATCTGTTTGAAAAACATATCAATCGCATTAGAAGTAGGAATACCAAGTGCAGATAATATCGTTTCTGCCTGTTCCTTTAATTCAGGGTCAATTCTTGCATATACGCTCGCTGATTTTGCCATAATAACAGCTCCTTTCATAGAAATAGTGTTCCTCTTTCTATGCTCATTATACTACATTGTATTGATGTGAGCAATACAATTATGCACCGACAATCTTATTGAACAGTTCCAAAAGCACATCTTTCACACCGGCCGCATTGAATACCAACCCCACCACAATTAAGGCAACGAGCAAGAAACCGATCAGTTTGGAAAATTCTCGCTTAAATCCCAATAAATGAATGCTTTCCTATCTCCTTATTACCTGATTTGTACTTTTCTACTAAAATAATGTCTCCTATTTTACACATATTTCTTTTGAATCTCCATTTTACTGTTTCTTCTTAACAGTAACTTTTCTCTTCCCATTTAATATATCTTCTGACCATTCTACTGGTGTTACATCTTTTAATGCCTCTTCTGAAGAAACAACCTTGGTATTTCTGCTACTGATTTTACTAAAATCTAACCTTCGATATAGATGGATTCATTTGAATTGGATGTCCGATATATACGAAAAAACCTCTATCCTACTGTATCTCAGTAAGACAGAGGTCTGCAACTGCGGATGATGGGACTTGAACCCATACGTAGTCACCTACGCAAGATTTTGAGTCTTGTGCGTCTGCCATTCCGCCACATCCGCTTAT
>OLSH01001627.1_pt1 | contig 10183 bp, 11 predicted proteins | sample 1643221 | NCBI WGS metagenome assembly OLSH01 (sample SAMEA3136681, study PRJEB25190) | human gut metagenome | biome: human gut; feature: human-associated habitat; material: faeces | place: Austria | collected 2013 | reverse complement strand
ACGTGAGGGAAATATGAAAGAAAGTCCTCACGATGAGGAGAGGTTCTGAAGACTGGAATGGTGGAGGATAGGGAAAAGTTAATTTCTGTCCTCCATGTTTTATTATGAAGAATAAATTTTATGAGTGTTATGGATTCAGGATATTTTGTCAACTATGATTTCAAATGATGTTTACTTATAGTTCATCAGCCTATCATTATGTATCGTTTGTTCAGGTGAATTTCCATTTCTTAATATGTTATCATATCAGCATTACCTTCAATCAATATCTAACAAAATAAAAGAATTTCTATCCCTGTAAATAGAGAAAATCAATTGCAAAAGAAATTAAATATAAGCAACAGGTCAGAAAATGAATTCATATATTTATTCGGCGGGCAAATCAGGTTAGGAATTGAAACCTAGTATTTATTCAGCAAGCAGAACAGGCAGTTGATTCAGGTATTTAATTCAACAGGCAAGCCGAATACAAACAAGCAGTAAGTCAAAAGTCAGGAAGCAGACGGGGAGGGAATGGCAGGGGGAGCAGCGGGAGGCGAGTGTTTTGTGGAGCGAGCCGAAGATCCACCTGCCATTCCCTCCCCGTCTGCTTCCGTCCGCCTGCATCCATTTGCATCCATCTGCATTCCCGCTCTTTCCAATATCACCTGCATGTCCACGCCACCTCACATATTTTTTCACCTTCTACTACTTCCATCTCCTGCATAAAATAGAGAGGACACAAAGTAAAGGGGGACAAGGAAGTGTATGATAGGGGTCTCAGCGTACTGGCGCAATACGGTCTGGAAGCAAAATCCACATACCGCGGAAGAGGTGCACTCATCTGCGACACCCAGGCCGGTCTGGTTCAAATCCGTGAATACAATGGATCGCCCAGAAAACTTGGTTATCAGGCCAAGCTTCTGGAGATCGTAAGCACTCGGAATCAAATCAGCGTGGATTCACTCCTTCCTAATGAGGAAGGTGCATACGTCTCAACTGACAAAGACAACATACCCTATGTGGTAAAGCGATGGTACGAAGGAAGAGAATGTGACACCCAGTCAATGAAAGACATCAAACGCAGCGTAACAGCCCTGGCAAGTCTACATAAAACAATGAAAATGCCGGTTCAGACACACTATGTCAAGGAGCCGCTTCTCATGGAATATGAAAGGAAAAACAGGGAGCTGCGGAAAATCCGCAAATTTGTCTGCCAGAAACGCCGGAAAAATGATTTCGAGCTTAGATATCTGGACAGCATTTCCTGCTATCTGTGGCATGCAGAGGAGGCTCAGAGGAGGCTTAACTGCTCCGGGTATGAGGATCTGCGATGCCGGTCCCTGGAGTCAGGGGATGTCTGCCATGGAGAATACAATCAGCATAACGTGCTGATATTGGCCCAGAATACGGCGGTCATTAATTTTGACCGATGGCATTATGATATCCAGATGGAGGACCTTTACCAGTTCATGCGCAAAATATTGGAAAAGCATAACTGGGATCTGGAGATGGGGCGGCAGATGCTTCTGGCCTATCACGAAGAGAAACCCTTGAATGTGCAGGAACTGGAAAACCTGCGCATCCGTTTTGCCTATCCGGAGAAATACTGGAAACTGGCAAACTACTACTATTCCCACAGCAAGGCATGGATTTCTGAGAAAAACCTGGAAAAACTGGAGAAACTCATAGCCCAGCATGATAATTGGATGAACTTTGTCGAAAATATTTCGGTATAAAGTTGCTGAAAACCCCTGTGCAATGTTTGAATTTTCATCAGTGATAGTGTATAATGTAATCCATAAATGTGTTGTCCGGCAGACCATAGAGGAGTTGGCGCCCGGGATGCACACTATAAATCAACGTTGCACAGGGAGGTAGTAGAATATGGACTACAAAAAGCTTTATGAGGAATGGCTCTCCAACCCGTATTTTGATGAAGAGACTAAAAAAGAGTTAGAAGCGATCAAAGATGATGAGAATGAAATAAAAGAACGCTTTTATAAAGAGCTGGAATTCGGTACCGCAGGCCTTAGAGGTGTGATCGGTGCAGGTATTAACCGCATGAATATCTACACCGTGAGAAAGACCACACAGGGTCTGGCTAATTACATAGCAGCAGTGAACGGGCAGGCAAAAGGTGTGGCGATCGCCCACGATTCCCGCCGTATGTCCCCGGAATTTGCAAAAGAAGCGGCACTGTGCCTGGCTGCCAACGGCGTGAAAGCCTATATTTTCGATTCCCTGCGCCCCACACCGGAGCTTTCCTTTGCAGTGAGAAAGCTCGGATGTATTGCCGGGATCAATATTACAGCCAGCCATAACCCGCCGGAATACAACGGTTATAAGGTTTACTGGGAGGATGGTGCTCAGATCACACCGCCTCATGACACAGGAATCATGGACGAGGTTAAAAAAGTCACAGACTTTGCCGCAGTGAAGACAATGGATGAGGATTCAGCAAAGGCAGCCGGCCTGTACCAGGTGATCGGTCAGGAAGTGGATGATGCCTATATGGAAGAGCTGAAAAGCCAGGTGATCCATATGGATGCCATCAAAGCCATGGCAAAAGAGTTGAAGATCGTGTACAGCCCTCTGCACGGCACAGGAAATATCCCTGCAAGACGCGTGCTGAAAGAGCTGGGATTTGAAAATGTATATGTGGTAAAAGAGCAGGAATTGCCGGATGGAGAATTCCCCACAGTCAGCTACCCCAACCCGGAGGCAGACGAAGCCTTTGATCTGGGCTTGAAGCTTGCAAAAGAGGTGGATGCAGACCTGGTGCTGGCTACTGACCCGGATGCAGACCGTCTGGGCGTCCGCGTAAAAGACAGCAAAACAGGGGAATACCACACCCTGACAGGCAATATGTCAGGCTGCCTGCTTGCTGATTATGAGATCGGTCAGAGAAAAGAGATGAACAAGGGACTGCCGGAGGACGGAGCTATGGTATCCACCATTGTTACCACCAACATGGCAGGCGCCATTGCCAGACATTACGGCATCCGTTTCATCGAAGTGCTCACAGGATTCAAATACATAGGCCAGCAGATACTGGGATTCGAGACATCAGGAAAAGGCACCTATCTGTTCGGATTTGAGGAGAGCTACGGCTGCCTCATCGGTACCCACGCAAGAGACAAGGACGCCATTGTGGCAACTATGGCGCTGTGTGAGGCTGCCGCATACTACAAGACGAAAAACATGACACTGTGGGATGCCATGATCGCCATGTACGACAAATACGGTTATTATAAAGATGATATCCAGTCCATCACCCTGAAGGGAATTGAAGGCCTGGAGAAGATCCAGACCATACTGGAGAACCTGAGGAAGAACCCTCCATCCGTGATCGGTGATTACAAGGTGACCTCTGCAAGAGATTACAAGGCAGATACAGTCATCAATATGGAGACAAAAGAGGTAAAAGCAACCGGACTTCCAAGCTCCAATGTGCTTTACTATGACCTGACAGACGATGCATGGGTATGCGTACGTCCGTCCGGCACGGAACCTAAGATCAAATTATATTACGGGATCAAGGGGACATCCCTGGCAGATGCAGATGAGAAATCCGCTGCACTGGGACAGGCTGTAAAGGAATTAATAGATAAAATGATGTAAAAATGGGTATTTGCCCGAAGATTCAAAAAAATTCTCTGTAAGCATCATGTATGTGCTTGACAAACACTGGGAAAAAAGGTATAAATAACAGTAGGCTTTTACCGGGTAAGTGGTAAAAAGCCTTATGAGACTATGAAACTTATTGAGAAATAAGGGAGAATTCATTTAGGAGGAAATACTCATGAACAGAACAGAATTAGTTGCAGCTATGGCTGAAGCAACAGAATTATCCAAAAAAGACGCAGAGGCAGCTTTAAAAGCATTTATCGATGTTGTAACTGCTGAGATGAAGAAAGGTGAAAAAGTTCAGTTAGTCGGTTTTGGTACATTTGAAGTATCTGAGAGAGCTGCAAGAGAGGGAAGAAATCCTCAGACTGGCGAGACTATGACCATCGCAGCTTCCAAATCTCCGAAATTCAAAGCAGGCAAAGCTTTAAAAGACGCTGTGAACGAATAAGAAAAATGAGACTTGACAAGTATTTAAAGGTATCCCGCCTGATAAAGCGCAGAACCGTTGCAAATGAGGCCTGTGATGCAGGGCGTGTCCTGATCAATGACAAGCCTGCCAAGGCATCTGCACAGGTAAAGGCCGGTGATATCCTGGAGATTCAGTTCGGCAGCAAGAATGTGCGTGTGGAAGTGCTTGACGTACAGGAGACTGTGAAAAAAGAGGCGGCCAGCGAGTTGTTCCGTTATCTTTAAAGCGGCCGGAATTTGCTGTGTGATCCTGTGCTTTTACAGAATGTGAATTGAAATCGGTATATTGTTTTTGAACCCCCCATATAATCTTTTAAGAGAGATATATGGGGGATTTGCTATTTTGGAAGAGAAGCAGGTGAAGACCGCACATAAGCTGCAGATGACTGACAGAGAGACGGGAAGCATAACCGGAGTGAAGGATGTGGTCGCTTTTGATGACGGAGAAATCAGTCTGATTACCAGCGCCGGCATGCTGACTATAAAAGGGTCTGAGCTTCATGTGACCCGCCTTGATCTGGATAAACAGGAGGTGGACATTGCAGGCCAGGTGGACAGTCTTGTCTACAGCCAGGGGACGGTTCTTAAGTCCAAGGGCGGAGACGGCATGCTGAAGAGGCTTTTTAAGTAATATGAGCGGATATATGCAGCAGGAGCTGCTGTTTTTCTGCAGGACCTTTCTGGCCGGAGTCCTGCTTGCGGCAGCTTACGATATACTCCGTATTTTCCGGAATGTCATATCCCACAACGATTTTTTTGTAAGCCTGGAAGACCTGCTATACTGGTGTGCAGCAGGCGTTTTTCTTTTCTCCGTCATATATCTTGAGAATGACGGGATCATAAGGGTATATGCTCTTGCAGGGATATGCCTGGGCGCGCTGATCTATCATTGGGGCTTGAGTGGTTTTCTGGTTAAGTATCTTTCGCTTTTTTTGTCAAAGATTAAGTGTTTATTAAAAATACCGCTGAAACCACTGTACTATCTAAGAAAAAGGTTGAAATTTTGGCTGTCAGGGGTTAAAATTTCCTTATCTAAACAAAAGTCGATACGAAAAGTCAGGAAGAATCAGAATGAGAAGAAAAAAGAAAAAAAGCCTGCAAAACAAGATCGCCATGGTTAGCGTGATGTTTGTTGTAGGTGTTTTATTTATAGGTTTGATGGCAGAAAGCAGCAGATTAAAAGGAAAAGTAGCAGAGTACGAGACGAAAAAGAGCGAAGTCAGTGCCAAAATAGAAGACGAGGAAGCACGGACAAAAGAAATTGATGAGCTGAAAAAGTACATGCAGACAGATGAATACGCCAAGGAAGTGGCGAGAGATAAGCTGGGACTTGTGGAAGGGAATCAGATTATCTTTAAAGAGGAAGAATAAGGAACGGATTTTGTCTAAAAGTTTTTCGCTTTTGCAGCGTGTTTTTGACAAAGATTGAAGCCAAAAGCATCTATAATACACCTTTGATAGCGATTGCTTATTCAGGGGAGGTAATACCAGATGCAGGAATGGATCATTGCCATGCTCGTGGTCAGCGCCCTGTTGATACTGCGGGACATGGCAAAAACTATTTTTTCAGACATGAAAAAAAGTGCGGCCACTTTGGTGTACGACCAGCATCCACAGAAAGAGAAAATGCAGCGCTATGCACGATCCTTCCAGAAACTTGCAGACAGCTTTTACGGCATGCCATACCGTAAAGATTACTTATCAGGCGGGGAACTGGAAGAACTGGTGGAACAACTTAGAGAGAGACAGTGTAAGACATGCCCGGCAAACCACATCTGCTGGAAGCAGCATTCCGTACAGTCATACCAGAGAGTCTACAGCCTTTTCCGTGTTATGGAGGAAGGGGACGAGGAGAAGCTCAGGGTGGCCAAGACGGAGTTGACCGGGGTCTGTATCAATCAGGGCAAGCTTACACAGGAAATGCAGAGGTTAATGGAGAGAGAACGACAGAATCTGATGTGGAATAATAAACTTTTGGAGAACCGGATAGCGGTTGCAGAACAATTAGGAGAGATGGCACAGCTTATGAAGGTGCTGTCCAGGGATTTGTTCGATATTGTTCAGACAGACCCTGTATTCCGGGAAGAATTTGCCAAGAGACTGAAAAAGAAGCATATACTTCTGAGAAATGTCTGGATGCTGGAGCAGCCGGACGGAAAGCTGCAGTATTTCTGCGAGATGCGGGCAAAGGGACAAGCCTGTATCTCCGCCCAGGAGGCCGGGGCAGTGCTCTCTAAAATGAGCGGCAGCAGAATGACACCAAAGGTGGAGGGGAAAACCCTGATCACACGGGAGTTCACAGTTGTTCGATTTGTGGAGGAAGTGAACTTCAAGATGCTGTACGGGGTGGCTAAAGTGACAAAGGAGAGAGAAACCATATCCGGTGACAACTACATGTGCACCACGGAGGACAACGGCCAGTTTTTCATGTGTCTGTCTGACGGTATGGGCTCCGGTCTGGAGGCCTGCAGGGAGAGTGAGAATGTGGTGGACATGCTGGAACAGTTTGTGGATTCTGGTTTTACCGGAGAGACAGCCGCCAGAATGGTCAACTCTGTTCTGAATCTGCAGACCAGGGAGGGCAAATTTTCCACTGTGGATATCTCCATTGTGGATCTGTACTCCGGTATGTGCCATTTCCTGAAAGCCGGAGCAGCCACTACCTTTATCAAGAGAGACCACTGGGTGGAAGCCATTTCCTCCACAAGTCTGGCTCTTGGGCTGGTGCAGCAGGTGGATTATGAATCTACCAGCAAGAAGCTCTACGAGGGAGATTTTATCATCATGGTCACAGACGGGGTACTGGATGCCCTGCCTCCGGAGAACGCGGAGGATACCATGAAAGAGATAATCCTGCAGACCCACGCAGAAGCTGCACAGGACCTGGGAAGAGGGATTCTGGAGCGGGTACTGGCCCAGTGCGAGTATAAGGCTGTTGATGATATGACAATACTCGCGGCAGGGCTGTGGAAAAAGTGAGACAGAAAGGACTTAGATGCCCAATGGACCAAGGAAAAAATATGGAGGAAAAGGTATTTTCTTATATAGAGCAGTACGGGATGATAGAAGCGGGCGACCGGGTGATCGTCGGAGTTTCCGGCGGAGCAGATTCGGTGTGCCTGTTGTTTTTGTTATGGGAATATCAAAAAAAGGTGCCGTTTTCCGTACAGGCAGTACATGTAAACCATCAGCTTCGAGGCAGCGAGGCAAAGCGCGATGAGGAGTATGTGGTCGAGCTGTGCAGGGGGTTATCCATACCCTGCAGCGTGTATTCTTATGATGTGGAGCAGATTGCCCGCGAGAGACATATGACGGTGGAGGAGGCAGGAAGAACTGTGCGTCAGCAGGCTTTTGGCGAAGAGAGCAGAAAAGCAGGCGGAAAACGCACAGCACTTGCCCATCACCGGGATGACCTGGCGGAAACGGTCCTTCACAACCTGGCAAGGGGAAGCGGAGCCGCCGGCCTGGCGGGAATCCATCCTGTACGCCGGATGGGGGACGGAGTCTATATCCGTCCCCTTTTGTGTGTGGGAAGAAGTGAGATAGAAGGATGGCTGACAAATAAGGGCGTCCGATGGATGGAGGACAGCACCAACCGGGAACTGTCCTACACCAGAAATAAGATCCGCCAAAAAGTCCTGCCCCAGTTGGAAAAAGTAAATCCCCGTGCATCAGAGCACATTGCAAGGGCAGCACAAACTTTTCTGTCTGTGGAGGAATATCTTGGACAGCAGGCGGATATGCTTTATAGTAGGTATGTCAGGGACAATGAAGAGGGACTTTTCCTTTCAAAGGATATTTCCACAGAGCATCCGGTGATGCAGGCCTATGTTGTTAAGAGAGTGCTGGCAAAACTGGCGGGAGGGGAGAGAGACATCACTTCCGTCCATGTGGAAGAAGCCCTGGAACTGCTGGGACAGAGGACAGGAAGAAAGAAATCCCTGGCACACGGCATAACAGCACAGCAGTCCTACGGCAATCTCCTGTTTTATAAAAAAGAGGATCAGGAAATCCGGGAGAAAGAGCTGGATTTTCAGGTTTTTTCCTGGGAAAACCAGCAAATTCCGGAAAAAAAGTATACGAAATGGTTCGATTATGATAAAATAAAAGGAAACCTCACCGTGAGAAAAAGGCAGCCCGGAGATTATCTGACTGTCACCCCGGCGGGAGGAAGAAAAAAATTAAAAGATTATCTTATAGACTGCAAGATTCCAAGGCAGGAGCGGGAAAACCTGACCCTGCTGGCGGACGGTTCCCACATTATATGGGTGGTAGGCTACCGCATCAGTGAATATTACAAAATTACCGAGCAGACAAAAACAGTAATCAAAGTACAGGTCAAAGGAGAAAAGGAAGATGAGTGAAACAATCAGACAGCTGATCAGCGAAGAAGACGTGGACAGAAAAATCCGCGAGATTGGAGAGCAGATAAGCAGGGATTATGAGGGCAGGCAGGTGCATTTGATCTGCGTGCTCAAGGGCGGCGTATTTTTTACCTGTGAGCTGGCAAAGAGGATCAGCGTTCCCGTGAGTCTTGATTTTATGTCAGTATCCAGCTATGGGGATGACACCAGTTCCAGCGGTGTGGTCAGGATCGTAAAAGATTTAGATGAGAGTATTGAGGGCAAGGATGATCTGATCGTGGAGGATATCATTGATTCAGGCAGGACTCTGAGCTATCTCATAGAGGTGCTGAAGCAGAGGAAACCAAACAGCCTTCGTCTCTGTACCCTTCTTGACAAGCCGGAGCGCAGAGTGAAGGACGTGAAAGTAGATTATGTATGTTTCAACATCCCGGATGAATTCGTAGTGGGATATGGGCTGGATTACGCACAGAAATACAGAAACCTGCCTTATATTGGTGTGGTGGAATTATAGTGATATAAGGTGAAAGGAGAACATGACGTGAATAGACAGGCAAAAAGCTGGCTGCCCAGTGTCATTTTGATCATCGTACTGGTCATAGGCGGATATTGGATCTTCAGCCGGCAGCTCACAGTAAATAACGATTACAGCGAGGCAGAATTTAAAGTCGCAGTTGAAAATGATCAGGTTGTGGAAGTTTACATCCATCCTGAAAAGGTAAGCCCCTACGGAAAAGTCAGTGTAGAACTGAAAAATGGTGACCAGGAGCAGTTCAACACAACAGATGTCCAGAAGCTAAGCAATTTTCTGGCCGAAAAGGGGGTAAAACCCAAAGTGGGTGACGTGCCGGGGGACAATACATTCATGTCTTCCATCCTTCCCCTTATCTTGGTGGGAATCATGGTCATCTTTGTCTTTAATCTTATGAGCCGGCAGATGTCAGGCGGCAGCAATGCCAAGATGATGAATTTCGGCAAGAGCCGTGCCAAAATGACGGTGGACAGTGAGAAGAGCGTTACCTTTAAGGATGTGGCAGGGCTTCAGGAAGAGAAGGAGGAGCTTCGGGAGATCGTGGATTTCCTGAAAAGTCCCCAGAAGTATGTGAAAGTAGGTGCCAGAATTCCCAAGGGTGTTCTTCTCGTAGGCCCTCCTGGAACAGGTAAGACTCTCCTGGCAAAAGCCGTGGCAGGGGAAGCGGGCGTTCCGTTTTTCTCTATCTCCGGTTCTGATTTTGTGGAGATGTTCGTAGGTGTGGGTGCTTCCCGTGTAAGAGATTTGTTTGAGGAAGGCAAGAAGAACGCGCCCTGTATTATATTTATTGATGAGATTGACGCAGTTGCCAGAAGAAGGGGCACCGGTATGGGAGGCGGCCATGATGAACGGGAGCAGACCCTGAATCAGCTTTTGGTGGAAATGGATGGTTTCGGTGTCAACGAAGGCATCATCGTAATGTCAGCCACCAACCGTGTGGATATTCTTGACCCTGCAATACTGCGCCCCGGCCGTTTTGACCGTAAAGTAGGTGTCGGAAGGCCTGATGTAAAAGGAAGAGAAGAAATATTACAGGTTCATGCCAGGAAAAAGCCTCTGGGCGAAGACGTGGACCTGAAAGAGATTGCCAGAACTACAGCAGGGTTTACAGGCGCTGACCTGGAGAACCTGATGAATGAAGCGGCTATCATCACTGCCAGGGACGGAAGGTATTTCCTGACCCAGAAGGATATTCGCCAGGCATTCA
>OLSH01001620.1_pt1 | contig 10223 bp, 5 predicted proteins | sample 1643221 | NCBI WGS metagenome assembly OLSH01 (sample SAMEA3136681, study PRJEB25190) | human gut metagenome | biome: human gut; feature: human-associated habitat; material: faeces | place: Austria | collected 2013 | reverse complement strand
ACTTGCATTACTACTTGCATGGGGCTTTGGTGCCTTCATGGAAGGTATGGCTGGCTTCGGTACTGCCGTTGCAATTCCTGCAGCTATGATGGTTGCCGTAGGTTTTGACCCACTTAAATCTATCATCGCATGTCTCGTTGCAAACTCCGTACCAACAACATTTGGTTCTATCGGGATTCCAACAACTACATTGGCATCCTTAACAAACCTTGATCCAAGCCATTTAGGTACATTCATTTCCGTACAATTGTTCTTGCTTAACCTTATCGCTCCATTCTTTGTTGTTATGATTATTGGTGGCGGTATTAAAGCGTTAAAAGGCGTATTCCTTGTAACATTGCTTTCTGGTTTAGCATTAGCAGTTCCTGAAACTGTAATCAACGCTGTAATGGGTCCAGAATTATCCGTAATTTCTGCATCCATCGTTATCATGGCAGTTATCATTGGTTGTGCAAAAATCATGCCTCCTAATGATCCTAAATACGCAGTTAAACAAACTGGCGAAGTCCCTAAAGTTTCTGGTGGCGAAGGCCTTGTAGCTGCAATGCCATTCATCTTAATCTTCGTATTATTGTTATTAACTTCTAAATTGTTCCCTGCAATTAATGGTCCTCTTGCGTCCATTAAAACATCTGTACCTATTTATCAAGGTGCTGGTGCAAAACCTTACACATTCGTATGGATTGCAACTCCTGGTATTATGATTTTTATCGCTGGTATTGTTGGTGGTTTCATCCAAAAAGCAAAAGCTGGCGAAATCTTCGGTACATTGGGTAGCACAGTTAAAAACTTGAAATTCACATACCTTACAATCATCACAGTTGTTATGACAGCTAAATTGATGACTTACTCTGGTATGACTGCAGACATTGCAAAAGCAATGGTTGCTGGTACAGGTACATTGTATCCTCTATTCGCTCCTATCGTGGGTGCGTTGGGTGCATTCTTAACTGGTTCTGGTACAAACTCCAACGTATTGTTTGGTCCACTTCAAATCGCTGCAGCTCAAGGTTTAGATCCTACAAACTTCGAAGACCTTGGCTTCTGGTTGGCAGCAGTTAACTCCGGTGCAGCTGGTATCGGCAAAATGTTGTCCCCACAATCCATCGCGATTTCTATTGGTGCCGTAGGACCTGCTTTAAAAGCATACCTAGAAAACCACAAAGAAATCAGCTCTGAAGAAGCTCATAAACTAGAACATGAAATCGAAGCAAGTGTTATCATGAACAGTGCATTCAAATACTTTATTGTATTCATCGTAATGCATGGTTGTATATCCTTCTTCGGTCAACATTTCATTCATGAAATTCATCATTTCTTCTTCTAAGAATTAGTGAAACAAAAAAGAACAGCTCATTACGAGCTGTTCTTTTTTGTCTGTATTAAGATACTACATTTTTATTCTTACTAATTATAATTAGAAATACTTGCGCTCAACTTCCCATTTTGTGAAGTTGCCACTTGCTGCATCGATTTCAAAGTCATATTCGTAACCATTGTATCGAATTTCACCTTCGTATTCTAATCGACCATGATCATAGTCATGACCAAATTCAGTTACATTAGCTTGTGTTGCTCCTGGTACGCGTGCCAATGCATGATTTAACGCCTCTTGCTCACCAATGCCTTGAGCAGACGCAAATGTTGTCAATCCAACAGCAGCTACAGCAGCCAATACCAAGGCTTTCATAAACTTTTTCATAATAACCTCCTATATACGATAAATTATATTGATTTTTTTAGATTTACTCTATACATTTATTCTAATCTATAAATCGAAATACATCAAACTTAAACTTTTGATATACAACCACCTCTCAAACACTATGCACTACGTTATTATTTATATACTCACAAAAATATTTTATATATAAATACAAAAATTTAATCTAAGTAAAATAGTATATAAAGGCGAGAAGTATATATGGACTAGAATAGAAAAAGCTTTTACATATAAATCTATAGAATAATTCATCAAATTATGTTAAAATACTTCTCATTATAAGGCAAAATTAAATGCAGTCTGCGAAGTGCGATTCGCAGACTTTTATTTTTCCCATTTTAAGATAGGAGGGTTTTATGAATCAAGAAAATTCTGTTAAGGTTTCTTTTATCTTGGTAGTATTCCTTGGCATGTTAACAGCCATAACACCGCTCGCAACAGATCTTTATTTACCAGCATTACCAATTATGCCTGGGGAGCTGAATACAACCGCCTCTAATATTCAAATGACCATAGGCATCATGACCTTTGGTGTCGCACTAGGTCAACTATTTGGTGGCCCCATTAGTGATACAATGGGGCGTAAACTGCCTCTTATCGTTGGTAATTTGCTGTGTGTCATCTCTGGTATCATCTGTGCCTACGCACCTAGTATTGAAATACTGTTACTAGGTCGATTTTTACAAGGCTTAACAGGATCTATTGGTGTTGTTATCGCGAAGGCTATCGCTCGAGATTTTGCATCTGGTCAGGAATTAACCAAACTCTTTGCATTGCTTATGATGGTTAATGGACTAGCACCAGTACTTGCTCCATTAGTAGGTGGCCAGTTACTACTCTTTACTACATGGCGCGTTATTTTTATTATCCTTGCTGTATTCTCAGCCATTCTATTAGTAGGTTCTCTTCTCTTCCGTGAAAGTTTACCCAAAGAAAAACGTATTGCAGGTGGTATCACTACATCTGTAAAAAATTATCTTACGCTGATGAAAGATAAACCATTCCTTGGACAAACCTTAATCCAATTCTTTGCCTTTGGTGCATTCTTCTCATATATCTCAGGCTCATCCTTTGTATACCAAAATATCTTTCAACTATCCGCCCAAGAATTCAGCTATCTCTTTGGTATTAATAGCTGTGGCATTATTTTAGCTAGTGCCATCAGCGGCCGAGTAAGTAATGTTGTAACAAGCCGTCAATTACTTACATTCAGCCTATGGCAACTTACAATCGGTTCTTTACTATTCTTAGTAGCTATGATTCTAGAATTATCCCTTATTCCCGTAACAATTATTCTATTCTTTACCGTATGTACAGTATCCCTATTCGGCTCCGCCTCATTCTCTATGGCTATGACTAAATATGGGAAAATGGCTGGTAGTGCTTCTGCTCTTCTAGGCTTTGCCAGCATGTTCTCTGCAGGGATTGTGTCTCCACTTGTTGGTATTGGTGGGGAATATACGGGTATTCCCATGGGGATTACAATGCTAGTATGTGCAGCGCTTTCCTTATTGTGCCTATATAGTTTGGTAGAGAAAGAATAATCTCTTTTAAGCATTTGTGTGAGTCCTACAATGGGGCCCCGTTACAACAGCATATTTTAGTATATAAATAAGATACCCCTTTCCTTGCTCAGTACGGCGCTACGCTTCGTAAAATCGCTTTGGAAAGGGGTATCTTATTTATATTAACACTACCTGTAGAGCCGCCCCATTGTGGGGCTGTATAACTTATGTCTAAAATAGATTAATTCCTGTTCCCTACAAACACCATAAGCACAATAAAAGAAATCACCTGTCCAACTGGTTGTAGACGAAAGGAGATGTGGCATAGCCACATCTCCTCTCCCATCTCCGTTAGGTGTATTGCTAATTTTTTATAAATAATGTAATAACAAACTCGATGGAGCTATTAGGTATATAGTAGATTGGATTATTTACATTTTATAATGGGACATCTTCATAGTGAATGTATATAGAAAAGAATACAGCCCTCTCTGCAGCGATTTTACGGAACATAGTGACGTACTGAGCCAAGAGAGGGCTGTATTTTTTCTATACTAATGATATGCAGTTATATCCGGGCCCCATTATAAAATGAAAGCGCCTTATCGCTTATTTACAATAGCTCCATCGAGTTACACAACTATTATTTGGGCTAAAATTAGCAATACACTAACTACTTACTCGAACATTGTCGATAGTAATAGTTTCAATCGGTTTGCTTGGTTAACCGCACTGGATCCTGGATCGTAGTCGATAGCTGCAATTCGCACGTCTGGGTATGCAGCGGATAGTGTTTTCACCATGCCTTTACCTGTTACGTGGTTTGGTAAACAGCCGAATGGTTGTAAGCATACGATTTGTTTAGCCCCTTTTTCGATAAGGTCAATCATATCTCCTGTGAGGAACCAGCCTTCACCACATTGGTTACCAAGTCCGATGAATTGAGCTGCTTCTTTTGCTACTTCTGTCATACGTTGTAGCGGGTCAAAGTGTTTTGACGCTGCTACGGCTTTTGCATATGGTAAGCGGTAGAGCTCAAGGGCTTCACGAGCCAATGTACCGAAGAAGCCAGATAGCCATGTACCATCAAGGTGCTTAGCACGGTATGTGCTATCCATTGCACAATACAAGAAGAAATCTAGCAAGCCAGATGTAACGACTTCGCCGCCTTCCTTTTCAATGAGTTCATTAATATGGTTGTTAGCACTTGGGTGGAATTTAACGTAAATTTCCCCTACGACGCCAACACGAGGTTTCTGTACATCCTTGTTGACTGGCAAGTTATCAAAGTCATGAATGATTTCTTTAATATACTTGTTGTATTGACGAAGGCTTGCAGATGTAATGTTTTCACGGATCTTTTTAAGCCAGTAATCACATAATGCATCGGTAGAACCAGGGTTCTTTTCGTATGGGCGTGTAGCCAATACGCATTGCATGATAGCGTCCCCGTATACTACGGCTTGAATCATGCGATGTAAGAAGCCTTTTGTCAATTTGAAGCCCGGTTGACGTTCCATATCGCTCGCATTGAGGGATAGGATTGGCACTTGTTTCATACCAGCATCAATCAATGCTTTACGTAAGTAACCGATGTAGTTTGTAGCACGACAACCACCACCAGTTTGAGAGATGATAACAGCCGTCTTATCTACATCATATTTACCGGATAACAGTGCGGACATGAGCTGCCCTACAACGATAATCGCTGGGTAACATGCATCGTTATTAATGTATTTTAAACCCACTTCGATATCGTCACGCGTAGGCGCTGGCAACATTTCAAAGTCATATCCTTCATTTTTGAGTACTGGCTCTAAAAGGCTAAAATGCAATGGTGACATTTGTGGCACCAAAATTTTATAAGTCTTACGCATTTCTTCTGTGAAGACAACGCGATTGTAATCGTAAGTTGGTAATTTCTCTACCACTACCTCTTCCGGCGCCTCAGGATTATGATGACGACGCAAGCTACGTTCCATTACAGATTGCAAGGAACGCAAACGGATTGTCACGGCTCCAAGGTTTGTACCTTCATCGATTTTGAGCAAGGTATGGATTTTGTGATTTGCTGAAAGTATATCTTTTACCTGATCTGCTACGATAGAATCAAGGCCACAACCAAAGGAGTTAAGCTCTACAATTTGGAATCCTTCAGTTCTACTTACAAATTCAGCGGCACGATATAGGCGACTATGGTAGGACCATTGGTCTACAACACGTAAATGCTTGATTTCATTGCCTAATGGTGCAACGCCATCTTCTGTAAGAACAGCCATACCAAGAGATGTGATAAGTTCAGGAATACCGTGGTTAATACCGGAGTCCAAATGATATGGACGACCAGCCAATACGATTGTCGGAATTTGTTCTGCCACGAGCCGAGACACAGTTTTCTTTGTCGTTTCACGGTAAGACGCTTTACAGTTTTCCTGCTCTTCCCAAGCAAGGTCTACAGCCTTAGCAATATCCTTCTTCTTTAAGTTTAAAAAATCCAATGCTTTCACAAGAGCCGGAACAAGGGATTTTTTATCAGCTAACGGCAAGAATGGTGCGTGGAATGGAGTATCGCCCAATACCTCTTGCATATTATTTTTGATAAGTTCTGGATAGGAAATAACCATTGGACAATGGTAATTATTGTCGCGACTAAATTCCTTAGGGCCATGTTGAATACAAGGGTACCAAATAAAGTCTACCTGTGCATTCGCTAAATCTCGAATATGACCATGTACAGCTTTTGCAGGATAGCAAGCTGTATCGGATGGAATTGTATCGATAGCCTTATTGTATTGATCCTTAGTCGTATAATCTGAAAGGATTACTTCATAACCCAAGCTATTGAAGAATGTGAACCAGAATGGAAAATCCTCATACATGTTGAGAACGCGAGGAATACCTACGCGCATTTTACCTTCAAACTCGGGAATATTTTTCTTCAAGTAGTAATCAAAGTAACGACGTAATTTTACATCTACCAAGTTAGGAACTGGCTTACGTTTCTCTTGAATCATATCGCCAGCACCACGGTCACAACGGTTGCCCGTTACGTATGTACGACCATCGGAGAAAGCGTTAATAGTAAGCATGCAGTTATTTGGGCAAAGGCCACAATTGCGCATTGTCGTAGATACTTGTAACGAATTAAGACCTTCACTATCTAGCAATGTGCTTTCACCCTTTTGTAACTCTTCCGCCGTTTCTGCTGCAAGAAGAGCCATACCGTATGCACCCATCAACCCAGATACGTCAGGGCGAATCACCTCTACGCCCATCAATTTCTCAAAGGCACGCAAAACGGATTCATTATAGAACGTACCACCTTGTACAACGATATGATCGCCTAATTCTTTAGGATCTTTCACCTTAAGAACCTTATAAAGGGCATTTTTAATTACAGAATAAGCAAGACCTGCTGCGATATCTTGTACCGTAGCACCTTCTTTTTGAGCCTGCTTAACCTTAGAGTTCATAAATACGGTACAACGAGAGCCTAAGTCGATTGGCATAGGCGCCAATAACCCTTCTTTTGCGAATTGATCGATTGGAATTCGTAGACCGGATGCAAATGTATCAATAAAAGAGCCGCAACCAGAGGAGCAAGCTTCGTTCAACACGATATCTTCGATATACCCATCACGAACCTTACAGCATTTCATATCTTGACCGCCAATATCCAAAATAAAGGACACATCAGGGCAGAAGAATCGGGCCGCACGATAGTGAGCCATCGTTTCTACTTCACCAATATCGATGCCGAGGGCGCGTTTAAGAAAGGCCTCACCGTAGCCAGTTACACCAGAGTGTGCAATATAAGCACCTTTAGGCAATAATGTATAAATTTGCTCAATAATTTCACGAGATTTTTCTAATGGTTTACCGTGGTTAGGACCATAGTGGGAGAAGATAATTTCCTTATTGCTATTAATGAGTACTACCTTTAGCGTAGTAGAACCAGCATCAATACCAAGATAGCAAGGACCTTGAGCATCCTCAATATTCGCCTTTGGCGTTACCGCCTTAGCGTGACGAGCACGAAATTCTTCTAATTCTTGTTCATTCTTAAATAGCGGATCGACACGGTCTGTAGCTTCCATAGGAATACCGATAAGTGCACCGATTTCCTTTGTCAATTGACCAACAGTGATCTCACGGCACCCATCTTTCATCAATGCCGCCCCTAAAGCAATGAACAACTCACCATTCTCAGGGATAATGCGATGCGCTTCATCCAACTCTAAAGTATCGCAGAAGCATTGGCGCAACTCGGATAAGAATGTCAATGGACCGCCAAGGAATGCTACATTACCTTCGATTTTATGTCCGCAGGCAAGGCCAGCAATCGTTTGGTTTACAATTGCTTGGAATACGGATTTTGCAATATTTTCATGAGATGCGCCTTGATTTAACAAAGCTTGTACATCTGTTTTAGCAAATACGCCACAACGTGCCGCAATTGGATAAATCGTATCAGCATTCATGGCTAATTGGTTAAGACCAGATGCATCTGTCTGCAATAAGGTCGCCATTTGGTCGATAAAAGCACCCGTACCACCAGCACAGGAACCATTCATGCGGTGTTCCGCAGTTTGACCTAAATATGTAACCTTCGCATCTTCACCACCAAGTTCGATGATAACGTCTGTCTCTGGATAGAGGGCTTTTACAGCTCGCGTTTCAGCAATCACCTCTTGTACGAATGGGATGCGCACCTTTTCGGCCATAGCCATCCCACCAGAACCAGTAATACATACATGAACAAGAGCGTCTTCATGACCTACTTGAGCCTCTTGTAGCAAGGTATATACTGTGTCCAATATGTTTGCATAATGGCGTATGTACTTTTTATACAAATAATTATCGTGTTCGTCCAATAATACAACTTTAACCGTTGTAGACCCCACGTCAATCCCCATGCGTAGCATGTGCTGCATAAATACCTCTCTTTTTAACGACTGTATGACCACCTAAGTGACCATACTTATTTTTGTGAAAGTCTCACATGTAATATGTACAACATATATACTGTACTAAGCATCTAAAATAAAAAATTAAAATAGATAAGGATATAATACTTCCACTAAATATCTAAATTTTTAAATATCCTATCTTTATTATACAACAATAGCAGTTAAAATCTAAGTTATTTCTATATCTAAAATGTTATAGAAAATATGTTAAGATTTGAATTTCAAAGTCATATAAAAGTCATATATATAATAGGATGTAAAAAATATTATACCATTTTACAATGAAAAACAACGTAACTTTTGCAACATAACAGGACAAATCAAATATATTAATTGCATTAGACAATATGCAATAGATAAAAAACTAACCCCCAAAATGGATTCTAATTGGGGGTTAGTTTATAAGACAGTACATCTTACTCGTATCTATAAAGTTATGTCATGAGAGAGTATTGTATTAAATACATATATGTTATTAACGATTAATTGATTAAAACGCTGGAATAATAGCTCCTTTGTAATGCTCTTCGATGAACTTCTTAACTTCTGGAGATTGTAATGCTTTAGCTAATTTCTGGATAGCTGGTTTATTTTCATCACCAGGGTTTACGGAAAGAAGATTTGCATATGGAGAATCCGCTTTTTCTACGAATAAACCATCTTTTGTAGGATTAAGACCTGCTGGTAATGCATAGTTAGCATTAATTACAGCTGCGTCTAAGTCTTGAATGGAACGAGGAATTTGAGCTGCCTCTAACTCTGTAATTTGGATGTTTTTAGGGTTGCTAGTCACATCAAATGGTGTGTTAGTCAAACCAGTTGGGTCTTTCAAAGTTACAAGACCTGCACTTTGTAACAAGAGAAGTGCACGAGCACTGTTTGTTGGATCAGATGGAATCGCTACTTTTGCTCCATTAGGCAAATCTTTTAAATCTTTGATTTTTTGAGAGTAAATAGCCAATGGTTCGATGTGAACTGGGGCAAAGCTTACGAAGTTTGTACCATGATCTTTATTGAAGTTATTTTGGTAAGGCACGTTAGCAAAGAAGTTTGCATCTACTTCATGGCTAGATAATGCCATGTTTGGTTGAATGTAGTCTGTAAATTCAATGATTTGAAGATCTACACCTTCCTTAGCCAATAAAGGCTTGATTTGATTTAAGATTTCAGCATGAGGTACAGGGTTCGCTGCCACTTTTAACACCTCTGCTTTAGAGCTACCAGCATTGCTGGAACTTTCATTGGTTGTGGAAGAACCACAACCACTAATCAATAAGGACGCCCCTAGTACGGCCGTCGCTGCTAATGCTAACCATTTTTTCATGTAATCCTCCTATCTACGATGAACACCTGCATCTATTGACGAGGACTCACGCGTATACAACACACGTAGATATTGTAATAAATTTATATTTTCTTATTCATGTATCTACATTTAATTATTTAATAATTTCGATGTTGTAAGTATAGCAATTTAAATCCTACTTGCATAATAGATTTTATATATTAATCTTTATAACTAAAATCTATAGCAAGGATAAAATAATAACGTTTAACTATACCAAGCAAATAAAAACGGTACTAAGATGATTTCCCGTACTACTAGGTAATATACCTAATAGCTAAAATCAAACTTAGTACCGTTATAAATGTCGCTCTATATAATAAACAATCTAATCAAAATCAAAAAATCAACTTATAGAGTTGACGTTGTTTGCTCGATAGAAATAGTTACAGGTGCTGATAATTTAGCTTCTAGCCAAGCTTTTATTCGTTCCAAATCTGCATCAGATACAGTGGACGTGGTATAGATAATCACCATATAGCGACTCGCTTTAGGCTGTTCTAAATTATCTATCAAAGGCATGCCTTCCACTTTACTTACAAATGGGAACAACGCCTTTGCTTCAGCTTCTGTCGTTTTCATAGTGTTTATAGTTTCACTTACTAGTTGATAAGTCGGCTGGTACAGATTACTCAAGTTTTTATATGTTTCAAGATTCTCTGAAGATTTATTCAAGTTCG
>OLSH01001615.1_pt1 | contig 10273 bp, 10 predicted proteins | sample 1643221 | NCBI WGS metagenome assembly OLSH01 (sample SAMEA3136681, study PRJEB25190) | human gut metagenome | biome: human gut; feature: human-associated habitat; material: faeces | place: Austria | collected 2013 | reverse complement strand
AAAACGGAATGTGGATATATAATTCTAATTTCTGCATCATACAGTCCTCTTTCTTATTGATAGGTACAGTATAATACAGTCCTGTTTATTTTGTCCATTCCAAAGAATCAATTCCATCCATTAAAATTGCCTCTCCATCCTGTCCCGTAACCTGAATATCTTCCAGCACAAGTGTCTTTATATTCCTTGCAAAAATTCCCATTTTGCAGATATTCTCATCGATCCCGTCCAGCATTGCCGGCTGTCCACTGACCGCTTCTTTTGCATAACTGACCTGCACATGTTTCATTTCCACCCGCTCAATTTTCTGTTCCGGGAGTCCATAGAAAAATGCTGCTGCCACATGACAGTTTTCTGCCTGAATATTTCTAAAACACAGTTCTTTAATCTGTGGAGTTCTCTCATCCACTGCAAGAGGTTCTTTACACTGTACATATTCGCTGTGTCCATCCGGATCACAAAAATAGAAACAATTGATCACAAACGGAGTCAGCACAGAATCCATTTTGATATCTTCAAACAAAACACCATCAATTATCGCATCTTTCCCACGCCCTCTTCTCGTTTTGATCCGAAGTCCGCGATCCGTATTAATAAACACACACTGTCTTGCCTGCAGATTCCTGATCCCTGCCGCCATCTCACTTCCCAGAGTGATTGAGCCATGCCCGTCCCGCATACAACATTGACGAATCCTCAAATTGGAAGACGGCACTTTGTACTTTGCTCCCACGGAAATCTTTCCGGACTTCACAGCAATGCAGTCATCTCCTACAGAGAACAGACATCCTGTGATTTCTACATCGTCGCAAGATTCCGGATTCAATCCATCTGTGTTTGGAGAATCTTTTGGTCCCAATACCGTTACTTTGATAAATTGCAGGCGGTTGGAAAAATACGGATGGATATTCCAGCTCGGACTGTTCTGTACCGTAATTCCCACAACCCTCACATCCTCACACCGATTCAGAAAAATCATACGCGGTCTTGCAGCAATCCGGATCTTTTTCGCCTCAAACCACCAGTTGTCCCAGGAAGCGTTTCCGTCAATCGTGCCTTCTCCGTAAATCGTCACATCTTTCACTCCGATTCCCGTGATGATTCCGGAGAACATATCACAGGCATCTCCCTCCCATGTTCCGAGAATGTATTCTTTGTCTTTATTTTCATTTTGGCAGGTTCCTTTTAAAACCGGAAATTTCTCACGCTCTGTGCATGCCGAAAGGACTGCCCCTTTTGCCAGTTCCATTGTAAGATGATCTTTTAAAAACAGACTTGTGATCCGGTATACTCCCTCGGGAATCAGCACACGACTGTTCTTCGGACATGCCATGATCGCAGCCTGGATATATGTCGTATCATCCTGAATGCCATCTCCCTTTGCGCCAAAATCACGCACATCCAGCGTATAATCCTGAGCCTCTGTACAAAACACGATTTCTGATTTTTCTTCTCCCTTTTGAACCGCAACACAATACTCTTTTTCAGGTTCCAGGTCATACAGAACATTCACTACCTGCTTTGTTTCTTTATAAAACTCTCCGTTTAGATAAATCTGACAAGGCTGCGCCATCTCATAGATACTTCCTTCACAGCATTCCAACACAGCTGCCCGTGCATGTTTCCAAATCAATTTTAATTCCATCTTGATCTCCTTTGTACATTTTTAATATATTGTAACAGCTTACATTATTCATTTTCACCTATTTACATTTTCATTTTCCCTATCAAACGTATGTTATCATTGTGTTTTTTAATTGTCAATTATCTATTTTGTACAATAATATTCAATATATTTATCAAAAATACACAATACACTTTTTTCACATCATATGTTATCATAATAACGAATTATTATTTTCCTGTTTTTTCTTTATTTTAAGCCTATGTTAGCACTTACATTAAGGAGGTATTCAAAATGAAAATTTTAGATAATTACATTAAACAGTTGATTGAAAACAGCACACCGCAGGAACCTGCATGGAATATCGAAAAAATCCGCGCCGGAAAACCGAACACCTGGAATTACATTGACGGCTGCATGATCAAAGCTCTGATCACTTTTTATGATATCACAAAAGATGAACGCTATCTGCAGTTTGCCGATGAATTCATTGATTATTTCGTACAGGAAGACGGATCCATCAAATATTATGATCCCAAAGAATACAATCTGGACAATGTCAATGCAGGAAAAACACTGTACCGCCTGTACGACCTGACCGGAAAAGAAAAATACCGAAAAGCCATGGATACCATTTATTCTCAGCTCCTTGGACAGCCTCGTACAAAAGAAGGAAACTTCTGGCACAAAGAAATTTATCCAAACCAAATCTGGCTGGACGGTCTTTATATGGCTCAGCCGTTCTATATGCAGTATGAACTTTCTTTTTGTAACGGCAATGCCTGCATGGACAGCTTCCGACAGTTCCAGAATGTACGCAAACTCATGCGCTGTGAACGAAACGGACTGTACTACCACGCATATGATTCTTCCAGAGAGATGTTCTGGTGCGATAAAGTAACAGGGCTTTCCAACAATTTCTGGCTTCGTGCCGAAGGATGGTTTTCAATGGCCATTGCCGACACCTGGGAGATCATGCCGGAGTCCATGAACTCACAACGCGACGAATTGAAAGAGATGTTCTGCGAACTGATCGATGCCATGCTTCCTTATCAGGATAAAGAGAGCGGAATGTGGTATCAGGTGATCAACCTCGGAGGAATCAAACCAAATTATCTGGAAACTTCTGGTTCTGCCATCTTCGCTTATGCCATCATGAAAGGAGTCCGTCTCGGTCTTTTAGACGCTTCCTACTACTCATACGGATACCGCGCATTTGAAGGAATCTGCAAGAACCATTTATCTGAAAAAGACGGTGTTCTGCAGCTCGACAATATTTGCCTCGTTGCAGGACTCGGAAATATTGACATGCGCGAAGGAACATTTGAGTACTATATGCGGGAACCAATCGTAAAAAATGATGCAAAAGGAGTTGCCCCTTTAATTCTCGCCTATACAGAAGTTCTGCTCCACGAACAGAACGCAGATTAAAGAAAGGAGTTTTTACGGATGTCTAATCTTCAAGTCGGAATCCGACTTCACGATATGGAACCAACTTCTCTGGAAAACCGCCTTGCTCTTGCAAAGGAGCAGGACTTTTCCTGCATTCACCTGGCTTCTAAAATTGTTTACAAAGAGTACGGCATTGACCGTCACGGACTGACTCCCGGTCTTGCCGCGCATATCCGCCGGGAATGTGAGAAAAATAATTTGAATATTGCAATTTACGGGTGCTATCTCAATCTTGCCAATCCGGATCAGACACAGCTTAATGAGATCATCGAAGAATACAAGGCGAACATCCGGTTTGCTCACTGGCTGGGCGCACCGCTTCTCGGCACAGAGACCGGGTGTCCGAACACAACATACTCTTTCTGCCCTGAAGCACACGAGGAAGAGGCTCTTGTTTACTTTTTAAAAAATCTGAAAACGGTAGTTGATTATGCACAGCACTATAGTGTTACGATCGCCATTGAACCAGTCTGGAAACATATTATCTACAACCCGAAACGCGCCCGGCTGGCACTGGATTTTATCTCTTCCCCGCATTTAAAACTGATCTTCGATCCGGTCAATATGCTCTGGGAAGGAAATCACACCGATCAGAAAGTAATTTTTCAAGAAATGCTGGAAAGAAACAGTTCTGACATTGCATTACTCCACGCAAAAGATTATACTATTGAGAACGGCACTCTTACGCCGTGCGCACCGGGAAGTGCCGGAAATCTTGATTACACGGAAATCTTACACTGGCAGCGTACATGCGCTCCTTTTTTGCAGGCAACGATTGAAAACAGTACGCCCGAAAATGCCGTAGATTCCCGCATATTCCTGGAATCTTTTTAAAGGAGAATTCATTTTATGAATATATACGACATTTCCCAGAAAGCGGGAGTATCCATCGCCACTGTTTCGCGGGTTTTAAACGGAAGTGACAAGGTCAGTGACAAAACCCGGAAGAAAGTCCTTGCTGTCATGGAGGAAAACAGCTATACACCGAACGCATTTGCCAGAAGCCTCGGCTTAAACTCTATGCACACTGTAGGGATTCTCTGCTCCGACTCCTCGGATGTTTATCAGGCGCAGGCCATTTATTATCTGGAGCGGGAGCTGCGCAAAAACTCCTATGCATCCATGCTCTGCTGTACCGGATACCAACTGCAGGAAAAGCAGAGTTATTTACACCTGCTTTTGTCCCGTAACGTGGATGCAGTGCTTCTGATCGGTTCTCATTTTATCGAGAATTCCCCGGAAGAAAACCGCTATATTCTGGATGCCGCCTCCAAAATCCCTGTATTCATCCTAAACGGAGAGTTAAAAGGAGAAAATATCTACTCCATTCTCTGTGATGACTATATGGCACTGAAGGATATGACCGACCTGATCTTTTCAAACGGAGCAACCTCTCCTATTTATCTGTATCGTACTTTGAATTACAGCGGACAGAAAAAGGTCAAGGGCTTTCTGGATTCCTGTTCGGAACACGGACTGGACATTTCCAAAAAAATTGCGTTTTCCGCACCCGGCAACCTGCACAAAGCATGTTCCATCTTGGAACAACTCGACGAAGACGGCACATCTTTCGACTGTGTACTGGCCGCAGATGATGAACTGGCTGCCGGCGCTGTAAAATATGCATTAAAAAAACAGCTGCGCATTCCGGAAGATTTTCAGGTGACCGGATATAACAATTCGGTGCTTGCCTCCTGCAGCACACCGGAAATCACAACCATCGACAACAGGGTCGAATATATGTGTATCACTGCCGTATCACAGATGATGCAGGTATTCCAGAAAGAAATTCCGCCTTCCAGAACGATGTTTTCCGGAAATATTGTTGAAAAGCAGACGACAAAATGATGGCAGACGCGTAAGGCTTCTGCCATCATTTTAAAAGCTATTTTGTCTTTCCACCTTCTACAACCAATTCTTCTTTGTACTCTTCTCCATAAGTAGCTACCAGCGTCTCATCATAATCTTTATGGAAAAATTGTTCTCCTTCCAGAGATTGAATTTCCTCATTGATCCAGTTTAACAACGTTTCATTTCCTTTTGAGACAGCCGGTGCGATTGTATCTTTATTTCCAAGCTGAGAGATGCCGACCGTATACCCCTTATTTTGCAGGGCAAACGCGATAACCTCTGTATTATCATTTGTCCATGCTGCTCCATTCCCGTTTTCCAGTGCATTCTTAGCGGTTGCATAGGAGTCATATTTCTGTAATGGAATATCCGGATAATTCTCTGTCAGATAAGTTTCTGCTGTTGTGCCGGAAATCACGATCATCTGATCATCCTTATCCCAATCATCCAGACTCTTGATCACATGACTGTCCGGTGATACGCCCCCCAGCGCTACGTTCATATATGGCAATGCGAAGTCCACTTCCTCTTTGCGTTCATCTGTTATTGTAAAGTTTGCCAGAATCAGATCCACTTTTCCCATCTGAAGATACTCAATACGATTTGCTGCTTCCGTGGATACAAAGTTAACATCTACCCCGAGATCCTCACCGATCCGGTTCGCAAAATATACATCATACCCCTGATATGTTCCATTTTCATCCACATACCCAAAAGGATTTTTATCAGAAAAAACGCCTATGTTAATTGTTCCATCTTCCTTGATTTCCTGTAATGTGCGGTAAACAGTATCTGATTTTTCTGCTTTTGAAGAAGAATCGTCCGCTTTGCTGCCGCACGCTGTCACTGCAAAAACTGTGGATACGACCGCTGCAAGTGCTGCTGCTTTTTTTAATTTCTGCTTTTTCATAATCATAATCTCCCATCTGTTATAATTTCTCTTGATTTAACGTTTTACTGTGTGAAATGTAAATGTACTCAAAAATCGTTTTGCTCTTTCTGTTTTTGGATTTCTAAAAAATATCTCCGACGGTTCCTCTTCAATGATCTTACCATCATCCAAAAACACCACTCTGTCTGCAACAGCACGTGCAAACTGCATCTCATGCGTCACAATGACCATCGTGTTTCCCTGTGCCGCCAGATTCAATATCACATCCAGCACCTCCCGAACCATCTCCGGATCCAGAGCTGCCGTCACTTCGTCAAACAACAGGATCTCCGGATGCATACACAATGCACGAACAATCGCCACTCTCTGCTTTTGTCCCCCGGACAGTTCCCGTGGAAACTTACCTGCCTGCTCCTGCAATCCAACTTTTCTCAGAAGCTTCATTGCCTCTTCTGTTACCTCTTCTTTTTTTCGTTTCTGCACTTTCATCGGTGCTAACAGAATGTTATCTAACACTGTAAGATGCGGAAATAAATCATAACTTTGGAACACCATTCCGATTTTCTGTCTGAGACTGATCAGCGATTTGCTCTTCGCTTCTATCGGAATATCTCTTAATTTAATGACTCCTCCCTGAATCGGCTCTAATGCATTGATGCATCGAAGCAGTGTACTCTTTCCGCAACCACTCGGCCCCACCACAACAATCACTTCTCCTTTTTTGATATCCAAACTGATATCATTCAAAACGATATGATCACCATATTGCTTGACCAGATGTTTTACTGTAAGCAATGTCTCTGCCATAGATCATCCCCTCCATCTCTTTTCCAAATATTTTGCAAATATACTGATCGGCCAGCATGCCATGAAATACAGCAACAATACAACCAGGTAAATTCCAAATGCTGCATTCGGACTGGACATTCTATTTGCTTCTATGATCTGTTGTGCGACTTTCAAAATCTCTACAACTCCCACCATCAATATCAGACTTGTCGTCTTGATCATTCTTGTCACCAGATTGATTGACAGCGGAACCCGCCTTCTTACTGTCTGCGGAATAATAATGTATCGATAGATCTGCACCCTGTTCATCGCCAGCGCTTCTCCACTCTCATACTGATGTCTGGGAACACTGATCAAAGCCCCTCTTACAAGATCACTCATCTCAGCGGTCCCCCAGAACGAAAATACGATAATCGATGCATTTTCCCCCGACAAATCCAATCCAAATGCTCTGGTCGTACCAAAAAACACAAGAAACAATAAAACCATCTGAGGCATAATCCTGACAATCTTAAGACAAATTCTTAAAATTACTTTTATAAACGGATTGCTCCAGGTCATCAATACTCTCAGTACAATTCCAAAAGGAACACTGATCGCTACCGATATCATACTGATCTGCAGCGCCGTGCCAAGACCTGCAAGCAATCTGATGAAATTTTGTCCTTTCAGCAGGACATCAATTCCCAAATCCGGCATAGCGTACTCTCCTTTCCAAAAGACTTCCTGCCACAGATACCGGTAGCAAAATCAACAGATAAAATACAACCAGCAAAAACAGACTTTCTGTCGTTTTATAATAAAGTCCGATCAAATCTTTTGCCGTAAACATCAAATCCATCAAACTGATCGCACTGAATACACTGGTTTCTTTCAACAAAAAAATGATGTTTGCCACAAATGCAGGAACACTGACAGAAACAGCCTGCGGAATGATCACATACCACATCACCTGCGCCCGGTTCATCCCCAGACTTATCGCACTGTCTATCTGAATGTCCGCAACCGATTCCAGACCACTTCGAAACGTTTCCGCCATATAGCCGCCTCCCAGAAAAGCAAGACCTGCAATTCCGCAAATCTTCGGATCCGTCTGAATCCCAATCTTCGGCAGTCCATAATAAAAAAACAATTGCACAAGAAGTGGTGTATTTCTACTGAGTTCTATGTACATCGCTGTTATTTGCCTTAAAAAAGGAATTCTCTCATACTGTATCACTGCACAGATCAATCCCAGTACCGTAGCACCTGCGATGCCCATAAAGCCGATTTGTATCGTAAGCCATGCCGCTTTTTCATACATAGGAAGGTATTTCAAAAGAATTTCCCAGTCCATTCCATTTCTCCTTTCATTTTGTTGTATGCATATTACCACTTATTTCCTATCATATCAATATATTTAGTTGGTTTTGTAGGATAAAGAAAATGCCGACTCATAACCTGATTAAATCCGGCTATAAATCGACACCCCGATCATAATTTACCTATCCAGTTCTCTTTGATTCTTTCGCAATGTTTTTTTGCGACTTGCCACCATACACTGTCTGCTCTTTTTTCACAAACAAGACTTACATCGGCGTTCCCACCTCGATCAGATTGCCGTCCAGATCATAAAACCGGACCACCTTCTGTCCCCAGCTATGTGTCGTAAGACGATTGACATACTGAATCGATGGATACAACTTTTCTAATTTTTGAACAAATTTTTCTATCTCACACTCTTCAAAATACAGTTCGCAGGAATTGCTCTCTGAAACAATTTCTTTTTCAAGGAATTTCTTCCAGATTTTTTCTTCCTGCAATACCAGACCTTCTGTTAAGATCATATTTCCGTCATTATCAAGCACCGTATCAAGCCCAAACAAATCATGATAAAACTGCTTTGATTTTTCAATATCTTTCACAACGATCAATATATTTTTTAATTTCATTCTGTTTTTTCTCCTCCCATATCCGTTCCTGTTGTATTGATAATTGGATTATACATAACTCTATATTTTTTGTATATCTTTATTTTCAGAAAAAAAGACGCCTCCTCATGGAAACGCCTTTTTGTTCTTTATTCTGTTACTGCTTTATGATGTTTATCTTTATATCCGATGTTGTTGTTTCCAAAGCACTTCTCATATGGAACTCCTGTCAGCTCCTCCAGTGTCTTTTTCACCTCTGGATCTACATCTGCCATTTCTCCTCCATTGTGGATACGATCAAGCTCTGCAATGACCACTTTGTGTGTCTCCTGTGTCAGCTTCATCTTGACAGAACAGATAATTCCAAGAAGCGCCAGTCCGCAGCATCCAAAGAGCATTACTCCAATGATCGCATTACATGCGGACTCCGGCTGTACACTTGCTCCTTCCTTAAATCCGAACGCTGCCAGTGTGAATCCCAAAATCGAAACGATACTAGCACGGATCAGTTTTCCGGCCATTGTCATCGCTCCTGCATAGATTCCTTCACGACGGCGGTTTGTTACAACTTCATCCACATCTGCCATGAAGGTGTAGGATGTCCATGGAATATAATATACACCGCCTGTACCAAGACCAAACACGATTACAATCGCAATGATCAGAACTGTCATATGCGGAACATTGAGGACTGCAACTCCGATATACCCGAGAATTGCCGCAATAACAATGCTGAGCGCCCAGATAAACGGCTTCTTAAACCCTCTTTTCGCCACGATTTTTACAAAAATCAAAGTCGAGATCAGCTGAAGGATACTGCTTAAACTGTTCATTTCTGATACAAATGTAGATGGTCTTGAAAGTACATATACAACGAAATATGTAAATGTCGCTGTAAAAAGCCATTCTGCTCCAAATCCAAACAGATACATTCCAAGGTGATCGCGGAATGTACGAATACGGAGTGTTGAAAGAATATCGACAAACAACTTCTTGAATCCTTCAAATATATTTGCAACACTCTCATCTTCCACTTCCTCATACGGACGTTCCCAGGAATTGAAATACAAAAGAATCATGGAAACGATCAGGATTGCCCCATAAGTAAGTCCTGTGCAGAAAAATGGTGTCGGGGAATCCTGTCCGTAAATTCCGATGAACAGTCCAGGAAGAGCTGCTCCCAAAAAGTTGGCGATCTTACCGAACATTGCTTTGGAACCTGCCAGATAAGTACGCTGTGCAAAATCATTGGTCATCTCTACCGGAAGTGTATTGTATGGGATCATAACTCCGGTATATACGATTTCAAACATAATATAGGTACACAGATAATACCAGAAATTCATATTTTTCACCCAAAGCAGCGGGTAGAGACACATCAGTGGAATTCCGATCATAATGAAGAAACGTCTTCTGCCGAATTTGCGTCCCAGTTTTGTTTTATAAAAACTATCGGAAATAAATCCCATCAGTGGATTCATGATCACATCTAAATATGTTGCGAGCGAAAAGATCAACGTCGCCTGTGCGATTGGCATATTACAAAATGTGGTATAGAAATACAGCAGCCAGGAACCACTGATTGCTAGGGCACCACTTCCCAAAAGATTTCCTGTTCCATATGCGAAACGGGTAATCGGTGTAATTTTACGATTTTGTTTCATAGTTTCCATCCTCTCCTTTAGTAAACTTCTTTCAACTCAAACTCAAAATAACGTACCGCATTATTATATGAAATATCTTTTATAATTTTCC
>OLSH01001601.1_pt1 | contig 10365 bp, 5 predicted proteins | sample 1643221 | NCBI WGS metagenome assembly OLSH01 (sample SAMEA3136681, study PRJEB25190) | human gut metagenome | biome: human gut; feature: human-associated habitat; material: faeces | place: Austria | collected 2013 | reverse complement strand
TGGAGTGAGGCATTCTAAGAGCCGAACGGAAATCATGTGGAAAATGTCATACCTTTTAATGAAGATTCTGTTTCAGTACACGGTTCAGATATTGAATGTCCACTGGTTTTGGCACAAATCCATTCATTCCGGCTTCAAATGCAGCTTCCATATCCTCCTTAAATGAGTTGGCCGTCATGGCAATAATCGGGATACTCTGTGCATTGGCATGGCTGCTTTTCCTGATTTCCACAGCTGCCTCATAACCGTTTTTTCGAGGCATCTTAATGTCCATCAGGATGATCTGGTACCACCCATCTTCACTCGCCAAAAACCGTTCCACAGCCTCCTGTCCATCGAATACCCGCTCCGTCTCGGCTCCTTCCATTCGCAAAAGTTCCTGCACAATCTCTGCATTTAAATCGTTATCTTCCGCCAAAAGGATCCGAATCCCCTGAAAATCCGGAAGTACTGATACATCTTCCTTTTTCTGATCTTTATCTTTTCCTAAAGGCAGCCGGATTAAAAAGAAAAATTCTGCTCCTTTACCTATCTGGCTGTTTACTTTCAGCTGGCCTCCCATAGCATGAACGATACTTGCACTGATCGGAAGTCCCAGCCCAGTGCCTTCACTTTTTGTACTGCTAGCGCCCAGCTGCTCGAATGCCTCAAATATCTGACTTTGCAATTCAGGAGCAATTCCAACTCCGGTATCTTTAATGGAAAAGAAGTACTCCGCCGTCCGGTCTTCCGTGCGTTCTTCACGCACAGTCAATGTCACACTGCCTCCAGGTTTTGTAAATTTAAGTGCGTTGGATAAAAGATTTGTGATGACTTGTCGCAGGCGGATGGAATCTCCCATAACCCATTCGTGCTCAAATTCTTTTATAAACTTAAGATCCAGCTGTTTCTCCCGTGCCTGCTCCTCCATCATTTCGTGTAAACCATCCAAAAGCTCTGCCAGTGAAAATTCTTCTGTCTCAATGGTCATCTTACCATTCTCGATTTTTGACATATCCAGAATATCGTTGATCAGTGCCAGCATATATTGGGAAGATGCATGAATTTTTTGTAACTTTTCTTCTACGCCTTTCGGCAGTTTTTCCTCCATCCTCACAAGATCAGTAAGGCCGGTAATTGCATTCATAGGAGTCCTGATCTCATGGCTCATCTGAGAGAGAAATTCACTTTTTGCCCTGCTTTTCGCCTCAGCTTTTTCCAGCTCACTCTGCATCAGCTTATTTCTCATCTTTGATCTCAACACAAGGATCAGCCCTGCAGCAACAGCCAGTACGATCGTACTCAGCATACCTACCGAAATGATCGGATTTGCATAGATATAGTCCTTTAAAGACAGAGATGACCCCAGCGATACCAGATTCCGGTTCAGGATGGTGCTCTTATCTTCCTCAGAAATACTGTTGATGGACTTATTGAGGATCGTGAGGAGATGAATGTCTGCGGGACTTGGCAATGCGAAAGAAACCCCCATATCATTGTTGACCCCGGTGACAGGTACCACGTTCGCATACCGGTGATTCTGCATTTCCTGTTCCAGTGAAGATGCCAGTCCATAGATAAAATCCACCTCACCGCGGTTCAATGCGGTGATCAGTTCCTTTGAATCAGTATAGGTGATCACTTCTCTGGCTTTTATTCCGTCCGGAAGTGATCTGCCGGCAAGTATCCCTGCCTTCAGCCCTCCAGATGGGTAATTCACTGCCTTATTCCTCAAGACAATATTATTTAGTTTAATGTAAGCGCTGGACAATATAAAATTCTCCTGCTTTGCATTCTTCTCCGTATCTAAAAAACATCCTAGAATATCTGCCTTTTTGTTTTGAACAAGTTCAATTGCTTCCTCGTAAGTATCTGCCGTCATATAAGTATAATTCAGTCCTGAAAATTCAGACACCTTCTCTAAGATATCCGGAATGATTCCATCATGGTGATCTTCTTTTCCCACTTCGCAGTAAAACGGATGACGTTCTGACACAACCACCACAGACACTGTTTTCTTTTTCTTAATATACTTCCTTTCTTCCTGGCTGAGGTAGACAGAAGAAATCGATTTTAACCCTTTGAAGTTCTTCTCATAATGTTCTTCTCCGAATTCCGGATCAGCATCTAAGATCTTCTCCATAGCCATATTCAGGCCGTCTAGTATTTCCTTGTTGCCTGTATTCGTTACAATATAATATGGCTGTGCGTCAAAGGAAGCTGCAAGCCGGAAATTCTTATTGTTCTCCAGTTCGTTCCCCATCAGCAGATCGACTTCTTTATCCTCTAAAAAGCTGTAGAGGTCTCCTTTTCTTGACAGATCCTTTGTGCCGTAATATTTTAATTTGCAGTTCAGACCGTTAATCTTTAAATAATCTTTCAGTCTGCGAATCTTCTCTTCCGCCTTATCGAAGACTCCGATCGTCTTTCCGTTTAATGTGCTCAACTCATAACTCTTGATCTTATTGTTGTCTTTCAAACAGAGTAGCGCGGCTCTGCTGCTGCCCATACTATATTTTGGATAAGCAAACAAGCTTTCCAGTTCTTTTGCATAGTAAGTACCGCCCAACACTTCAAACTTTCCAGCTGCCATATCCTGCATAAAGGTTTCCCCAGTAGTAGGAACAAATTCATACTCCCAGTTTGTATATTTGGCAATCTCATTCAGATAATCCACGGTCAGACCAGTATAATTCCCATATTCATCCTTCTCGCACAGACCAGTCGTCTCTAAAAAACCGACTTTCACAACCCGCTTCGACTGTGTTTTTTCTTTTTTCCCGGAGGCAGCTGAAGTTAAGCTATTCCCCAGACAGAGAAAACTGATCAACAATACAGCCAAACAGACAACCCCTCTGCCAAACAGCTTCTGTCTCGATTTTTTCTTCATACTTTCCCCCTTCTTTCAATGATCCTATCCCCTTTTATATTCTATTCTAATGCTTTTCCTGCTTTCTGACAACAAAAAGGGACCGATTTCAAACGAAAATAAGAAAAAGGTCCCTTAAGGGTTTTATTTAGAGGATTCGGATCTTCATCCGAATAGCTTTCAGCAGCTGGATCACCGGAAGGTTCGCCAGTGCCAATCCATAAACAGTAAATAACTGCTGCATAGTCAGAGTCTGTACTTTAAATAATACGTGCAGGGACGGTATTACCATGACACAGGTCATAAGAATGACACCAAGTATAAAAGCCCCGATCAGATATATGTTATCAAAAAACTTATTAGTAAATAACACAGGATGATTAGATTTACAGTTAAATCCATGCACCAGCCTGGAGGTACAGAGGGTTCCAAATGCCATAGTGCTCGCCAGAACTGCGTTCTGGTCCCTGTACCCGATCATAAACCCGATCATTGTCATAACACCAATCACAAATCCTTCAATTCCAATGTTCGCAAGGAAATCTTTTGTCAGGATTGATTCATTAACCGGCCTCGGCTTCTCTTCCATCACCTGATCTGTATGAGGCTCCAGACCCAGGGCGATAGCAGGCAGGCTGTCCGTTAGCAGATTGATAAACAGTAAGTGTACCGGCGCAAACGGAACAGGCAATGCTGCGATGGACGCATAGAGTACTACAAGAATCCCTGCAAAATTACCAGAAAGCAAAAATTGTATCGCATTTTTTATATTTCTATACAAGTTGCGGCCATTTTCCACTGCCTTTACAATAGTAGCAAAATTATCATCCGTCAGCACCATGGAAGACGCATCCTTGGAGACTTCACTGCCTGTGATGCCCATGGCAACGCCAATATCCGCCTGTTTTAAGGCTGGGGCATCGTTAACACCGTCTCCTGTCATAGAAACAATATTTCCTTTTCTCTGCCACGTCTGTACGATCCGAATCTTATGTTCCGGTGACACCCTTGCATATACAGAGATGCCTTCCACAAACTTCTCAAGTTCCTGATCAGACATATGGTCGATCTCAGCTCCCTCACAGGCCTCACTCTCGTCTTTCAGGATGCCGATCCGTTTTGCAATGGCCGCTGCCGTCACCTTATGATCCCCAGTGATCATAATCGGGCGGATTCCTGCCTGGATACACTGGGCCACCGCTGATCTGGATTCCCTTCTCGGCGGATCCATCATAGAGATCAGCCCCAGGAAGGTATATCCATTTTCATCCTTTGGCGTCAGCCTCTTTCCCTTTTCTATGGTCTTATAAGCAATGGCCAGAACCCTCAGCCCGTTTTTGGAAAATTCCTGGTTGCAGGCCTCAATCTGTTTTTTATCCCAGTTGGTGATAGGTACCGCTTTATCACCTTTTTGTATGGATACCATACGGTCCAGCAGTACATCCACTGCCCCTTTCGTGATCATCGTATAGCCATTTTCCATATCATGTACTGTAGACATGAGCTTTCGCTCGCTGTCGAACGGAATCTCTGCCACTCTTGGATAAAAGCAGCGAACACCTTCCGCCTTCCGTCCCAGCTTGTCCCCAAGATTAATCAGCGCTGTCTCGGTGGGATCTCCGATCTCTTCCCCGTTTATATTGGTAGAATCGTTGCAGAGCATACTGTAGTCCAGAAGCTGCTTTTGAGCTGCCTTTTTCAGGTCGATATGGGCCGCCGGAATCCGAACGCCTCCCACATAGTAATCTTCCACTGTCATCTTATTCTGGGTCAGTGTCCCAGTCTTATCAGAACAGATGATGGATACACTTCCCAACCCCTCCACTGCCTGAAGTTTTCGGATGATGGCATGTTCCTTTGCCATCTTCTGTGTACCGAAAGAGAGTACGATGGTGACAATGGAACTCAATGCTTCCGGGATGGCTGCAACAGCCAACGCAACGGCAAACATAAAGGCATCGCCGATATCCTCGCCCCGGATCACACTGATGCCGAACAATATACCGCAGAATACTAGAATCAGAAGGGACAGCTTCTGTCCGAACTGGTCCAGATTAACCTGTAGCGGAGTTCTTTTCTCCTCTGTATTTTTCAGCATTCCGGCGATCTTTCCGACTTCCGTATCCATTCCTACGCCTGTCACAAGGAACTTACCTCTTCCGTAGGTGACAAAGCTTCCGGAATATACCATGTTGATCCGATCCCCCAAAGGAACCTGGCTGATGATCACACTGCTTGTCTTTTCTACCCCCAGGCTTTCTCCTGTCAGTGCGCTCTCATCCACCTTAAGGCTAGCGGACTCAAGGATCCTGCCATCTGCCGGTATGGAATCTCCTGCTTCTAAGAGGACCTCATCCCCTACCGTAACTTCTCTGGACGGGATCTGTACGATCACCCCATTCCTCAGCACCTTTGCCGTAGGGGCAGAAAGCTGTTTTAAGCTGCTTAAAGACTGTTCCGCTTTTACTGTCTGTACTGTGCCAAGAATAGCATTGACCGTTATGACGACCAGGATGACCGCAGTACTCTCCATATCTCCCAGAAAACCGGATACAGTGGCCGCAGCGATCAGGATGATCACCAGAAAGTCTTTAAACTGTTCCAGGAAAATCTGTACGACACTTTTCTTTTTTCCCTCAACAAGCTCATTATACCCATACTGCTTTTGGTGCTCTGTGACCTGGGCAGCTGTCAAGGGCTCCATAGAGCCGTTCAGCTGCTTCTTGACTTCTTCTGCTGTTTGTTGATAAAACTCCTTCATACTCATCATTCTCCATTTCTCTAAGTATTTTCTTTCCTCTTAGGATGAAAGATTTTCACCAGTGGAAATCTCACACTGTGTGCAGCTAAGTCCCAAAGGGCTTTTTTATTTCATAGGAGACACTTTCCCATGAACTAAGATAAAATCCCGCTTGTGGGATTCTCCGCCTGCGGCGGGTCGCTCTAGCGACATGATTCCTTGCTGCCGCAGTGCGATCCTCGCGGAGCGTTTTTTATTTCATGGGATGTTCCCATGAAATAAAAAAACAACGGGACTTTTACTGCATCTTTCGTGCAATAAAAGTCTCGCTGTTTCATTACGATACGGATGAATTTCTTCATCGAGATTGACGACACCGCAAACGATTCACTCGCCAGCTACTCCCTTTTATTTAGATATAATCATAGCGAATTCTTTCCGGCTTGTCAACTAATTGTTGTCGACACGTCCCCCGAATCCTGTCTTATAAATGTTTTCCCGTCACCTTAAGCCTTGCCATGGCCCTGGAAAGGGCAGCTTTGCTGTGATAATACTCTCTCTGGCTCTCTTTCTGCCTAAGGCGCTCCTGGGCGCGTTCTTTTGCCTCGTTGGCCCGCCGGATATCAATTTCCTCCGGCCATTCCACCGTATCGGCCAGGAGAACCACGAACTCGGGCATGATCTCCACGAATCCGTCACCCACTGCAGCCTCTCTCCATTCTCCGTCGACTTTAAACCTTAATTCTCCCGCCTTCACTGCAGTCACCATGGATTCATGATTGGGCAGGATTCCTTGTTCGCCGTCGATCGCCGGAAAGATCATCATCTCACATTCTCCATTATAAAACCTCCGGTCGCTGGCCGTAATCTCCAGATAAAAGGTCTTTCCCATACTCATCCCTCATTTCTATGCTTCCTTGGCAGCTTCACTCTTTGCTTTCTCAATGACCTCATCAATGGTCCCTACCATAAAAAACGCATTCTCTGGATATTCGTCCATATCACCATTGATAATGGCTTTAAATCCGCGGATGGTCTCACTGACCGGCACATACTTTCCTTTCATGCCTGTAAAGTTTTCAGCCACATGAAACGGCTGGGAAAGGAATTTCTGGATCTTCCTTGCCCGGTATACCGCCACCTTGTCATCCTCATCCAGTTCCTCCATACCGAGTATTGAGATGATATCCTGCAGTTCTTTATATTTCTGAAGTAATTCCTGGACCTGCATGGCAACTTCATAGTGTTCTTCTCCCACCACTTCGGCTTCCAGGATTCTGGAGGTGGACTCCAGAGGATCTACCGCAGGATAGATTCCCTGCTCCACGATCTTTCTGGAGAGTACCGTGGTGGCATCCAGATGGGCAAACGTTGTGGCCGGCGCCGGGTCCGTCAGGTCATCTGCCGGCACATATACCGCCTGGACAGAGGTAATAGAACCGTTTTTCGTAGATGTGATCCTCTCCTGGAGCTCTCCCACTTCATTGGCCAGCGTCGGCTGATAGCCTACCGCAGACGGCATACGGCCCAGCAGTGCGGAAACCTCTGACCCTGCCTGCACATAACGGAAAATATTATCGATAAACAACAACACGTTCTGGTGCTCCTGATCTCTGAAATATTCCGCCATGGTAAGACCGGTCTGTGCCACCCGCATACGTGCTCCCGGCGGTTCATTCATCTGCCCGAACACCAATGCCGTTTTGTCGATAACACCGGATTCGTTCATCTCGGTCCACAGGTCGTTTCCTTCCCTGGATCGCTCCCCTACACCGGTAAAGATCGAATAGCCCCCATGCTCTGTGGCAATGTTGTGGATCAGTTCCTGGATCAAAACTGTCTTTCCTACTCCTGCTCCTCCGAACAGTCCGACTTTTCCACCCTTTGCGTAAGGCGCCAGCAGGTCAATGACCTTGATGCCTGTCTCCAGGATCTCCACCACCGGACTCTGCTCCTCAAACGTAGGAGGATCTCTGTGGATAACCCACTGCTCCTCTCCTTCAACCTGCTCTTTTCCATCAATATTCTGTCCGAGCACGTTAAACATTCTGCCAAGAGTCTGTCTTCCCACCGGAACAGTGATACCGGCACCTGTGGCTGTCACTTCCATATCTTTTGACAAGCCCTCGCTGGAAGCAAGCAAAATGCAGCGGACAATATTATTTCCCATATGCTGGGCCGCTTCCATGACAAGTTCTTTCCCATCCAGTTCTACTGTCAGCGCGTCTTTGATCAGCGGAAGATAGCCGCCGTCAAATTCCACATCCACTACCGGACCTAAAACCTGTACGATTTTTCCCTTTTCCATATCTTCACCACAATTCTTTCTATGTTCTATTTCTATGATTTATTTCTTCTGAAACGCTTTTGCGCCGCTTACGATCTCCGTGATCTCCTGTGTGATTGCCGCCTGTCTGGCACGGTTATACAAAAGAGATAGTTCCTTGATCATGTCCCTGGCGCTGTCCGTCGCCCCCTGCATTGCCATCATACGCGCATTCTGCTCGCTGGAAAATGACTCTACAAGCGCTCCGTATATGAGGCCCTTTACATAGTTCGGCACCAGATGGTCCATGACTACTTTCGGGGATGGAGAATAATCCGCGATCTTGTGATATTTCTCCAGTTCCACATTCATTTCCTCAAAACTCTGCCGTTTCAACGGAAGGATCTGAATGATCTCCGGCTCCGACTTAAGCGGAGTTATCATCTTTGTATAGATGATATAAATCTCATCCAGGTTCTCCTTGCGGTAAAGATCAACCAATGTCTCCGCAATGTTCCTGGCCCTCCACATGCTTGGATCCTGGGCCGTATAGAGGAATTCTCCGTCAATCCTGACCTTCTTCCTCATAAAATACTGCCGTCCCATCTGACCGATGACAAATAATGTATTGTTATTCCCCTTTGCAAGTTTCTCTTCTGCAAGCTTTAACACATTGTGGTTGTAAGCCCCTGCCATTCCCTTATCCGCAGTCATAACCACATATCCCCTCTTTTTGTCCTCCGGCTTAATCTTTTTCCTCTGGTCAAAAAAGGTATGGTTAATGTCCGGAGAGTGGAACAGGATATCTTTGATAGTGGACTGGAGAAGCTCAAAGTAAGGTGCCGTGGCATCCAGCTTTTCCCTGGCCTTGCGAAGCTTTGTGGAAGAGATCAGATACATTGCGTTGGTAATCTTCATGGTCTCCTGAATACTCTTCATTCTGGAACGGATTTCTGTCATATTTGCCATGTATGCTCACCTACTTTTTAAATTCTTTCACCGCATTTACGATCTGCTTTGCCATCTCATCCGTCAAAACTTTTTTCTCATCAATCTCGTTGACCAGGTCACCGTATTTAGCTTCCAAGAACATTACCAGATCCTCCGTAAAGGACTTGATCTCATTGACCGGAACGTCCATAAGCAGCCGGTTGTTTGCCGCACATAAAAGGATCACCTGTTTATGCAGGCTCATCGGATGGTACAGCGGCTGTTTTAATAATTCCACCAAACGGTTTCCGTGGTCCAAAAGTTCTTTTGTCTGAGGATCCAGGTCTGAGCTGAACTGCGTGAAAACTTCCATTTCACGGAACTGTGCCAGATCAATCCTTAAACTTCCGGAGACCTTTTTCATGGCTTTGGTCTGAGCTGCCCCGCCCACACGGGAAACAGAAAGACCTACATTGACTGCAGGCCGGATTCCGGAGAAAAACAAATCACTTTCCAAGAAAATCTGCCCGTCGGTTATGGAAATAACATTTGTCGGAATATATGCAGATACATCGCCTGCCAAAGTCTCAATGATCGGCAGCGCAGTGATGGATCCGCCCCCGTGTGCCTCATCCATCCTGCAGGAGCGCTCCAGCAGTCTGGAATGCAGATAGAACACATCTCCCGGATAGGCCTCCCTTCCAGGCGGCCTCTGGAGAAGTAATGACATTGCTCTGTATGCCACTGCATGTTTTGACAGATCATCATAGACGATCAGAACATCTTTTCCCTTATCCATAAAATATTCCGCCATTGCCGTGCCGGAATACGGTGCAATATACTGTACCGGCGCCACATCGCTGGCTGAAGCGGATACTACAATAGAATAATCCATAGCGTCGTGTTTTTTCAGTGTGGAAACAATTTTAGCCAGAGTGGATGCCTTCTGTCCGATGGCGACATAGACACAGATAACGTCTTTGCCCTTCTGATTCAAAATTGTGTCCACAGCAATGGATGTCTTTCCTGTCTGACGGTCTCCAATGATCAGTTCCCTCTGGCCGCGGCCGATCGGGAACATGGCATCAATAGCGAGAATTCCGGTCTCCATAGGAACATCTACGGATTTTCTCTCAATGACCCCCGCCGCCTCTCTCTCAATAGGCAGATAGGCATCCGTCTTGATCGGCCCGTTACCGTCAATCGGTGCTCCCAAAGCATTCACCACACGTCCGACCAGACCGTCTCCAACCGGAACTCCGGCACGTTTCCCGCTTCTTACGACTTTGGAGCCTTCCACCAGCCCATGGTCGCTTCCAAGCAACACACAGCCAATGGTCTTCATCTCCAGATTCTGTACGATCCCTCTGGTGCCATTCTCAAACTCCACCAGTTCTCCATACATCGCATGATTTAAACCATGTACGGTCGCAATACCGTCACCAATCTGGATGACTGTGCCTTCCTCCTGCACTTGAATTTTGTTTTCATAATCTTCTATCTCACTTTTTAAAACTGAGATAATCCCTTCCGGATTTATATTGCCCAACTGTTTCACCCCCGCACAAGGCTGTTTTGTAA
>OLSH01001595.1_pt1 | contig 10407 bp, 10 predicted proteins | sample 1643221 | NCBI WGS metagenome assembly OLSH01 (sample SAMEA3136681, study PRJEB25190) | human gut metagenome | biome: human gut; feature: human-associated habitat; material: faeces | place: Austria | collected 2013 | reverse complement strand
AGTCCCTGGCGGACGTGTGCGAGGAAGCTGACGCACTGGCATCCTGCGGACAGGGCAATGCCACACTTCAGTTCGCGCAGAGCTTTTGATACATAAACCGTACAATGAGATAGAAGTGAGAAACGTGCTGCACAATATCGAGATGGCCAGTGCCATGCAGTGGCTGATTGTCAAGGCCAGGAACGATTTTTCCGGGGGAGCATTTTCCTGTAAAGCAAGTGTGCAGGGACGAAAGATGCAGTCCGAGGAACAGGAAACGGATTATAACCAGTCCATACGGCGCTTAAAGGGCATCCTGCAGGAAATCGGTATACTCAGTGAGGCGGGAAGCAAGGATATTATACGAATTGTCCGCTATCTGATTGAGGAGGACCTGGACATAAGGGACATCACGGTCCGCGAGCTGTGCAGCAGGATGGGACAGAATACCAAGAGTGTGGAGCAGCGCATACGGCGTGCGGCCTCTGTGGGTATGGCGAATCTGGCATATAGAGGAATGGATGATTATGCAGATCCCGTGTTTAGCGAATATGGAGCCAGGCTTTACAGTCTGGAACAGATCAAACGGGAAATGAGCTATATCAGAGGAAAGAGCGACGGACACGGAAACGTGAGGGTCAGAAAATTCCTCAGCGGCCTGATGGTCTGCTGTAAGGATATTTAGAAATGTATCAGATGTAGCAAACATAGCCGAGTGGAAGGGGGCAGGCTGTCCGCTCCCGGTTTGTAAAGCTGGGATGAGAGGTCTGCCTCCTTTTTGAATCTTTTGTCAAATCACTATGACCGGATGGGAAGACGGGCCTTCCACATGGCCTATGACAGCCGGGGACCGGCAGGCCTTCTGAAGCGCTTCCATGATACGTCCTGCTTCCTGGGATGCCACACTGTACAGGAGGCCGCCGGAAGTCTGAGGATCGAAGAGAAGATCGTGTACATGGGACGGAAGGTCCTTTGGCAGTGCCACTTTATCCTTCAGGTGGTTCATGTTCTGGTAAGCCACTGCGGGCACAAGTCCCATGGACGCGTAGCTGTCCGCGCCTGGGAGCAGAGGGACACGGCTGCTGTCTATGATTATGGTAAGTCCGGATTCCCCGCACATCTCGTAGCTGTGGCCCAGCAGTGAGAAGCCGGTCACATCGGTGCAGGCATGGACCCCGTCCAGGCTTCGTACCGCATCGGCTGCATATTTATTCAGCGTAGCCATACAGTCAACCATGGCCTTATGCTCTGCGTCAGATAAAAGGCCGCCTCTGTCCGCATTGGTCAGAACGCCGGTGCCCAGTGGTTTGGTGAGAATCAGAACATCGCCCATTTGGATGGAATTATTGCGCAGGATGCGGTCCGGATGGACCAAGCCGGAGACGCACAGGCCGTATTTGGGAATGTCATCCTTGATGGTATGGCCTCCCACTACAATGGCTTCGGCCTCAGCCACCTTGTCATAGCCCCCCCGGAGTATGGCCTGGACCGTTTCAAAGGGAAGGTGCTCCGGGAACATGAGGATGTTCATACACAGTCTGGCTTCCCCGCCCATGGCCCATACGTCGGACAGGGAGTTGGCGGCAGCAATCTGGCCGTACTCATAGGCATCGTCCACGGCTGGCGGGAAGATGTCTACGGTCTGTATCAGGGCAAGTTCAGGGGTAAGCTGATAGACGGCCGCATCGTCGGAGGTGTCATACCCAACCAGAAGCCGGTCATCGTGAAAGGTTGGTAAACCGCGCAGAACCTGCGCGAGGGTATCAGGCCCTATCTTGGACGCTCAGCCGCCGCAGGAACCTGTTAGTTCAGTCAGTTTAATATCGCTCATCGGTGATACTCCTTATCATTGGATGAAAGTTTTTAGCTACTAACTTAATATATTATCTATTTTCCATGTTTTGTCAAGGACAAACACGGGGAAAAGTCCCTATTTTGTAGATGTATATAAAGAAACTATTTAACCAAAAGTTATCGTGGCCGGATACAAATGATGCATGACCGCAGACGCGGCTGCCATCCACGAGGAGATGGAAGGAATCCGTAAGGAGTACTGCAAGTACTAGTATAACCCACACTAAATACCTTACTGTTTCGCTGGTCTGATTTTCCGATAGCACAGGTGCAAAATACTCAGCGTAGAGCCCACTACGCCTCCGTTTTTGCACCTGCACTCTCAAAAAATCATCCTCACCGAACCAGCAAGGCATTTAATGTGGGTTATACTAGATTTGGAAAGAGCTGACAGTCTGCGAGGGCTGCCAGCTCTTTTTTCGGGAATCTTTTGTATATGGAAACTTTTATATATAGATTCTTTTGTATATAGATTCTTTTTCCCGTAGGCTTGAAGTGTTGATGCATGGATGGCACGCAAAATATTCGCCTTCCAGTATATCCTTGTCAATCAGCAGCCTGACGCGTTTTTCCCTGTCATTCATCAGTCCCATGACTGAAACGGAGCCGGGAGTGATGTTCAGGAAGGATTCCATGAATTCCGCTTCCCCAAAGGACAGGCGGGCGCTTCCAATCTGTTTGGACAGGACGGCTGTCTTGAATTTTTTATTGCCCGGCATGAGCAGCAGGTAAAAGTCGGTCTTTTGGGCATTGCGCAGGAAAAGGTTCTTGCAGATTTCCGTGCCCAGAAGCTGGTCTACCTCGCGGCAGGCTTCAATGGTGGGAAGGGCGTCGTGGTCCACACGGACAAAGGGGACCTGAAGGGAATCCAGCAAATCGTAGGTGCGGATTTCCTTTTCCTTACGGCCGGATGTGTCGGCGGGACGGCCCTCATAAAGGGTATGCTCAATATTGTATGCGGGAATAGACTCCCCGACCAGTGAGATATTTCATCATCACCACATCCACAGAGGGGTCCTTCAATTTCCTTAAACGGGCAGCCGACCGCATAATATATCATATGAAAATGGGACAAGTTTGGTGTGCCGGAGGATGGCGGAAGACGATGATATGTGCTATAATAGGAAAACAGACGCAAGCGGGAAGGAGGAGGTTCAAATGAGGAAAAGAAGGGCTTATGCCGTGCTGGCAGGAGCAGCTCTGATTATGGCCTGCACGCTGTCCTTTACAGCCTTTGCAAAAGAGGAAAGGACACCTGTGGGGAAAATTAAACTGAATTTCACATCGGATATCCAGGCAGGAGAAATCGGAGGAAATGTGGACGTGACCCTGGAGGATGGGGAGTGTTCCATTGAGAGCGTGGATATTATCAATGAGGGTGACAACTGGGTAGGCGGGGATAAGCCCAAAGTGGAGATATGGCTTTCCGCTGACAGCGATTACTACTTTAAGAAATCGGGAAAGAGTGCATTTTCATTTTCAGGCGATACTGTCAAGTATGTATCCAGTTCCACCAAGAATGATAGGGAAGAGATGGTCCTGGTGGTAAGGCTGGATGAGCTGGATGAGGATGATGAGGACCTGGATGTAAGCGGTCTGATGTGGGATGAAGATAACGGGGTGGCCCACTGGGACGATATGAGCCTGGCTAAGAATTATAAGGTCCGCCTGTGCCGGAGGGGAGGCAATTCCTATGAGGACGGCATCGGCGCCACTTATACGGTAAAGGAAAACAGCTATGATTTTTCCGGCAAGTTCCCAAAGGCAGGCACCTACTATTTTAAAGTCAGGGCCATGGATTCCAGGAACAACGCCGGTGACTGGCAGGAATCCCCCTATATTGAGATTACGGAAGAAGACCTGACCAGGGTGAACGGCCAGTGGCTCAGGGATGACCGGGGTTTGTGGTACCAGAAGGGAGACGGCACTTACACGTCAAACGGCTGGCAGTATATCAATTACAAGTGGTATTTCTTTGACCAGGAGGGATACATGAAGACCGGCTGGATATCCTGGGAGGATAAGCTGTATTACTGCGACCCGTCAGGAGCCATGCTGGTATCCACGGTCACGCCGGATGGATTTACCGTGGGCGCGGACGGGGCCAGGATAAATTAGGGATGGATGAACCTGGTATTGAAGGGAGATGATTCGGGCCAGGCCGATTCTGCCCAGACCGATGCTGACCAGACATAGTCCTTAAAATGACCGGTTTCCATACATATAATGTTAAAAAATGGCTATCCTTATATCAATGATAAGATTGATATGAGGAGGTCATTTTTTTATGGTAAACGAATTGGAGATAGAGGCGGTAACCGGCAGGGAGATACTGGATTCCAGGGGGAATCCTACGGTGGAGGTGGAAGTGTGCCTGACAGGAGGCGCCACCGGCAGGGCGGCTGTTCCCTCCGGTGCATCCACCGGTAAATTCGAGGCGGTGGAACTTCGGGACGGCGGGAAACGGTACAACGGACTGGGCGTCCAGGGAGCTGTGGAGCATGTGAATACTGTGCTCAGCGAGGCAGTCCTCTTTGAAAGCGCATTGGACCAGAGACACATAGACCGTCTGCTCCTGGACGCGGACGGAACAGAGAATAAGGGAAAGCTGGGGGCCAATGCCATTCTGGGCGTGTCCATGGCAGTGGCCAGGGCTGCTGCCAATGGGCTTAGGATGCCTCTTTACAGGTATCTGGGAGGAATCCATGCGTCCGCCCTTCCCATTCCCATGATGAACATTCTGAATGGAGGAAAACATGCGGACAACACAGTGGATTTGCAGGAATTCATGATTATGCCTTACGGGGCCTGCTGCTTTGCGGAGCGTCTGAGGATGTGCGCAGAGGTCTATCACACATTAAAGAAGCTTCTTAAAGAAGAAGGCTACAGCACCGGAGTAGGTGATGAGGGCGGATTTGCGCCGGACCTTAAGGACTCCGAGGCAGTTCTTGAATTTCTGGTGAGAGCCATGGAAAAGAGCGGCCTGGAGCCGGGTACGGATATGAAGATTGCCATTGACGCGGCGTCCAGCGAGCTCTATGACGAAGCCAGCGGCATGTACCTGTTTCCGGGAGAAAGCCGCATGGCGGGAAAGGAAATCCGCCGCAGCGCGCAGGAGATGGTGGACTACTACCGCCGTCTTGTGGATGCGTTTCCCATCTGTTCCATAGAGGACGGACTCCAGGAGGAGGACTGGGAGGGCTGGAAAATGCTCACCGTGGAACTGGGAGGCCGCATCCAGCTGGTAGGGGATGATTTGTTCGTCACCAATACAAAGCGGTTGTCAAAGGGCATTGAGCTGGGGGCAGGAAATGCCATCCTGGTGAAGGTGAATCAGATAGGTACGCTGACAGAGAGTTTTGAGGCTATCGAGATGGCTAAGAGGGCCGGATTCGGCACCATTATATCCCACCGTTCCGGCGAGACAGAGGATTCCATCATTGCGGACATTGCAGTGGCTGTCAATGCAGGACAGATTAAGACCGGCGCTCCCTGCCGTTCTGACCGCGTGGCCAAATACAATCAGCTGCTGCGCATAGAGGAAAACCTGGAAGGTTAGAGCGTGTTTGAAAATGCATTACCGCTATCTGCGCGCCTTACAGGGGCCTGCAGCGGCAGGAGATGGGAGAGGGGATGCATCCGGGCACTGTTTTGCCCGGAAAATCCCCGCCCTGTCCCATTTAAATCTTGACAACCGGAAAAAGCTGGGTATGATGTAAGAAGATGCATTGACTGCATCAAAAGGGGAAAAATAAGGAGAGAGACATGAGAGAATTACTATTTATGGAACCTGTTTTTAAGGAGGCCATCTGGGGCGGTACCCGTCTTAAGGACGTGTTCGGTTACGATATCCCAAGCAGCCACACAGGCGAGTGCTGGGCCATCAGCGCGCACAAGAACGGGGATTGCCGTATTGCCGGCGGAACATGGAAAGGACAGAGCTTAAGCTCCCTGTGGGAGAGCCACCCTGGGTGGTTTGGGGCTGCGGCAGGCTGTCATAAGGAATTTCCATTGCTGGTAAAGATTATTGATGCCAGGGACGACTTAAGCATACAGGTCCATCCGGATAATGCATACGCTGCGGAGCATGAAAAGGGCTCCCTGGGTAAGACCGAATGCTGGTATATCCTGGACTGCGACCCGGATGCCACCATTGTGATTGGGCACCATGCAGGGAATAAGGATGAAGTTAAGCAGATGATAGAGGAAAAGCGCTGGAAGGATTTCATAAGGGAAATTCCTGTCAGGAAGGGAGACTTTTTCCAGATTAATCCCGGATGCGTCCATGCCATAAAGGGCGGCACCCTGGTGCTGGAGACCCAGCAGAGCAGCGATATTACATACCGCGTCTATGACTACGACAGGCTGTCCGACGGAAAGCCCAGGCAGCTCCATATAAAGGAGAGCATTGATGTGATAGAAGCACCTTTTAAGGAGGACCGGAACGCTTTGCAGGCAGTTGTGAAGGAGACGGACAGCGGTAGAAAAGAACATCTTGTGACCTGCGCTTACTATACCGCGGATAAGATAGACACGACAGGCCGTTACACGGAGAATTTTGGGGACAGCTTTGCAAATGTGAGCGTCCTGGACGGAGAGGGAAGCGTAAACGGCATCCCGGTATCAAAGGGACAGCATTTCATCGTACCTGCCACATTCGGGGATGTAATCTTTGAGGGCACCCTTTCCATGATTTGTTCCCAGGCGGTTTAAATGGGGATTAGCGGTGTCTTACCTATAAAAATATAGGAAAACAGGTTGTGTTTTAGGACAAAGTATGGTAAAATATTTTTTGTTTGACTATAAGAAAATGGAGAGGTGCAGGCGGATGTCAGTAATACATGTTATTTTGTCAATCATATATGTAATTCTTGGTGTTGCAATATCAGTGGTTATCCTGATGCAGGAAGGTAAGTCCAACGGACTGGGGAGCGCAATTGGCGGAATCTCCACAGACAGTTACTGGAGTAAGAACAGAGGCCGTTCCATGGAAGGTGCACTGGAGCACTTTACCAGGTATGGAGCCATTGTATTCATGCTCATTACCATTGCCCTGAACGTGATACTTAAGGTCATGGGGTAATATGGGGTAATTAAGATAACAGAAGGATAAGTGACGAAAACACCCTTGTATTCATATAAGGGTGTTTTATTTCATTCAGGTGGATTTTGACCTGTTTTCGGACAGGCAGGACATTTTTAAGAAAGAGGTCATATGGAAAAAGAAATATTGGAACAGAAGGGGAAGATGCTGGAAGAGGTGATGAATGACAAGTCCTACGTGCCCATGAAGGCAAAGGAACTGGCCATGCTTCTGGGCATCCCCAAATCACAGAGAGATGAACTGACACAGGTATTGGATTATCTGGTATCGGAGGGCAGAATCGGAATCTCAAAAAAGGGTAAATATGGCAAACCGGAGGTTTTTTCCGTTAACGGCATATTTTCAGGACATCCCAAGGGTTTTGGCTTTGTGACCGTGGAAGGCATGGATCAGGATGTGTTTATCCCTGAGGACAGGACAGGAGCGGCCCTTCACGGGGACCGGGTCCAGATTGTGGTGGAATCCCAGGAACGGGGAGGCGGCCGAAGGGCAGAAGGCTCTGTGCTTAAAGTGCTGGAACATGCCAACAAAGAGGTGGTTGGGTATTTCCAGAAAAGCAAGGGCTTCGGGTTTGTCATTCCGGATAACCAGAAGATTTCCAAGGATATTTTCATTCCCCAGGGCTGTGATATGGGAGCTGTCACCGGGCATAAGGTGGTGGCGCGGATTAAGGACTTTGGAGACGCGAACCATAAGCCGGAGGGCGTTGTGACCGAGATTCTGGGACATGTCAATGATCCGGGAACAGACATACTGTCCATTGTCAGGGCCTACGGACTGCCGGAGGAGTTTCCGCCGGAGGTCATGGACGAGGTGGAGGGGTGCCCGGATGAAGTGGTTGTGCCTGGTCCTGCAAGGGATGAGGAAACCTGGGACGGACCTTATGGCATTGGGGATTTGGCATCGCCGACAGACTGGACCGGCGGTTTGGCAGGCCGCCTGGATTTACGGGGGCTGCGCACCGTCACCATTGACGGCGAGGACGCCAAGGACCTGGACGATGCAGTAACCCTGTGCAGGGACGGACAGGGCGGCTATATCCTGGGAGTCCACATTGCGGATGTGAGCCATTATGTAAAAGAAGGCCGTCCCCTGGACAAGGAGGCATTAAAGCGGGGCACCAGCGTCTATCTGGTGGACCGGGTGATTCCCATGCTGCCCCATAAGCTGTCCAATGGAATCTGTTCCCTCAATGCGGGCACAGACCGCCTGGCCTTAAGCTGCATCATGGAACTGGATGACCAGGGAAATGTGCTGGACCACAAAATCGCGGAGACAGTGATTCATGTGGACCGGCGAATGACTTATACGGCGGTGAATGCCATTGTCACGGATGAGGACGAAGCTGTCACGGCTGAGTATGAGGGTTTTGTGCCCATGTTCAGGCTGATGAAGGAGGTATCTGACATCCTCAGGGAAAAGCGGAGGAAAAGGGGAGCCATTGACTTCGACTTTCCGGAGAGCAAGATTATCCTGGACGCCCAGGGAAAGCCGCTGGAAATCAAGCCCTATGAGCGCAATGCTGCCACAAAGATCATAGAGGATTTCATGCTGGCAGCCAATGAGACAGTGGCGGAGGATTATTTCTGGCAGTCCCTGCCCTTCCTCTACAGGACCCATGACAATCCTGACTCGGAGAAGATGAAGCAGCTGGGGACCTTTATCCATAATTTCGGATATTTTATCCGTCTTCAGCAGGGAGAGATTCATCCGAAGGAATTACAAAAGCTTCTGGATAAGATAGAAGGCACGCCTGAGGAAGTTCTTCTTTCCAGGCTGACCCTGCGCTCCATGAAACAGGCTAAGTACACCAACCTGTGCTCCGGCCATTTCGGCCTGGCTGCTAGGTATTATACGCATTTTACCTCGCCTATCCGCAGATATCCGGACCTTCAGATTCACCGTATCATAAAGGAAAGCCTGAAGGGCGGACTGGGAAACAAGAGGATCAGCCATTACGAAGCCATACTGCCGGGGGTAGCCATGCAGACATCGGCCCTGGAGCGCCGTGCAGAGGAAGCGGAGCGTGAGACGGACAAGCTTAAAAAGTGCGAGTATATGTCCAGATTCATCGGGCAGGAGTTTGACGGCGTCGTATCAGGCGTCACCAACTGGGGGCTGTATGTTGAGCTGCCTAACACGGTGGAAGGGCTGGTCCGCATAAGCGAGCTGAGGGACGATTATTATATATTTGATGAACAGCATTACGAACTGGTGGGAGAGATGACCAAGAAAACATTTAAACTGGGCCAGCCCATACGGGTCCAGGTGGCGTCCACGGACCGCCTGCTGAGGACAGTGGATTTCATCCTGCCCAGAGACTGGGACAGGAGCGCGGGCAAGGGAGCTTCCGTGTAAGGCTGTAAATCATACATGCAATCATGACTGGAAAGAAAGGGAAATACCATGGGGAAGGATAGTATTAAACTGGTTGCGAACAATAAGAAGGCATACCATGATTATTTCATTGATGAGAAATACGAGGCGGGAATCGAGCTCTTTGGCACGGAGGTAAAATCCATTCGCATGGGAAAATGCAGCGTAAAGGAAGCCTTCGTGAAGATTGACAAGGGTGAGGTGTATGTGTACGGTATGCACATCAGCCCTTACGAGAAGGGAAATATATTCAATAAAGACCCCCTGCGCGTCAGAAGGCTGCTGCTGCATAAATACGAAATCATGAAGCTGAACGGCAAGATTGCGGAGAAGGGCTATACCCTGGTGCCTCTCCAGGTATACTTTAAAGGAAGTCTGGTGAAGGTAGAGGTGGGCCTGGCCCGTGGCAAGAAGCTCTATGACAAGCGGGCGGACATTGCCAAGAAGGACCAGAGAAGGGAACTGGAGAAGGAATTCAAGGTAAAAAACCTGTATTAGGGATTGGAATGAGAAGGTGTTATGAAGATTGGCAGTAATGAGCGCAGTGAAGTGGAAGCATACACAGATTTCATAAAGGAGGCTGAGGGCCTTAAGTCTACCCTGCGCACTGCCTGGACCGCTGAGGGCCGCCAGGAGAGCACGGCGGAGCACTCCTGGCGTCTGGCTCTGTTTGCCGGGGTGATGTGCAGGGAATTTCCGGAACTGGATAGGGAGAAGATACTGATGATGTGTCTTGTTCACGACCTGGGGGAACGGTACAGCGGAGATATATCGGCAGCATTGAAGCCGGATGCCGATGACAAGCTGAACCAGGAAAGGGCAGATGTACCCAGCACAGCCAGGGAAGAAATCCGGCCAGGTTTGACTATGAGTTCAATCTGGAATATGGAAAGGAATACTTTGACCGGGATGAACGGCTGGAAGCCCTGCGCAGCCTGATTGATGCAGAGACAAGGAAGCGAATGGGAATGAAATGACGTTGAAGGAACGATGTAGGTCAGTAAATAAAAAAGCAAGCAGTTAAATCTGCTTGCTTTTTTCATGACCTGACCGGGAATCGAACCCGGGTTTACGCCGTGAGAGGGCGTCGTCTT
>OLSH01001591.1_pt1 | contig 10424 bp, 8 predicted proteins | sample 1643221 | NCBI WGS metagenome assembly OLSH01 (sample SAMEA3136681, study PRJEB25190) | human gut metagenome | biome: human gut; feature: human-associated habitat; material: faeces | place: Austria | collected 2013 | reverse complement strand
GCCTTTACCGTAATTTCATATCATCACAGCGGCGAAAACAAAAATGTGTACTGGAACTGCCGCTGTAATGTATGCGGGAATGAGTGCATTACCACCACCCACAAGATAAAAGCAAATAAGTCTTGTGGGTGCCTGGAAAGGAAATCTCTTGAAATAGGGCAATATCTGTGCAGAGATTCCCACCAGGAAGGTACTTCTATTTATCAGATCTCAGATCTCAAAGAATATAAGACAAATACCACCGGTAAAAGAGGGGTATCATACGACAAACGAAGCAGCAAGTACACTGCCCGTATAACATTCAAAACCAAACGATATTGGTTAGGATCATATCCGACGTTTGATGAAGCAAAACAAGCGCGCGAATTGGCCGAACAAAATATTTACGGCGACTTTTTAGAATGGTATAAAACGGAGCATCCCGAGCACATTAACAGGAATAAATGATTGGCTATTGACATGAGCCAAATCTTAGCGCATAATAAAGTTGGAAAAGATACTATGTATGTGATTATGACACATACGAATCCCCGAAGAGTGGTGGCTCTTCGGGGATTTTTTTGCCCCGGCTCATCACCGGGGCTTTGGTTATGCAACCAAACTCTTAAATGTATTGCGTCCTGCGATACCGTCCACAGTAAGGCCGTGGTCTTTCTGGTACTGCCGCACAGCCGCCTCCAGTCCACTGCCGAAGCTGCCCGGACACTCTACGCCCTGCGGGTTGTAGCCTTTGAGCATGAGCAGGATCTCTAATGCAGTGACCATGTACTGACACTCTTTCAGGCAAACAAAGTGGTTGCCAAGAGCCTGCAGTGTCAATGCTCCCAGGATACCATCTACATCCAGTCCTGCCCGGTAATCCATGTTAAGGCCTGTCTGCAGCACCATCACTGCCCCCTTGCGGGTCTCAGGCCCGTCTTCGCCGTCCACCACAATCCCAGCACCAGTAAAGTTGTTAAGATGTATCTGTCCGTCCCTCCTGATCGAGTTGTACCCCGATGCAGGTTTGGCGGTATCCGGTTTGGGCGCTGGAGCGGATGCCTGTCCAGCTACGATACCCCAATCAAGCCTTGCAAACTTTGTCCCCGGCAGATTGCTGTTGTAATACCCTTTACTGCATACACCGCCACCGTTGGCAATAATAGAGCTGCCACCGCTGGTATTGCCCTCAATGGTGGTAAAATAGTCCCCTGACACCGATGTGACAATGCCTGTATGAGTAAATACACCGCCACGCTTAAACATCACGATATCACCAACTTGAGGGTTGGCATAATTGGTAAAATTACCTGCCAGCGTGGGCACATACACATATGGCCAATGTTTCAGCAGCTTTTTAGCTGCGGCCTGTCCAAACGCCTGCATCAGTACCCAACTCACAAATGCAGCACACCACGGCTGTCCCTGGTAAGACGGCATAATGTCACGCCAGTATTTTGTGTAATTGTTATCCCCGGCGTTTGCGGTCTTACTATCCAGGTCACTGTTACTTCGTTTTTCCAGGTACCCAACCTCTGCTTTTGCTGTCTGAATCATCTTATTGATTGCTTCTGTCTTTGTCATGTGTTGCTCCTTCCTGCCAGCTGTTGCGCCGGCGCAAAATAAAAGAGAGCGATTACTCGCCCTCTGAACCTTTGTCTCTCAACTGCAGCAATATCTCTTTAAGTTTGTCCGGAACCGGAACAAACTCCGCTGCATTTTCCAGTATGCTTAAAGCCTCGTTCGCAACATAGAACATAATTATCACTTCTCTAAGCGGTACAGATCCACCGATAAGCAACTGTATTTCATATCCTACAGCGATAACAATAAACATGACAATCTTTTTAAGCAGTCCCTTAAACCCGATTTCAGATGACAGCCGCTTGTTGTAAATAGCTTTGATGCAGCCAGTTATGTAGTCCAAAACTGCCAAGAATACGATTGTTTTCAGCAGCACGTCCCATCCGCCCAGCCAGTAGGCTAGGAACCCACCAATCACGCCACCGGCTACACTGATCCAGTTAAATAATTTATCCATTCTCTTCATTTACCTCATCTCTTTCTTTTTTTTGCAATAAAATAGAACCGTCTCCGGTCCTGCTCTGATCTCTGCCATATGCAATCACTCTACCGGGATCTCAACCGGCGGGTCCACTGGGTCTGTGGTTTCTGGTGTGGACTCCGAATCTACCGGGTCGGGATACATCTCTTCAGCCAGCATGACAAGGTCCATGTACTCCTCTTCACTGATCCGATTCATGGCAAAGTACACATCCAGTTTCTCAATGGCTTCCTCTTTCGCTCCATAAAACTTCTTGTTGATAAGATTCTGCATCATTCTTACAATTACACTACTGTTCATTTTTTCTTCCTCCTTAAATGGAATCCATAAGTTGATTAGTTTCGTTTTCTATCATTGCCGCCTGTATTTCTGGCGGTAAATAGCTAAATGCTGCCGTAGTCTGTGCCTGGCCTGACTCTAATGCTGCCAGCCGGTCCTCTAATTTTCCAAGTACCAGTTTGCTGTCTTTGACATATTTAAATGACACCTCAGGCTGTAGAGGGTCATCTACCCAGGCGTGTGTGGTACCGGCATAGGATTTGAGCTTGCGATACTGTCCCTGGATGTCTTCCGGGAACGGCTCAAAATATGGTTCTCTAAGCTGGTATATGATCGTTATAGGATGCTCTGCAAGATGCGCCTTGAATCCATCTAAGTCACTCGTCGGAGAAAATGTATTGTCGTAGATGTGAATTCCACCTGCACCATCTTCTACTGATATCCCTTGGTTCCCCATGTACGTATTCCCTGCCGTATCTGCGCGATACGCGGTGCACAATACCGGCCCCACGGTTCCATTACTCACGGCTGGTTTTGCATTTGACTTAACTACATTGCTATAAAATCTTGCGTGTGTAGGGTTCTGGCACCTCCATGTTAGCCATGTTTCATCCTCAGAGCCATCCAGCACGTCCTCTGCAAACCGCCTCAACGTCCCCAGCACACCGTCACGCTCGCACACCTCGTCGTGCACATCTCCTATGCCACGCCAGTGCTGGTCTGCGGTGAGGTGTAATGCGTCGGACTGGTATGGTTCCCAGGGGAGGGCTGTGGAGCCGGCGTTGAGCATGGGATTTACAATGAGATCCACTGTATTACCTGCGTAAACATAAAAAGAAACTGATGAGTCATTCTTGGCAGTGACATTAAAGGTTGAACCATTACCCATATCATAGATGCTTCTTTCGCCGTACAAAACAAGCTGATATTTTGCGTTGCTTCCTCCTTTTGGACAACCGGATAGTGTATATGTTCCTGGCTGCAATGTAGCTTTACCCAACAATATACTGGTGTGATTAGTAGCCGTACCTTCTACTGTAATAGTGCCTTCTTTTGCGGTGAAAATCACTCCATTTTTCTCCACAGTGAATTGATTAGTGTCAAATAACTGTGCTCCCGTCATAACCATATCAGCCTCATACATCCCCGTCTCAGGGTTGTACGTGCCAGTCTCCTGTACCTCCTGCGGGTAAGCTGGACTGGGTGATGGTGCACCGCCTGTATATGGCTCCCAGGGGAGGGCACTGTCTCCGACATTTACCATGACATTTTTACTGTCGAGGTACCCTGTAAAACGCATATACGCCGCGTTCTCCGGTGCCGTGATTGTCCGTGGTTCGCCACGCACAAATCCCGATATAAACTGCTTCTGGGCATTGTACCATGCACCCCAAGCCGTTTTTTTATCAAAGGTTATATTGCACGCTGGGACTACTGGTATATAATCAGACGCAAACTTACCTACTCCGTCTGTACCGCATCCCTCTCCTCCAGTAGAACCAGATACATAACAGCCGTCTTTAGCAGTGGATACGTCAAACAACTGTGCCCCAGTCGTAGTTACCTGCTCGCATTTCCCCTGCACTCCGATTCCAAGTAGTGGCCAATCGGCGCTATCCATGCAAGTTGCCATTGCCCCGGATGCTTGGTCGGTTAGGGCGAATTTGCTTATGTCTTTTGGGGTAAGTTCGTTTTTGGGTGTTCCTGTGGGGATGTATACCAAGCGACCGCCGATATCCCGGCTGTGACAACCGGCACCATTACCCAGTGCCCAATTGAAACCGCCCGCAATACTGCCACTATTCCATATACCACCAAAATGAGCAATACAGTAACCGTTCAGGTTTGTTATTCTCCAAAGATAATCTCCCACCGGAACTGAAACATTACCTAAACATTCAGATGGAAAGAACAGATAATCATACGCTTCTGAATATCCCATAGCGGAAATGCAACCATCCGCATTTGAAAGAGTAAACCCAGCGCTTTCATAATTTTCATCGTTCTTTGATTCTGCAAAATTGAAATCTGAACAAATATAAGGAACACCGCCCTTCATGCTACCATTACCATAGATATTTACACCATACACAAATTTCCAAATGTTACCCCAAGGATTTTCCACTCCACGGTAACTTATAGGAACCTGTCCATTTGTACCGTCTGCCATTCCTGTAGTGTTACCAAGAGAGGATGTACCGCCAGTAAGTACCGAATTATTTTCTGTGTTCGGGTTGTCAGGAATAGAAACAACACCGTTTCCAACGCCTGTTTGGGTATCCATAATTCCCAGTTCAATAATCATAAGTATTTGGTTGGCAGACTCTACATTGATTAAATCACTATGCCAGCCAGCACCACGATTCTGTGCCAGATTCTCCACGTTTGGTCGGGTAAGATTCTGGGTCTTACCACTGGCAGGTTTTGCACCGGCGATGGAGCTAAGTTTATCCACCGCAAAGTCTGCCACCTGTTCGTCTGCCCGTAAGTATGTCTGTGTAGATGTGTCGTATATAGCGCCTTCATAAGCGCTATACAAGATATAATCTGTTTCATTTCCATCTGCATCGTAAAACGCCGGGTGACATTTGAAGCCTGGATGTTTGTGCGCGGATACGTAATACCTTGCTTTACGCAAATGATAGCCTATACCGTCTGTCTGTGGGTCGATTTTAAGGGGAATTACCTTGTAGAAAAACTTCGGCTGGTACACCATGACCTGCCCCATACTGCCATCCTCTACAAAGTCTTCATCTCCATACCATGATGTAATTGTGCCGTCATCCGCTACCGTACACCTGCGGCGGCCTCCGAACGGCTTGAACCGGCCAAAATCTCTACCTGCATTCATACCGGTCGCCCCGGCAAGTCTGGTACATATTCCTGTTTCATAATCTACTTCCAGGCCGGCTACGCTCAATATGTCGTGGGTTATCTCTTCTACATTATCCCGGTTGGTGTGGATCTGCTCCCGATCTGCGGCTATCTCTGCGGCGGCTGCCTGGACATTCTGTACCTGCGTGGTGCCCTCTGCCTGTACACGGGATACCTGGGTGTCTCCGGCTGTGTTTACACGCTGGGTCTGAGTCTGACCGGCATTGTTTACATCGGCTACAGCTTGCTGTGCAGTGAGGGTAAAGTCATTTTTAATCTTTTCTGTGTCCTGCGCTGATTTATTTGCCGCTGCTGCCTCTGCCTTTGCCTCATCCAGTGCTTTGATTGCGTCCTGTCCCAGCGCTTCAAACATTCCTTCCAACACCGTTGATTCATTTTCACTCGGTATTCCGTCTCCTCTGGCACTTCCGTCTATGCAGAGATTGAACGGAAATGAGGATACTACATCGTCACCGCTGGCAAACTCTATTATGCATATAGCAACGCCAGGTTCCGCAAGCATCTGATTCGTCAGAGAAAAAACCACTGAATTCTCCATTATCTTTCCATCGCTATATACAACCTTTTTTGACGGCTTTACTACCCAGACACGTGCTGTAGCACCTGCAGGTATATCCCAGTCAACTACCGTACACTCTATTTCCCTGCCAGTGTCTCCCTGCATTGTATAGACAACCAGAGGCATAGGCCGCTTATATAATACACTAATCTCAATCTTTTTTACTGCTTTCATATTTCACCTCAATAAGTCTTGTATCCATATGGTTGGTTTATAATATTATTATCTACACTGGGCCAATTGCAATCCACGCTAATATTGTTTCCGTTGTGTTAGTTCTTGTTATGTAAGCGTCAAAGCCAGCACTTGTATTATTTGTAGCGCCGGCCCCTAAAATATTAGTACCGGGAACGGATGTTACTGGAGTGATTACAACACATGGCTGTCCTGCAAAGGTTTTTGGAAATTGCACGTGCTCCATTGTTGGTTTATTTGCGACTGGATTAATACTGACACGACCATATTGAATCATGATCCCTTTTAAAGTGGAATCAAATTCACGATTGAACATTTCCTTTAATGTATTTACTTTTATTCTTCCGGTCTTTGGTTCCCCTGTAGTTGGTGATGTTTCAATGAGTAGATCATCTGAATCGTTTATTGTTGTTAAAATGGGGAATGCTTTTATAAGCACGCCATCAACTTCCGTCACTGCATCCAAATTCGCCATGTGTTATACCTCCTGATTCGCCAAAAAATTATCATTTATAAACTTTTCTATATCGTCAACTTTTGCTTTTATCTCATCATCTACCAAAATGAAGTTTCCTTTATTATTTTGGCTCACAAGTTTCCCCCTATCGTCAACTTCAGAAAAAGTAAAAGCGATCCTCATTCCTTCACCGGTTGTAAGTTTTGTAAAACTTGTTAATTTCTTCATCATGAATATCCTCCAAACTTTCATAATATTCTTTCACCATAGTAGCTGCTTGCGCTTCGTAATCAATCTCTTCTGCATTAGACGGTATTAACTCATCATCTGAAAACAGTTCCAGTCTTTCAAGTTCAAAACCCAATTGCTTTATTTTGATTTCCCAGGAAAACTTAACATTAGGGGTTCCTTTTACCACAAAATAGGACAATGTTTTGCGTTCTACCCATATATCTCCTTGGCCTTCTTTCTGTAAAAACACTTGATAACCCGTTTCTGTGTTTACAGTTTCGGAAAAGATATCATCCAAAAATATATAGCATTCACCTGTATCGTCAGTACACCCCTCTCCTATGTCACCAAACATCGGAGCAGGCATTTCGTAGCAATACAATTTCACATCGCCATAATTTTCGGTCCCCGAAATTCTACTTTTCGTTCCGCTGCACGAAAGCGAACCCGTTGAATATATGTTATTGGTCAAAGAAACCACTGTCTTACCAGTGTCTGAATTGAATGTTGCTATGTAACCGTAATTCAGTGATGTGCCCACTTTTGCATATGCCTTTTGTACAAAGTCGTTGCTTCCACCTTTGTCGTTGTAAACGAATATAGAACCCTGCGCGATTTCACAAGATGTTGTTTTTCCCCCGGAAGTGGAAGTATATGTTTCTTTTATCACTGGATAGCTTGTCCGCCCGTTGTTGTTATACCCAACCAACAAATTGTCATTGTAATTCAAGCCCAGATTATCCATCTGAGCTATTTCGGCGCCTGAGGCATTTAGGATTTTCAGCATACCATTTTGATTATTGTCACCGCCCAGTTTCATGGTCCCGCCGCGTAACCAGTCAAAAATTAATCCTCTTGCTGTAATAATGTTAAAAAGAGCATTCCCGTTTTTGTCTACTGCCCACGTAGTACCCCCATCGAGTGAAGCAACTATTCCGTTGCTCGTCCAATAACACGTATAACCAGACTCTTCTATGGTAGGCTTATCGTGCATGTAATAAATGATGCTTCCGTCTTCCTGCTCTACCGGGGTAAGATACATACCGCTTCCCTGACTTATTAGCTTTGTGATCTGCTGTAATATTGACTCATAATTGCCCAACTGCTTAATACTGTCATTTTTTGCATTTACATAAGCCTTTGTTGCCTCGCTCGTGTATTTGCTACTGTTCCTAAGTGTATCATTTGCGCTGTTTGATAAAGACGTATATCCAAACACATTAAATACAACGTCAGTAATAACCGTCATATATGTATTCCTTTTATCTCCTCTTGTAGATGTGATATAGGCCAGATCCATAAATTCAATTGTTGGGTCTGCCGTATGATCGCCAGAAAATTTTCTGAATCTGACACCGATAAGCTCGTTAGCGAGCCATGACACCACCTTTTTCTCTTCTCCCGTGATAAGTGGATTAGAAATTGATATCACATATCCTTCATTTCCTTCCATTATCTCATTGCTATTCTCGCTATTCTCATCTACAACAGTTTTTATGCCTGTTATTATGATGTCATCTGTTCCAACTTTCATATTGCTGAAAAAGTTTTTTAAGTCATGTGCCTTATTCTTTTTCCCCCATACACTTAATATCTGTTTTCCGTTTGTGTCCAGAATGAACTTACGATCAGCACTCATTATTGGCGCTGTATATTTTCCGAAATTATATGTTTGTACCTTAAGGAATCCATCTACATCAAATCTGGCATTCCCACAGGCTATCATGGCAATGTATCCTAAAATCTGGCGCTCCGTCATACCCTCAGGCTTAGCTTTCACAACAAAATCATCGTGCAGAAAGGTACTGGAACCCATCATAAATCCTTTGCGCTCACAGATGTCTCTATACATCTCGCCTGTTGTGGCAGGAAACTTAAGCTTAGTCGCATATTCTTTATCCGCCTTATACATATCGTCAACAGCTTCAACAATAATCGTACTCCCATAAGTTTCAGGGGTTATTACTGTGTATGTACCCTTATTCACCGACTCTATAGTACTTGAAAGCTGTAATTTTAACGTCAAATGTATCTCAGCCATAAGAAAATCGTAATCTGCGAACTGTTCCTTATCATTTATGATTTCCAACTGGATGCTCTTTGCGATTGCTGCGCCAAGAGGAAGTGTATTCATTCCAGCCGCATCAGTTATTGAATTATTTGATAATGCAAAATCTTTTGGTCCTAAGTTTATAGTCCTACCATCCTTAAATGTAATATTGGCATACTGTAAAAAATCTCTGCGGGTTTTCATTACTTCTCTAAATTCATTACTTACATTAATCACTCTGGATTCACACTCCTGAAATTAATCTGTAACCCTTCCCAAATTTCAAACCCCTCTTCAAGGGTCTGCGCATCCATATTAAAATTGGAACAGTAAAATTCACCATCCTGCCATTGGCCCGGGATACGCGGATTTGGATAATGGAATGACACGCTACTCCTTCCAATACACTGATTAAGGATGTTTGCTATCTCCTCCCATCTAAGGCAGTCCCAGGCTACATCATATCCTCCAATTGTAAACATAGGAGTATTGTGCATAACTCCATCCTGCGCCCTGTCACTGTCCTCTGTTGATGTTGTTGCGAATACTGGACTATATGTAGAGGGGGCGGCAATTGCCACCCCATTTATCTTAAATTGTTCCATATTCCCTCCTATACAAGATCAAACGGATTAACGCCTGATTGTGTCTGCCTCATTTTCGCTTCGTCTATCACAATCTCAAACAATGTTCTTCGCTGCACATCGGCCTTTACATTATAGGTTCTTGCGCCTGCATTTCCTCCCATTTCCCTGTACGCTTCTTTAAATGCTTTCTTCATGGTAGAAAGAGGTGACACGACTTCTGCCTCTTTGTTGTTATCTCCCAATATAGCGGCAAACTCTCCGGCACGCCTTGGAACAACTGTACCGCTTGCCAAACGCGGCATAGTGTAACTTCGCGGGCGATAAGAATAGCTGCTAAAGCTTAATCCAGAACCAATACCGGTTATAGAACTAAAGCTATACCTGATACTGTTTATGATGCTGGATATCCTATTCGCTAAACTCAACGCTGCTGAAACGATCTGTTGGAACGGTCTGGTCACGATACCAACAAGACTTGAAAATGTACTTTTGAATGATTGAGCGATCATTTTAAGGGGTGATATCGCTCCACTCTGCATATTTTTTGCACCATTTGTTACGCTTTCTTTTATAGACTTCCATTTGGAATTTGTTTCGCTTAAAGCTTGCTTCCACTGCTCCGCAATACCACTCTTCAGCTCTGTGATTTTGCTTTTAGACTCTTTCGCAAGTGAGGAAGCCGATTCGGAAACCGAAGCTTTTATACTCTGCCATTTGCTTGCCGTATTATCCCTTAATTCATTCCATTTCGTTGACGCAGACTCTTTTAAATTGCTTATCTTTTCCACGGCACCTGATTTCATACTTGACGCAATGCTTACGACTTTTTCCTTCGCCGCAGCCATTTTGTTCTGGGCAGACGTCTTTATCACCTCAAACGCTTCTCCTATATTTGTCTTTAACGTATCTATCTGCTTTATAGTTCCGTCTTTTAATTCTGTAGATTTCTGCACTACCCAATCTTTTGCCGCAGTAAATTTGGGAGCAACAGATGATTTCCACCAATTGGGAAGGTCTTCGGTAAAGAATTTCTTTACTTTGTCCCAGTTACATATAACAGCAATAAGGGCCGCGATAGCAGCCACTATAATGATTCCCCAAGGGCCTGTTGCCGCCAGAGCTGCGCC
>OLSH01001589.1_pt1 | contig 10444 bp, 8 predicted proteins | sample 1643221 | NCBI WGS metagenome assembly OLSH01 (sample SAMEA3136681, study PRJEB25190) | human gut metagenome | biome: human gut; feature: human-associated habitat; material: faeces | place: Austria | collected 2013 | reverse complement strand
GGGCGGAAGTCGATATACGGATACTTACGGCTGGATGGCTGGATGTCATCCAACTGGATCTTCTCCAGAGCCCGCTTTCTGGAAGTCGCCTGCTTGGACTTGGAAGCATTAGCGCTGAACCGGGAGATGAATTCCTGGAGTTCCTTGATCTTTTCTTCCTTCTTTTTGTTGGCTTCCTTCATCTGACGGATCAGAAGTTGGCTGGATTCGTACCAGAAGTCATAGTTTCCGGCATAAAGCTTGATCTTTCCATAGTCAATATCTGCAATCTGGGTGCAGACTTTGTTCAGGAAATACCGGTCATGGGATACGACGATGACTGTATTCTCAAAATTGATCAGGAATTCTTCCAGCCAGGCGATGGCGTCCAGATCCAAATGGTTGGTAGGCTCATCCAGAAGCAGAATGTCCGGGTTGCCGAACAGTGCCTGGGCAAGAAGGATCTTGACCTTCTCCGGGCCATTCAGATTCTTCATAATCTCATAGTGATATTCCGTGGAAATGCCAAGGCCATTCAGAAGAGTAGCGGCATCGGATTCTGCCCCCCATCCGTTCATGGCGGCGAATTCCGCCTCCAGCTCGCTGGCTTTTATGCCATCTTCATCTGAGAAATCTTCTTTGGCATAGATGGCTTCCTTTTCCTTCATAATCTCATAAAGCCTGGCGTTTCCCATCATTACAGTGTCCAGGACGGGATATTCGTCATACTTGAAGTGATCCTGCTGGAGGAAAGACAGACGCTCCCCCGGCGTGATGATGACATCGCCCTTGGTTGGCTCCAGCTGTCCGGAGAGAATCTTCAGAAAGGTAGATTTTCCCGCGCCGTTGGCGCCAATCAGGCCATAGCAGTTTCCTTCGATAAACTTGATATTAACATCTTCAAACAGGGCCTTCTTGCCGACCCGTAGCGTCACATTGCTTGTACTGATCATAGTATCTGTATGCTCCTTATATATTTGATCTTTTCATATTATATATCCAGCCTATCTTAACAAATATCATGTAAAATAGCAATTAATTTCCGGAAATTGAGAGATTTGGAGAAGATACAGTTTCATTTCTTATGAAAATGGGTATATAATAGCAAGTAAGAAAGCGGGGTATAAAATTATGACGACAGCAACGATTGTACTTGAGGGAGGGGCTACCAGGGGAGTGTTTACTTCAGGCGCCCTGGATTATCTGATGGAGCAGGATTTGTATCTGTCCCATGTGATCGGCGTATCGGCCGGCTCCTGCAATGGAGTGGACTATGTTTCAAAGCAGCCCGGCAGAACCAGGGACTGCATGATACACAAGGAGAAAGAATATAGCTATTATTATGGATTTACTAAGTTCATACGGGAAAAGAGCCTGTTAGATATGGATATGGTATTTGACAAGTATCCCAATGAACTGTTTCCCTTTGACTTTGATACTTATTTTGCCTCGGAGATGGAGTGCGAGATCGTGACTACGAACTGTGAGACTGGACGGGCAGAATATATGAAGGAAGAGGGCGACAGAGACAGGCTTATGAAACTGTGCCGGGCCTCCAGCAGCATGCCGCTTGTATCCCCCATCGTGAATGTGGACGGTATTCCCTATCTGGACGGAGGGCTGGCGGATTCGATTCCGATTAAAAGAGCGCTGGAGAAAGGAAATGATAAGATTGTTCTGATCCTGACCAGGAATCCGGGATACCGCAAGAAGCCTACCACGAAGGCGGTAGCCAATCTGTACCGGAGAGCCTATAAGAAATATCCGAATCTGGTGCGCACCACCATACGGCGCAACCATGTGTATAACAGGCAGATGGAACTGGTGGAACGGCTGGAGGAAGAAGGAAGAATATTCGTGCTCAGGCCGCTGATCCCTACGGTGTCAAGGCTTGAGAAGGATTATGATACGCTGATGCATTTCTATGAGCATGGCTATAAGACTATGAAGAAAGAATACAAGGCGCTGATAGAATACCTGGAAGCCTAGCAGAACAAGGAGGAAAGAAGATGAATCTCTACGAACACCACATAGCGACAAGCGATTCCCAGCAGATGTCCAAAGTTACCAATATGATCCGGGAAGATATTAAAAAGAGTCGCATATCAGAAGGAATTGTCGTTGTCTATTCTCCCCATACGACGGCGGGATTTACCATTAATGAGAACGCGGATCCGGATGTCGTGCATGACATGCTGTATGGACTTGAAGAATCATTTCCTACCAGGACGCGGTATTACCAGCATATGGAAGGCAATTCCCACGCGCATATTAAGACCAGCTTCATGGGGGCGTCCCAGACTTTGATCTTGCATGACGGAGAACTGGTGCTTGGCATCTGGCAGGATGTGTATTTCTGCGAATTTGACGGACCCAGAAACCGAACATTCTATGTCAAGATTATAGAGGGATAGAAGATGGATTATCGCACATTATCAGAATTTCTGGCGCTTGCAGAAAAATTAAAGTGCCGCACGCGGCATTCCTGGATCTCCGGCGGGTGACAGGAGAGCGTGGCAGAGCATACATACCGACTGTGCGTATTCGCCTGGCTTGTTAAGGAGGAATTCCCCCAATATGACATAGTTTGTATGTGAAGGAACTCCGGGAAGCCAGATAGGATGGCTTCCCTTTTTTATAGATCCTCCAAGTTAATTCCTCTTGGAGTTTCCATATGCTTTAAGGTTACATCAAAGATATTCTCTGTATCGCCTGATTTCATGGCGTTCAGTATTGCAAGATGTTCTTCATAAGTATTTTTCATTCTTCCTTTATGGGAGAGGGAGAGTTCTGCAAGTCTCCGCATCCGGTACATGAAGGTATTGTAAATAGAACAGAACTGTTCATTGTCAAGATACTCTATGATTTTCGTGTGGAACTGGAAATCGTACTCGCAGAATTCTTTAATAGACTGGGTAGAATCCAGTACGCGTTTCAGTTTTTCCATAATCCCATCCAATTCCTTAAATAATTTCTTCGCATTCCGGCTTTGGAAAGTCTTGGAAATCTGCAAGGTACAGTAAGATTCCAGGGCTGAACGTACCTGGAATGTCTCATTGACATCCTTGCGGCTCAACTGGTGCAGCATAAAGCCTTTGCTTGGGATAATATCAATATAGCCTTCCTGGGCCAGCCGATGGATGGCATCCCGGAACGGAGTACGGGATATACCCAGTTCCTTTGATAATTTGGTTTCTGAATAGATTTCCTGATAGGAAAGCCTGTTGGTTATAATGAGATTCTGAAGATGCTGGTATGCTTGTTCGTTTAACGGTATCATAAGTACTCCTTAAGTTATAATAAACATTTTTTTAACGAAATGAGTGTAAAAAATACATTTCTAAAGTCTGTAAATATCATACAACAAACAGAGAAACGGGTCAATAGACAGTGATACAGGCAATTGAAAATGATTGTATAAAATGTTAAAAAAATAACAAATGGGGAAGGAGGATTATATGCAGAATGTACAAAAATAAAGACTGAAAACTGTTAAAACAGAGAAAAGAAAACAAGGACTTGACCGGTATACCGGTATGTAGTAGAGTGGAGATAAGAACAGAAGTAATGAACAGATTGCTTCAATGTGAACAATAATGAACACAAAGAAAGGAAGAGGAAAATGAAAGTAGGGTTTATCGGACTTGGAATTATGGGAAGGCCTATGGCAAAGAATATGGTGAAGGCAGGCGTTGACCTGATGGTAGCGGATTTGAACAAAGAAGCTGTTGCCGACGTTGTGGCTGCCGGTGCGAAAGAAGGTACATATGCGCAGATCGGGGCAGAATGCGGCGTGGTGTTCACAATCGTGCCAAACGGCGATATCGTGAAATCGATTCTTTTTGATGAGGGCGGAGTTGCGTCTACTTTAAAGGCGGGCAGCATTGTATGCGATATGAGCTCGGTTACGCCGGTAGAATCTAAGGAATGCTATACTAGGCTGAAAGAGAAGGGCGTCGGATTCATAGATGCACCGGTATCCGGAGGCGAGCCGGGAGCGGTCGCGGGAACACTTGCGATTATGGCAGGAGAAGAGAAAGATTTCCAGGCGTTGAAAGAATACTTTGATATCCTGGGCTCTTCTGCCTTGTTAATCGGCGGTTCCGGAAGCGGCAGTGTTACCAAACTTGCCAATCAGATTATCGTAAATAATACGATCGCCGTTGTATCGGAAGCTTTCGTACTGGCAGCCAAGGCAGGGGCAGATCCACAGAAAGTATATGAAGCGATCCGGGGCGGGCTGGCAGGAAGCGCGGTTCTGGATGCTAAGATCCCGATGATCGTAGAGCGCAATTTCAAGCCGGGCGGTCCAATCCGAATTAACCATAAGGATATTAAGAATGTGGTAAATACCGCACATGCGGTGGATGTACCGATACCATATACCGCTCAACTCTATGAGATTCTCCAGACATTAAAAATCCATGGACATATGGAAGATGACCATGCCGGCATCGTACAGTATTTTGAGAAACTGGCAGACGTTGAAGTAAAGAAATTCGACTAAAGATATAGGACTAAGATAGTAGCAGCGGGAGGATACAGATATGTCAATTGGAGCAGAGGCATTGACCTCATATAAGAAAATTGATGAGGCCTATATTGACGGCCTGTTAAAGAAAGAGATCGAGGCAAGCAATAAGAAGATTGTGGTGCTGGATGACGACCCGACAGGCGTGCAGACGGTTCATGATATCTCCGTCTACACAAACTGGGATAAAGACAGCATCCGGCAGGGGTTTGACGAGGAGAACAGCCTGTTCTATGTCCTGACCAACTCAAGAGGGTTTACGGTAGAGCAGACAACGAAGGCCCACAATGAGATCGCGTCAGTGGTAGACCAGGTTGCAAAAGAGACCGGGAAGGAATATATATTCATCAGCCGGAGCGACAGCACGCTGCGCGGCCATTATCCGCTGGAGACGGAACTTCTGAAGGATAAATATGAGAAGAACACGGGCAAGACGATCGACGGAGAGATTCTCTGTCCATTCTTTAAAGAAGGAGGAAGATATACGGTTGAAAACGTACATTATGTCAAATATGGGGAGAAACTGATTCCAGCCAATGAAACAGAATTTGCAAAGGATAAGACTTTCGGTTATACGGCTGCGACCGTGCCGGAATATGTGGAGGAAAAGACGAAAGGGGCATATAAGGCTGCGGATGTAACCTGCATATCCCTGGAAGATATCCACAATATGGATATTGATAAGATTGAAGCGCAGCTGATGGCTGTCAAGGATTTTAATAAGATCGTGGTAAATGCTGTTGGTTATGCGGATGTAAAAGTATTCTGCACAGCGCTTTACCGGGCAATGGCAAAAGGAAAAGTCTTCATGTTCCGTACAGCGGCAGCCATTGTTAAGGTAATGGGCGCGGTTACAGATCAGCCTCTTCTTACCAGAGGCCAAATGGTAGTCCGGGAAACGGACAAGGGAGGAATCATAGTCGTAGGCTCCCATACGGACAAGACGACAAAACAGGTGGAGGCATTAAAAGAACTGGACGGCATTGAATTTATTGAACTGGATGCCACACTTGTAAAAGATGACGCGGCATTTGAAGCAGAAGTGCAAAGATGTCTTGACCAGGAAGAAGCATGCATCAGGGAAGGAAAGACAGTATGCTGCTACACAAGCCGCGCTCTGATCACCGCTGACACCGGAGACAAAGAAGACGAGCTTCGGCTCTCTGTAAAAATATCTGATGCAGTCCAGTCGTTAGTAGGCCGCTTAAGCGTTACGCCAAGCTTTGTCATTGCAAAGGGAGGAATTACATCCAGCGATGTAGGAACCAAAGCGCTTGCAGTAAAAAAGGCCAATGTGCTGGGACAGATAAAGCCGGGGATTCCTGTGTGGCAGACAGGGCAGGAAAGCAAGTTTCCTATGACTCCGTATGTAATCTTCCCGGGAAACGTAGGAGAAATCACTACGCTGAAAGAAGCGGTTGAAGTATTGATGATTAAGTAATTGTTCATAATGAACATAAACGAACAGTTTTTATTGTGCGCTTTTACGGAAATATTGATAAAATTTAGATTAAATTGACAAAAACGAACATCGGAAGTACAATATAAACATAAAAGAACATTTGTTATGTGAAAGGAGCTAGTTGATGCCTCAATGTGTTGTAATAGCAGATGACTTAACAGGAGCGAATGCCACCGGAGTACTTCTGAAGAAGATGAACTACAAAGCCTACACGGTAATGAATACGGAACGGATTGAACTGTCAACCCTGACGGACTGCGACTGCGTGCTCTATCCCACGGACAGCCGGGGAGTGGAGCCGACAATCGCGTACAACCGGGTACATAACGTGTGCAATCTGCTGAAGGGAAAGGATGTCAAGGTGTATTCAAAGCGTATTGACAGTACGCTGCGAGGGAATCTTGGCAGCGAGACGGATGCCATGCTGGATTGTCTGGGGGAGGAATATGTGGCTATCGTTGCGCCCTGCTTTCCATCCTCAGGCAGAGTCGTAATCGGAGGATATATGCTGGTCAATGGGATGCCGCTTCATAAGACGGATATTGCTCTTGATCCGAAGACCCCGGTCACGATATCCGAGGCGGCGGTATTGTTTGCACAGCAAAGCAAGTACAAAGTATCTTCCATAATGATGAGGGATATGATGCATGGAAAACACTATCTGGCTGACCGGATGAATAAACTCGTGTCAGAAGGAAGCAGGATATTGGTTCTGGACTGTGTGACCCAGGAGGATCTGGATCTGATCGCAGATGCTGTAATTACCAGCAAATTAAAGACTGTGGCGGTTGATCCCGGCGTATTTACAGCTACGCTATCCAGAAAACTGATCGTGCCTGCCAAGAAGAAAGAAAAGAATAGGATTCTTGCTGTGGTGGGTAGCGTCAATCCAAATACAAAGGTACAGATGGAAGAACTCTGGCTCTCCCAGAGAACCCACAATGTATTTGTAAATACGAAGGAATTGCTGGAGGGGCAGGAAAGAAGAGAGGAGGAAATTGTCCGGGCAACAGAAGCCATCCTTAAAGAATGCGACAAGAATGTGGTATGTACCGTGACGGGCGATGGCATCTATCCTGAGAACCGGATAGATTTCAAGCCATATATGGAACGCGACAAATGCACCCTTGATACCGTGACAGGAATAATTAACAGTGCTTTTGCAGAGATTACTTATAGGATATTCAAGGCGGAGCCTGCATTTAAGGGGCTCTATACCAGCGGCGGAGATGTTACAGTTGCCGTGTGCCAGAGATTTAAGACTGCCGGCCTGAGCCTGATGGATGAAGTATTGCCGCTGGCCGCTTATGGACAGTTCCTGAAAGGAGAGTTCGAAGGCGTGCATATCATTACCAAAGGCGGAAGCCAGGGCGGGCGGGATGCGATCAATCAATGTATTACCTATCTGAAAGAAAAACTGTATATATAGAATCTGAATTTTATCAATGAAAGGACGAAGAATTATGAAAAAATCATTAATCGCAGTACCAATTGGGGATCCGGCAGGGGTCGGGCCGGAAATTGTCGCAAAGGCAGTCGCTTCAAAAGAAGTGGCGGATGTGGCAGGATGCATTATCGTTGGCGACAAGACGATCGTGGAAAATGCCATTAAGATCACAGGAGCGGATCTTAGAGTCCATGTTATCAACGAGCCGAAAGAAGGAGACTTCCGGGAGGGAATCCTCAATCTGATCGACTTAGGCAATGTTGATATGGCCGGTTTTGAATTTGGCAAGGTCAATGGAATGTGCGGCAAGGCCGCCTATGAATACATTGCAAAAAGTATTGAACTTGCAAATGACGGCAAGGTTGATGCTGTCGCTACCACGCCAATCAATAAGGAGTCTTTGCGCGCAGGCGGAATCAACTACATCGGCCATACAGAGATTTTTGGCGCCCTTACCGGCACCGAGGATCCTCTGACCATGTTTGAGACGAATGGAATGCGCGTGTTTTTCCTGACCAGGCACGTATCCTTGCGAGAGATGCTGGATATGATTACGAAAGAACGAATCAAGGATTATGTAAAACGGTGCCTGGAAGCCTTGAAGAGGCTGGGCGTAACGGACGGGACAATGGCAATCGCAGGACTGAATCCGCATAGTGGAGAGCATGGTCTGTTTGGATGGGAAGAAGTTAATGAGATCACTCCGGCGGTCGAGGAACTTAAAGCAGAAGGATATGATGTAGTCGGGCCTATTGGGGCGGACTCGGTCTTCCATCAGGCAGCCTTGGGCAAGTATAACAGCGTATTGTCCCTCTATCATGATCAGGGGCATATTGCAACGAAAACCCTTGACTTTGAAAGAACGATTGCGATTACTAATGGAATGCCGATCCTTCGGACATCTGTGGATCATGGAACAGCGTTTGATATTGCCGGAAAAGGAATTGTAAGCGCTGTCAGCATGATCGAGGCCATCTTGTTGGCGGCGAAATACGCACCAAATTTTACAAAGTAATTCTTTAATGAAGGAAGAGGAGAACGAATATGGTAAACGGACTTAGTGGGGAAAGAATGTTGGTTGGACTGGCAATCGGTATTGCCATCCTGATATTTTTAGTATTAAAAACAAAAGTACAGGCGTTTCTGGCACTTATTATCTGTACAGTTATCGTTGGGATTGTCGGCGGAATGCCGCTTTCCACTATTACGCTGGAAGATGGCAAGGCCTTTGGAATCGTAAATTCCATTACCACCGGCTTTGGAGGAACGCTGGGAAGCATTGGCATTATCATCGGCTTTGGCGTTATGATGGGCCAGTTGTTTGAAGCAACAGGAGCTGCAAAAAGAATGGCTCATACATTTCTGAGGTTATTTGGCAAGAAAAGGGAAGAGGAAGCATTAGCTCTGACTGGATTCCTTGTATCGATCCCGATATTCTGCGATTCAGGATTTGTAGTACTTGCACCTATCGCAAAAGCGATTTCAAAGGCAACAAAGAAGTCCATCATCGGGCTTGGAGTCGCACTTGCGGCGGGCCTTGTCATCACGCATTCCATGGTTCCCCCGACACCGGGGCCGCTGGGAGTCTGCGGAATCTTTGACATTGATGTAGGAAAATTTATCCTCCTGTCACTGGTGCTCTCACTTCCGATGGCAATTGCATGTATCGCTTATGCGAGACTGTATCTTTCTAAGAAATATTACCGGATTCCGAATGATGAGGGAGAGATCGTAGAACTTCCTTATCAGGAGCCGGATTACGAGAATGCATTCTCAATGGATGTAAAGGGACTTCCTGGAACATTAGAGTCATTCCTGCCATTGATCGTGCCTATCGTGCTGATTCTGATCAATACGGTTGCCAGCGCACTTGGAAAGACAGAAGGATTTATGGAAATCCTCATTTTCCTTGGACAGCCGATTATCGCGGTAGGGCTTGGACTTCTGGTGGCAATCTTTACATTGGGAAGGAAGCTGGATCGGCATACGGCGGTAACGGAGATGGAACGAGGAATGATGTCTGCAGGTATCATCATGCTGGTTACCGGTGGCGGCGGAGCCCTTGGACAGATCATCAAGGATTCCGGACTTGGTACATATATGGCAGAAGGCCTTGCAAAGACGGCGATTCCGATCATCATCCTTCCGCTTCTGATTTCAACGGCAATGCGCTTCATCCAGGGTTCTGGCACGGTCGCTATGACAACAGCCGCAAGCATCTCTGCCCCGATCGTGATCGCGGCAGGCGTAAGTCCTCTGCTGGGCGCGGTGGCATGCTGCGTGGGCTCCCTGTTCTTTGGATACTTTAATGATAGTTATTTCTGGGTGGTCAACAGGACGCTTGGAGTAAGCGAGGCAAAAGACCAGCTGACAATATGGTCTTTAACATCTACGGTTGCCTGGGCGGTCGGCGTAGTGGAAGTATTAATATTGAATATTTTCATGTAATAGAGTAATATAGATACAGCGGGAGAGAGTCTTCCGCTGTATATTTGCTTTTGAAGAGAGGAGTGGGGCTATGCTTGCAGCAGAAAGGCAGTCCAGGATTGTGGATGTCATCCGCAAGAAGGGAAGCGTCCATGTAGATGAACTGGCAAAGGAACTCAGTGTCAGCCCAATGACCATTCGGAGGGATCTGGTAAAATTACAGCAGGATGACAGAATAGAGCGATGCCACGGAGGGGCGATGGCAAAGCAGGAAGTTACCTATGAGGATAAGCTGACCAGCCATAAAAAAGAAAAAGAGAAGATTGCAAGATGCTGCTTTTCGTATGTCTCAGAAGGAGATACGGTTTTCTTGGATGCGGGGACCACGACTTATGAGATCGCCAGACTGATCAAAGACATCCCAGGAATCCTGATCGTTACCAATGATCTGGAGATCGCCAGGCTTATTAAGGACAGCGACGCGGAACTTTTTATCTGTGGCGGCAGTGTACAGAAATCTACCGGAAGCATGTTTGGACATTATGCAACCCAGATGCTGGCGGATTTTAAGTTCGATGCGGGCTTTTTCGGCGCGGCA
>OLSH01001587.1_pt1 | contig 10463 bp, 12 predicted proteins | sample 1643221 | NCBI WGS metagenome assembly OLSH01 (sample SAMEA3136681, study PRJEB25190) | human gut metagenome | biome: human gut; feature: human-associated habitat; material: faeces | place: Austria | collected 2013 | reverse complement strand
GCTATACGCTGTTGGCACAAATTCCAAAGGTTGAGTTAATGGAACTGAGGCTGATATCTTCACGGCATACGGACGAATGTGTAGAGGTGCTCACAGGTCTTGGATATAAGAAAGAGGATATTATTATATGCGGGAATAAAGAGCAGGTCCAGAGCGCTCCCAGCTATGGGGTTCTTATTGTAAATGACTACCGGCTGGTTCTGGAAAGCGATATTACGGCATTGGTTGAGTGTACGGGAAACACGGCTGTGAGCTCAGAGGTATCCGCGGCCGCATTAAAGAAGGGAATCAATGTTTACATGGTTTCAAAGGAGACTGACAGCGTGTGCGGCCCTATTTTAAATAATATTGCTGAGAAACACGGCACCGTATACTCTCTGGTTAACGGAGATCAGCCAAGAAACCTTCTGGATCTTTACTCTTGGGGAAAAGTATTGGGATTAGAGATCATAGCAGCGGGCAAAGCCAGCGAGTATGACTTTGTATGGGATCCGGACACTGACGAATTCACTTATATGGAAGGCCCTGAAAAACCACATGAGAATATTCCTGGTCTGAAGGAGTTCTGGCATTATGAAGGCCGTGAGACATTGGAGGGACGCCGTAAGCTGTTAGAAAAATATATGGCAGTTATTTCCGCCGACCTTTGCGAGATGAATCTTGTGTCCAATGTCACCGGGCTGGTGCCGTCTGACAGACGTCTGAATTATCCTGTTGCAAAGATCAGCGAACTGGCAGATATCTTTATTCCGGAGGAAGATGGCGGCATACTTAAGAAGACTGGCGTGGTAGATGTATTCTGCAATCTGCGTGCGCCGGATGAGGCCAGTTTTGCAGGTGGTGAGTTCATCATCATCAGATGCGAGAATGAAACGGTATGGGAACTGCTTACAAGTAAAGGGCATGTGGTAAGCCGTAATGGTAAATATGCATGTATCTATCTTCCTTATCATTATATGGGACTGGAGACGCCCATATCCATTCTGTTAGGAGATATCCTGGGACTGGGTACCCACTCTGAATGCCGTCAGGTTTCCGTTATGACCGGTGTGGCTCAGAAGGACATGCCCAGGGGAACCGTACTTAAGGTCCAGGGACATCATCATTCCATTGAGGGCCTGGTTCCGGAATTGTGGGAACTTAAGGATGCGGGAAATGTGGCTCCATTCTATCTGTTAAATGGTACAACACTGCTGGAGGATGTAAAGGCAGGGCAGCCCATAACAAAGAATGTGGTGGATTTGTCAGGAAGCCTTCCTTATGAATTATATAACGAAGGATTGAAGCTTTGATTGTAACACAGGCTTTAACATGATATAGATGTGACACAGAATAAAAGGATGCTGCTGCAAAGCGAATTCAGTTTGCAGCAGCATCCTTTTTGCAGATGGAAAGGGAGATTTAACAGCAAAGCAGTGTTCCCCTAATAATTTAGAAGATAATGGTTCCGTCCTGGATAACAGATGTAACCTTCTTTAAAGCTTCTATATCATCTAACGGATTGCCTTCCAGGACTGCAAAATCAGCTGCTTTTCCTTCCGCGATAGAGCCGGTGTTTCCGTCTACCCCGCAGATCCGAGCCGCGTTGATTGTGATTCCGGCCAGTACATCCCGGTTTTTAGCACCCAGACCAGAGATATAGCATGCTTCCTGCGCCAAACCCTGATGCAGCCCGTCAGTGCCAATGCCAAACTTAAGTCCGCCCTCAATGGCGCCGGATAAGCACTTGCAGATAATTTCCTTTTCACGAAGGCTCCCCTCCCTGTCATGAGGCGAGAACTTGAATAACAGCTGGTCGTTCAGGGCGTAGCTGGGAGTATATACCACCCAGCGGTCCTCTTTTTTAACGCGCTCCACCTGGGGCTGGGTGATATAATACACATGTTCCAGACAGTCAATGCCCGCAGTCAGGCAGTCGTCTAATCCCTGTCCCCCTGAGCAATGGCAGGCTGTGGTTATATTCACGCTTTTTGCTTCTTCCACCACTGCCTTCAGTTCCTCTAAGGTCAAAAAGTGATAGATGAAAGGGGTTGCATTGATTACCTTTGTCATGAATACTTTCAGAAAATCAACACCGCGGGCAATATTTTCCCTGGAGGTCCTGCGGAAATCTTCCGCGCCGCAATGGGGCATTCCTACATATCCATGCCCATGGCTGCTGCGCATGCCGATGCCGCTGACAACCAGCTTCGGTCCTGCGATACGTCCTTCCTTCTGCGCCTTTTTACATATTACATCAATATAGAACCTGTCTCCCAGACATCTGGAGGTGGTTACACCGGCTGCCAGGTCGTCCTTCATGGTTTTAATGGCGCGTATGGTCTGCTCTGCCTCGCAGTCCTCCATTTTGACCAGGTGATTTTCAAGTCTGGCGTCTAATGCCAGATGGTTGTGGCAGTCAATCATGCCGGGGATGATTACCTTATCGCCATAATCAATTACGTTTGTTTGCTCTGGTATTTCAACTTGAAAGATATTATCGTATATTTTTTGGATTTTTCCATTTTCAATCAGAAGCCCGCTGTTTTCCATGACTTCCAGCTGATCTCCCGCTATGATTTTGTTTGCCTTAATGATATAACGTTCCATAAAAGTCCTCACTTTCTTTCAATGCAATTAAGCTCATCATTATTTCTGCTGCCTTTTAGCAGCCCTTCTGGCAAAGAATCCGGTCAAAATGGGGGTCAGAATGGCTGTGATAACAACAGCGCCAGCTACCTGCGCGGTAGCCACGCCTACTACCGGCTCCAGGGAAGGATCCGCCATGGCAACGGATGCAGGTACAGCTACAGCATTGCCTCCGGTAGTACCAATGGCCATTCCCATGGGATCCGGTTTTCTTCGAATCAGGCTGTACAGGTAATAAGTTAGCACACCCGTAAACAAAACAGTTATAAGTCCAAGGACAATACCGCCGGCACCGGCCTTTGCAATAGTAAACAGGCTTGTATTGGCTCCCAGCACAAAGCCGTTAAAGGGAAGCAGCATAGCTAATCCGTTGGATAACAGCACCTTGAAATCTTCATCCAGATTGCCCAAAATCATACCGATAATCAGAGGAACTATGGCTGCTACCAGAGACAGAATTGGAATTTCCGCAAGGCCGGTGGTGCCCAGTGCAATCATGGTAAGAAATGGACCGTCGTTTAAGGACAGGATTGCAATGGCTCCTACGTCTGTATTGTCTCCAAATTCTTTTGCCAGGGCAGTGTAGATGGCACCGTTGGAGTTCGTGACAGCTGTGATAACTGCCAATGGAGTAAGACCTATAATTCCCGTGGGTCCAAACAGCTTGTTAAGGCCCAGGCCAAGCAATACACCGATGGCATATTTTAAAATAGTCAGCACTGCTCCCTTGTAAAGGGGAAGGGCTGCCTGTTTAAAATTAATGGTTGCACCGCTGCACAGGATGAACAGGCCTACCAGCGTAGAGGTTCCTGTTTTAAAAAGACCAGTTGTAAACCCTCCAATCTCCAGTACCTGTGGTATGAATGTGTTGAACCACTCCTTCTTCTTGATTTTGGAATAGAGCGCCATTACCCCGGAGACTGACCACCCCGGCAGGGCCGGAGCATGGCGTGTTCCTATTGCTCGATGCAGTTGTTTAAAGCAATTATTATGCCAAGTATATGGATATCGGCTAAAAATAATAAAAGCTTCATAAAAGACACAAGAAAAAGGTCGATATAGTGAGAAATACACCGGGGGGGTGAGGGGGAGTGCGATTGCAACAGTATTACAGCAAAAAATGCAACGATATCACAACAAAATGTGCAACACCATTGCATGAATTGAATTATATTTTTATATTATATTTCTGCATTTTTCTCCATAGTGTAGAACGGTTAATACCCAGCAGCCTGGCAGCCCTGGTCTGATTGCCGCCGCATTCTCCAAGTGCCCATATGATGGAACTTTCTTCGCTGGAGGTCTGAGATGCAGTATAGACAGGAACCGGAGATGAATCCTCTAAATCCTGGGGATATAGCGCCCTTAGCAAATCATCTCTGGTGATGGCATTTCCGGAGCAGATTACCAGAGAGCGCTCTACAATGTTGCGCAGTTCCCTTATATTTCCATTAAATGGATAATCATTAAGGACAGATAAGGCCGAAAGATTGATTTCGGGAACAGGTATCCCGCACTCCTGCCCCCGCTGCCGCAACAAATGCAGGAACAGAAGTTCCGCGTCCCGGTCTCTCTGGCGAAACATCCAGGCGGTACATCAAATCACGGCGGAACAGTTCTTTGCCGGCAAGCTGATTGATGCTTTTATTGGTGGCGGAAATAATGCGGACATTGATGGAGATGACCTTGTTATCACCAATTCTTCTGACCTCACGTTCCTGGAGGACCCGCAGCAGCTTGGTCTGGGTGGAAAGGGAAATTTCACCGATTTCATCCAGAAACAGGGTTCCGCCGTGCGCCTGTTCAAAGAGTCCCATTTTGCCGCCTTTGACGCTGCCGGTAAAGGCGCCCTCCACATAGCCAAAGAGCTCGCTTTCCAGCAGATTTTCCGGTAGAGCGGCACAGTTGATGGCGACGAAAGGTCCATTTTTACGAGGACTGGCATTGTGTATGCTCTGTGCAAACAATTCTTTTCCTGTCCCGGTTTCTCCCACAATGATGACATTGGAATCCGAGGCAGCATATCTGCGCGCCGTATCAATGGTGGCGTCGATGACAGCGCTCTTATGAATAATGTCGCCAAAGGTTATTGACCACAACAGGAACAAAGGAGGCGGATACGGTAAGGTTGCTTTTGGGGATGGTAAGAATGCTGCCGTTTATTTCATGCCCCCCCTTTAAAACCTCGCTAAAGGATTTGTAGAGATAGGGAAGGGTTGTCTGCAGAGACCTTGACAGCAGGCTGATATTGTTGTTCATGGCTTTGACCACCCGGTTGCGTACCCGTATGGTATCGGAGGAATCAATATACAGGATGCCGTCCTTGGACGCGTATATGATGGTCTTATAGGTCTCGGCGACAATTCGTTCGATCTGTATCTGTTCGACCGTGCGTATGGCCTCATTGATTGCCTGAAGGATGGTATCCTCTCCGGTACGTATCAGGCGGGATGGGATGCCATGTCTTTCAGCCAGCTCTACAGCGGAGTATCCTCCGATTAGCGCGTCACATCCATGGGCGACGGCCTCGTCTATGTTGGCTTCCAGGTCCCTGTGATTGCTGGCCGGATAAATTTCCACTTCGCATCCTAACAGTTTGCATATGTCGGAGGCCTCATATATTTTTCCGTAAAATCCGCAAATGGCAATCTGTGTGGAATTAAAATCTTTGCGGCATTCAGCTACCGTGCGTATGATATCATAACCGGAAATGGCCAGGTCGATAACGGGAGTCTGGGGATGCATGGCTTTCAGCTGTTTAGCACTGAACCCCCGGGCGATGACAGCATCGTAGCTTCCTGCATTAATCCGTGAAATCTGGTCAACTGTCAATACCTGTATGTTGGCGGAAATTCGTTTGTTTTCAGGATGGTTGTCTAAGACATACTCAACCTTTTCCCGAAGTTCAGGATATGGTACAATGAATAGTATATGAATCATAGCGGGCCTCCTATGGCGGATGGTACAGTTGTTGCTGTTTCGATTCTACAATAATGCAACAGTTTGGTCAACGGTTTTGCAACATATATGGCTGAAGAACAAAGCAGGAAGGCTGTGATTCATGTTGGCATGAAATTTGCTAATATAATTGTTTAATATATCATTTCATGATAACAGGAGGTAAACTATGCTAATATTCGGATGTGTAGCCGATGATTTTACAGGCGCCAGCGACGCAGCTTCATTTTTGGTAAAGGGAGGCATGTCGGTCCAGCTCTTTAACGGGATTCCGGCAAAAGGAAGCAGGATTGCGGAGGGAGTACAGGCTATTGTGATAGCGCTTAAATCAAGGACCCAGGATATCGGGGAGGCAGTGGCGGATACCATGCGGTCCCTTGGCTGGCTGAAGGAGCAGGGCGTGGAGAAATTTTATCTGAAATACTGTTCCACCTTTGACTCTACTCCGGAGGGGAATATTGGCCCTGTTGCAGACGCCGCCATGGAATTCCTTGGGGTGTCCTATACGGTACTGTGCCCGGCGCTGCCTGTCAACGGACGTGTGGTAAGAAATGGGGAACTGTATGTGGGCGGTGTGCCTTTGCATGAGAGTCCTATGAAGAACCATCCTCTGACTCCCATGTGGGACTCCAGAATCGCCAACCTGATGAAGCCCCAGAGCAAGTACCCCTGTGTGGAACTCTGGAAGGAGCAGATGAACAGGCCGGCAGATGAAATCCTTGCCATGCTTACGGAACAAGCGGACGGGCAGGAGCATTTCTATGTGATACCGGATTACCGGGATATGGAGGATGGGGAACGGATTGTGGAGCTGTTCGGGGATCTGGCCCTGCTGACAGGCGGAAGCGGGATTCTGGAGCCGCTGGCAAAACGGCTGAGCAGCCGGCAGGAGATGCTGCCGGAGCTTGATATTCAGGCAGAGGGATCCGCCATTCTGCTTGCGGGAAGCTGTTCTAAGGCTACCCTGGGGCAGATTGACTATTTCCAGGCCCACGGCGGACTCAGCTATAAGATGGACCCTGTGGCCATGCTTGAGGGCAGGGAGACTTTGGAGGACGCGTGGAAGTTTGTGAGAGAAAACTGGGGAACCCCGGTGCTGGTGTACAGCTCTGATACAGCCCGAAATGTGAAGGAAGTGCAGCAATACGGGCAGGAGCGTGTGGCAGAGATGCTGGAACAGGCAGCCGCCAAGCTGGCGGAACGGGCAGTGGCCCATGGAATCAGGAGAGTGGTGGTGGCAGGGGGAGAGACCTCCGGTGCGGTGACAAAACGGCTGGGATTTTCTTCCTACCAGATTGGCGCCAGCGTGGCGCCCGGAGTGCCGGTCATGGTGCCCATGGAGAATGAGGCGCTTCGCCTTGTATTAAAGTCCGGGAATTTCGGGCAGGAAGAGTTTTTTGTGAAAGTGTTGGAGATGACGCGGATGGAGGAAGGAAAATGATGGACAAGGAGTTAGCGCAGAAATTAAAGGACGCGGTCTGGATTGGAAGGAGTCTGTTTGAGAGGAACAAGACAGCCGGTTCATCGGCTAATATGAGTTTTTTCCATGATGGAAGGATGTACATCAGCCAGAGCGGAAGCTGCTTTGGAACCCTGAAAGAGGATGAATTTTCAGTCATGGATATGAACGGGGAATGTCTGAGCAGCAGCAAGCCCAGCAAGGAATGGCCCCTGCATCTGAAGGTATACCAGAAAAAGCCGGGAACAGGCGCTATCCTGCATACCCATGGCACCTATGGGGTGCTGTGGAGCTTTGTGCCGGCTGAGGACGAAAGACGCAATCCCGGACCATACCCCGTATCTGAAGATGAAGCTGGGTAAGGTGGGGCTGGTTCCCTACGAGAAGCCGGGTTCCCAGGCACTGTTTGACGCTTTTGAGCAGCGTGTGATGGAAAGCGACGGCTATCTGCTGAAGCAGCACGGGGCAGTGGTGCCGGGAAAAAATCTGATGGACGCCTTTTACTGCCTGGAAGAGCTGGAGGAAAGCGCCAGGATTGCCTGGATGCTGAGGGAGGCCGGACTGAGATAGAAGGGGATATTGCCGCACCTGAATCGTTTCTGTATGGCTTTGAATGTTTTACGATTGTGAAAAAGTTATCATGCCGGGCCCTGGAATACCAGGGCCTTTTTGCGGCACCACCTATCAGGAAGCGCTGGAACTGGTATATCAGGGAAAGGCAGATGTGTTGGGAGCCTTTCTGGGTTCCGAGGAGGACGGGGCAGACATGGGGCTGGCTCTTTCAAAGGCGTATGCGTCCATATCGTCAGGAACAAGGGGGTCAGCTATCCCTCGGATGGTCTGGTGGGAGCTAGGCGGATGAGGTCAGATACTTTCCTGATGTCAGGGCGGCATTGCGGGCAGTGAATAATGGGGAGGTTGATTTTTTCTACGGAATCTCCACCAAAATCGAGCACGATATGCAGGCCCACCACTACCCAAACGTGGTTCCGAATACCCTGGTTAATGACAGAAATGATATCTGTTTTGCGGTTACCAGGCCGGTTGACGGCGAATTGCTTCCTATCCTGAATAAGTCGGTTAACAGTCTGAGCAGTGAACAGAAAACCGCATTGACTAACCAGAATATGATGACCATAGGGTCCCGTACCGCATCTGTCGTGGAGTTGAAGCCATGAGATACGTACGCCCATGAATGCCATTGTGGGGCTCAGCGATTTAACATCAATGATGGAGGATGTCCCGGAACAGGTAAGGGAAAACCTGGGGAAAATCCGGTCCTCATCCCAGTATCTGCTGCGGTTAATCAGCGATATCCTGGATATGAGCCGCATTGAGAGCGGGAAATGTCAAATGAGGCATTTTCCATGAACCAGCCGTGGACGAGCTTGAGGACATGCTGACCCCAGAGGCCACGCGCCGTGGACTGGAGTTTACCGTTACAAAGGATGTGGAAAGCCATACGCTTAAGGGGGATGTTATCCGTCTCCAGCAGGTTCTGACCAATCTGGTTTCCAATGCCTTTAAATTTACCCCGGCAGGCGGCAGCATCACCATGCGGGTGACCCGGACCGGCTGCGCGGATCAGCAGGTGACCTATAAGTTTCAGGTGATTGATAACGGTGTGGGCATATCTGAGGAGAATCAGAAACGCGTATTCGGAGCCTTTGAACAGGTGGGGTCCAACTATTCCAAGAGCCAGGGAACCGGGCGGGGACTTACTATCACAGGACTATTGTGCGGCTGATGGGAGGGGAACTGAAGCTTAAGAGTGAGCTGGGCAAGGGAAGTATTCTATTTTTCAGCTGTATTTCCCCTGGCGGGTCCGGCAGGAAAGCGGCAGTCTGGAACATATGAACATCCTTCTGGCCGAGGATAATGACCTGAATGCGGAGATAGCCATTGAGCTTCTGAAGATAAGGGGGCCGGTGTGCGCAGGGCGGAGAATGGAAAACGGGCTGTGGAATTGTTCGCCCAGAGCAGTCCCGGGACCTATCAGGCTATTCTCATGGATATCCAGATGCCTGAGATGAACGGCCTGGAAGCCTGCCGATCCATCCGCGGGATGCAGAGACAGGATGCCTCTTCCATCCCTGTTATAGCCATGACAGCTAATTCCTTTCAGGAGGATGCGGATGCAGCAGCAGAGGCCGGGATGGACGGCTTTGTGACCAAGCCTGTGGATGTGGAATATCTCTACCAGGTGTTAGAACGTGTCCGAAGACGCGGGTAATCGGCAAAAGGCAGCGGGCTGATTGAGGACTGCCAGCGATTTCATGCCGCTTTCCGTATCCGGATTGCCGGGCAGTGATGCAGAGGTGATGCAGCTGCTGCCGTAGGTCCTGAAGAAGTATTCTCTGGAGGAAAGGTTGATGAAGGCTGTGTACTGGGTATAATCCGGCGTATTCCGGCCGGTGATGACCGGGCCCTTTGGAATGCTGACACTTTCCATTATATGGAAACAGGTCAGCGCTGCTTCCTCCCTGCCTGCCGGAATGGGGGTATGGGTCTTTAGAAATGCGGTCCTGACAAACCTGGAAGGAGGAGTGTAATCACCGGGCAGGCCAAAGCTGCCGGTGCCCTGTCCTAAGGGGGTCAGCTCCAGACTGCCCCAGGTCTGTGACTGATTCTGCGTGGAGGAGAGATTCATGTAATTGCGCAGGTTGGTCAGGTGCCACTGGAAGTCAGGGCTGTTGGAGAGGACGCCTATGGGGTTATCCATGAGATGCAGGCCGTCGGCTGTCTTTTCAATGACCATGGATTTGCCGGTCCGGTCCGCCACAAGCCAGTGGAGCGGGGCAACGGTTCCGGTTATGGAGTCTTCGGCGCCAACGATTCGGATGGTGCGGAGAAGGGATGCTGCTTCCTCCACGGATGCGCTTAAACCTAAGAGAAATCCTGTGAGTTCCAGGGCTGTGATGGCAGGTCTGGACGGATCCTCAGAGTCAGGGGAATCATACTGGGCATAGCCGGGGAAATAGAGGACAGCGGCCCCGAACCCCATCTCGTTGACACCGTCTGCAAAGACCACCGGGGATATGTCCTGTCCGATTCCCATGAAACGGTAACGGTTGCGGACCTGGTGAGTGTTCATGATATTGTTCCACTGATAGCCTTTGGGAACCACATACAGTTCTGGTTCAAGGGGATAAGAAAAATCCATGGTCCGGCCAAAATAAATGTCCCCCTGGGACGTCTGTGTGACCATAGCTGTGCACATGGGCAAAACCTCCTTTATACGAAGTTTGTAGAAGTTATGGTTATGTATATTCCTTTTGTAGGAGGAACATTCCCCGCCATAGGTTCTTTGAGTTGATTAAACAATGCCGGAAGGCGGGATGCGATAAGTGTCCCGCCTTTTAACTTGTATTATAGGAAAGTCCTTGCTGAAACGAAGTTATGTAAACTAATGATTCTG
>OLSH01001577.1_pt1 | contig 10526 bp, 13 predicted proteins | sample 1643221 | NCBI WGS metagenome assembly OLSH01 (sample SAMEA3136681, study PRJEB25190) | human gut metagenome | biome: human gut; feature: human-associated habitat; material: faeces | place: Austria | collected 2013 | reverse complement strand
GACGGTACAACTCCATCTCACTTTCGGAAGTTGGAAAGTGCTGCAGTTTCCTCCGTATCCCCTTCTCCACATCCACGTCCCGTATGCAGTAGGTCTTAAACAGCTCCCACTTCTCCGGCGCATGGCATGGCAGGTTCCGTGTCCTCCCACCATTGGCTTTTGTTGGCTTGCACGGCATACAGAAATACCGGATTAAATCTTTTCCTTCTTTCATTTTCTGCTGTTCCAGCCCAAGCACCGTTCCCACATCCTCCAAAGACCGGGGCAGTGCAAGCATGGCCGCCTGTACTGCGCTGCAATGCCAGGACTCCGGGGAAAGCTGTTTCCCGAAGTGCTTAGAAAGGCAAATCCGTTCAAAGTTTGCATTAAACGCCGTTTTCACTACAGCACCATCAAAAATGGCATCCTCTACTTCTCCCGGCAGCTCCCCACCCTGCACCAGATCTACCACCTGAGTCTCCCCTCCGTCAAAGGAATAGGCAAACAGCAGCACTTCAAAAGCAGGGCTGTCCGCATAAGCGTAAACCCCGCATTTTATCAAATCCACATCACTGTACGTCTCAATATCTATTTCTAAAATCCTTCCCATGGCAGGACTCCTTTCCTCTGTACTTTGGAGGACGGGCAGCGGTCACCCACTGCCCTGCAGCCATTACCCAAGGAAGTCCTCCTCGTCCCCCACAGCATCAAAATCTTCCTCCGCATTGCTCCTTCCGCCCAGGGATTCCCCGTCACGCAGTTTCTGGATATTCCCTAACCCTGCCGCAATCCCACGGTTACCGTTATTGTTGAATCCGTAAAAATTCACGCTGATCCTGCCATAACACCCGGAATATACTTCCGACTGGTCAAGAATCGGCTGCACGTTCTGATCCACCACCTGCGGGGCCTGCCTGCTGTTGGCATTGAAAAAATAACTGTCCGCATAAGCCTCATCCTCCGGCCGGTCAATATCCCCGTCACGGAGCGGCAGTTTCAAATTCGCCGGAACCTTCCCTCCCCACTTGGAAACAGAGTCCTTCTTCGCCTGCTCAATGGCCATCTTGATCTTCTCCACAGTCTCCGTATCCGACTTCGGAATGATGGCCGACACCGAATACTTCGGGTCTCCCCCGTTCACCGCATTCGGTTCCCAGCAATGCAGGTAAGAAAATCTGCAGGGTACAATCACTTTCGTTACATTTACATTCGCATTCTCATTTCCCATTTAATGATACCTCCTTAAAATCCGCCTCTGCGGTTGCTGTTTCTACTGCCTGCCTCTTATCCGATTCCGTTACCAGGGTTATCTTGCCCTGTGGCTTATGCACCAGCTTCCCAAGCACCTCCGCAAACTTCTTCTTGCCCATCAGCTTCTCCATCTCCGTGATGCCCACCAAAGTGCTCTTATAAATATCCGTGTATCCGGCAGCCTTCGCCGCCTCCGCTACTTCCTCCTCATCCGTATACTTCCGGTTGCTCCGGCCTTCCACCAGCTTAAATCCAGTCCACTGCTTCCCGTGGGTGATTGCCTCATCCGTGGCAAAGGCATACACATCCGCCGCCCACTTCGCCAGGTCATCCGCAACCTTCAAAACCTCCGCAATCTCCTCATCCGACAGAAGAGCTGGAGCCTGAAACTCCATCTGCGCCAGCCTCAAATATTCCTCCGCCCTTGCCCTGCAGGTATTCTTTGCCTTGCAGAACCGGCACCAGGTGCCGCACCGGAACTCTCCCTCACCGTTCATAGCAAGTGCCGCCTTCGGCCTTAATTCCGTTTCCACCCACTCCATCAAGCCAGAAACAGAAATTTCCCAGGTACTGACACTCTCCAGTCTCGGCTGGTAAATCGTCATCCGCACCGTATCAATATCATAAATGGCATCAAACAACTCCAAAGCTCCCAGCCCGTACAGCATCATCTGTGGATTCCACTCTGCTTCTACAGCCACGCCTTTCCCATATTTCAGGTCAATCACTGCTAAAGTTCCATCCGCAACAATCACCAAATCCCCGGTTCCAAACCCTTCCGGCACATAGGCCGAATAATCCAGATGCTGTTCAATCAGGACAATAGGGTCAGAACAACTCTGTTTTGCCAATTCAATCTGCTCCATGGCATAAGCCACATATTCATCCGTACACTCTTCCATCTCGTCACACTGGTAATCCGACACCGGACGCCTGGAATGCCGCTTCAACAACCGTTTCAGCTTATGCTCCGCCAGGGCATGGGCGGCAGTGCCTTCCTCCGCATACACGCTCCCCGTATCTTTTGTGAACTGCTCCTCCAGCCTTGCAGACGGCGTACAGTTCAGCCACCGTTTGGAAGAAGAGGCCGACAGCAGTGCATGTCTCCCCATCACAGCACCTTCGCTTCCGCAAGCAAGGCCGGATAATCCTCCTGCTTCACCGCAGACAGCTTCACTGCTCCGTATCTGCCCAATAGCTCCTTAATTTCCTTTGATTTCCCATCCTGGGATTTCTGTGCCAGGACTGCCCGGATATCTTCCACCGCCACAGGCGTTTCCTTTGCCCTGGCATTCTCCGTACTTTTCTTACCTTCCTTTACAGTATCCGTCCCATTTCCTGTTTCTGACTTCTCTTTCGGCCTGGCTCCGTCCCCTGCATTTTCACTTTTCTGAATGCCTGCCATCACACGCAGACTTTCCACCACCACCGCAAGGCTCTCTGCCATCTTCAATAATTCCGGACCCATCTAAATTCCCTCCATTTCTTCCAGACGCTCTATCAGTTCCTCTGTATACATGGCACACATAAGAAGTTCCTCCCCGATCTGTGCCGCATCAAAATACTTCGCCCTGCTCCCATATTCCCGGCAGGCTTCCTCTATCCGTTTCTTCTTTTCCTCATCTTTCTCATTTCCGAACACCCATATCTCATCCACCTTCTTTGCCAGCCGGGAAACCAGCAGATGCTCCACAGCACCCCCTAAATCGTCCTCAAACATGCCATGGAAGTTCAGATATGAACTAATAGGAATCATCCCCTTGTGTGATGTATACCGGCAGTATTCCGCTGCCCGCATCCGGTCATTTTCCTCATTACCGGTAAGCTTCGTTACAATTAATGCAAGCTTCATTTCCCCATTCCCCCTTCCTGTTCTCCACGTCTGCTTTCTCTTTTTGGGGAAGTAAGGCCAAAGATGCAATCTGCTTTTCCCCCTTCGAATCCAAAACAGTGGAAGTTTTTCCTTCTTTCAGGGTAATCCTTATATTTCTCATAACAAAACCTCCTTTCACTCCGGAACACTTTTGGTCCCTACTATATAGCCACGGGAGATATGGTTTTTAAACTAGAGCATAAACTTTTTTATTTTATCCGGAATCTTTTTCAGCCTTTTTGACACGGCCATAGCCGAAATCCCCATTTCCCTGCCGATTTCTTCCATGGTCCTGTTCCCAAAATAATAGAGGCTGACAATCCGGTAATCCCTGTATTCCAACTTCCTGATTGCCTGATGCAGCCTTTCCCTCTCGTCCAAATCTATGATGAACTGCTCAATATCCACTTTTTCATCCACGAACTGTTTTGGGTTACGCCCAGGCTGTTGTTCCTGCAAGCCTTCCAGCGAATTGTGCCTTCTGGTTTCAGCACGGTTTTTCCTGGACTGTAATACCTCCATCTCAATGACAAGATCTCCGATGCTGTCATCCACATCGAATTCCAACTTCTCTCCCGTTACAAACTCATAATGAATCTTCATTGCTGCTCCCTTCTTTACCGGGAGTAAAGCGGCAGCAGCAAAACTGGAAAAATGGGCAAAAAAATAGCCGGAGTAAGCTAAAACTCGCTTTACTCCGGCCATTTGGTGTCTCGCTTATGCGGACCCTTTGCTCAGTAGATTATTGTTATTTAATTAACTTTTCTTTGACCCTTTCCTGTTGTATCCTCCTGATCCTGCAGCAGACCTGTACAATATTTCTGCAATGGGGACATTTCAGTTCTATCCAAACCTCCCCCTTTACAGCAGCACTAATATCAAAAGCCCGTTTCCTACAGATTGGGCAGTTTATCTTTTCCTTCAATCCGGCATTGCTCCTTTCCTGTCAATTACTTGGTTGACATCATAAGTAAAAAATAATTGCCACAGAAGTGTCACCCTTTTGGTTGACAGACATTTTCTAAAAATGGCACCCTGCCATTCACAGGGCACCTGGCATCTGCAGCAATTTGTTATATTGTTCATCCTCCTGTGTCCTTTCATTCCTGAATACATAATTATTAAACCCCAGCTGGGATAAACGGATTTTTACAGAAGCGGGCGATACCTGGAATATATCTGCCAGCTTCTCCTGTAGATCCACTCCACTTTCCCGTCCATTACCAGCCAAATCTGATACGGCATTCATAAACGGCGTTTTCGGCATCAGAATAGCCGCACTAAAATACTTTGCATGATGCTCCAGCCAATCTGCATCTGTAACCAGCTTTCTTCTCCCGACCATATCTGCCCCGCCCTCAATATCGGTCTTTTTGCATCCTGTAATTTCCGGCAGCCTGGCATTCTTATAATGCTTTCTTTTATCCATAACAGTATAATAATCAGAATGGAATATCCAATGACCACACTCATGCCCTATCGTAGAACGCAAACGGTACTCTTTCCGGTCTTCCAATAAAGTATTATCAATGAACAAAGTGCCTCTTTTGGCATACAAATAATCCGCACATTTCTCTTCTGGTAAATAGACCGGAACCCGTTCTGCCTCCCGGAATACCATCCGGCCTAATATCAGCCCGCAATGGGAAAGGTATGCGTAATCCAGGGCAAGGTCAAGATAGAACTCCGCAAACGCTTCAATATCCACCGGCTGTGGCGTTTTAAGCAAAGAAGGTTTGTAATCGAGCAGGAATCCCTCCGCATGGAGATCAATCTCACTATTCCTCATGATGGGAATGCCGCTCCACTGTTTTCTCAGTTTAGGCTGGTACATATCTGTTCACCCCTTCCTTGCTTTTAAATCATCCAGAAACACCTGCCACTCCTTTTCACCTGCCCCCGTTTCCATTGACAGGCGCAATGCTTCTATCACATAGGAATTGCCAAGCATGTAGTCGGCACAGTCCTGAGGTGTGACAATATCATTGGATGACCTTGATTCTGCTGCCATATCATATAGAGCATGGGATTCTTCATCATCCAACAATAAAAACCGGGCAAGCAGTTTCAGCCGTTCGGCTGTAAAGGTACTACTTCTGCCTTTCTCCACCTCACTATAATACTGAGGAGACACTTTTATTGCTTTTGCTGTTTCCCGCAGGGATTTTCCTTTGTTCTTCCTTAATGATTCTACATATTTCCCGAATCGTAACCGGTTATCTGTGTCCATGATTCATCTCCCTTTAAAATGTCTATATGGTAAGCATTACCAGAATACGAACATTTATTCGTCAATCTGATGATTGACAACAACTAAAAGAAATAATTTTCAAATTAAATAAATATACTTGATTCCTTAAATAGATTTAGCAATCTTGAAATCCTTTTAAATTATTCGTTTTCTAGCATTTAGTAACATTATATGATATACTAATTGCAGAATTTTTCATTAAACATCCTATATGCATAGGGATAACTGACATTAGCGAATATCCAATAAAACAAAATAACAGGAGGCATAAATAAAAATATGATATTATTGGATTTGAATTCACCCCCTGTTCAATATCTCTGTAAGAAAGATAAGCGGTTAGCAAAAGCAGTTTCTATGGTTGGCACTATCACGTACACCCCCCATACAGATGGATATGCTTTTTTGGTACATGAAATAATTGAACAGATGCTATCCATTAAAGCTGGTCAAAAAATATATAATCGCCTTGAATCCTTATGTGGCGGGCAAATCATACCTACTGTTATTGCTACTCTGTCAGATTTGGAAATACGTGGAACAGGGACATCAAATTCAAAAGTGACCTATATTAAAAATATGACAGATGCTGTTATTACTGGAAAAATAAATCTTAATGCATTACAAACCATGTCAGATGAAGAGGTTCGGGAAAATCTAACCTCGTTGCGGGGAATAGGCGATTGGACAGCAAAAATGTATCTCATTTTTGTTCTTAATCGTCCAGATGTTTTACCCTTTGAAGATGGTACGTTTTTACAATCATACAAATGGCTTTATAAAACTGATGATTGCAGTCCAGCTTCGATAAAAAAAAGATGTACAAAATGGAAACCCTATTCTTCTATTGCCGCCAGATATCTTTATCGTATTTTAGATCTTGGATATACAAAAGAAGAATTTCATTTATTTAAATAACGAAAGGAATTTTATCATGGGATTGAAAGAAGACGCAGCTATAAAACTGAACAAAGCATATGAAGAAGCAACAAATACAGAAAATGTAACATGCCTCCACAAAGATTTTATTGACTATGTAATTGATAATACCCATTTGACATTTAAATACGTTTTATTTACTGCTATTTTATCTAAAGCAACGGATAGTTCTATTAATGCACTCTGCCTTCAAAAAAAGTCAGATTTGCCTGGGGCCTATGATGCCAGAACCGTTTGTCACAAAGTAATAGTTCCTTTTGAAATGGAAATACTTGAAAAAGTATTAGGCGGTTCTAATGAACCTTTTCTTAACAAACCAGCTCGATTTCCGGAATTGGACAAAAATAATGCAGTCCGCAGAGGGAATGATCAGGCTATACTTAACGCACTATGTGATAATCTTCCCACAATTGAAACGTCTGAAGATGCATATGAATGTTTAATCTATCTTCTGCAGAAACTTATTGTTTTACGCGACGAGAAGAAAAGCTTAACCATATTTTCCGTTCCTGATTCTTCTGATTTACCATCTAAACTACTAACCTATATTGAAAATGCCCTTACTCAAAGTTTTGAAGGAGAAGTCTTAACGCTTCTTGTCGCAGGTATTTATCATTTATTATACCAAGCGCCAAACGCTTTAGTTGAAGTCCATCCAGTAAATCAATGTGGTGCTTCAAGCCACGAAATCAGTGACCTAGATATTTATGTTGACAATATATTGGTTTCTTCTAATGAGTTGAAAGATAAGAGTTATACAGAACCAGATGTCCGTCATGCTGCTGATAAAGTGCTACAAGCAGGTGGAAACAAAATGCTTTTCATCGAAGGTCCCCGGTGCTCTGCGATAGGAAGTTTTAAAGAAGAAATTGAAAAAGAATATCGCAAGAAAAACTTTATGTTATATATAATCTCTTATAAAGAGTTTTTTGCTACTCTTCTGGGAGCAATTGATAATGTGGATTGCCATGAATTCATAAAATTTATTTTAACTGTTGCTCATGAGACTAAATTCAAAGAAGAAGTAATTAATTATATGGATTCATTAGCACAAAAAATATTAGGATTAACCCGATGATAGGAGGTGTCGATGAAATCAATAGATAGAAATGAAAAACTCAAAAAATTACTTAAAAATATGCAACAATCTGCTAACAAGCGAGATACATTTAATACACCTTGTGAGGATGCATTAAAAAATATTGTTGCAGCCAAGGAGCCAAGCTACCGTGAAGTGCTCCTTTGTATCGTTGTCCAAATGCTACTTAACCCTAACCTGAAAGCCTCAGAAGATTGGTATGGATTTAACCCCAGAGGAATCTATGATAAGGGACCTGTCAAACAATTTTTATTAGAAAATGGAATTCCCCATACGAAATCTGGTCCCTTAAATATATCCAAGGCTTCTAATATAAACATAGCTTGGGCTGAACGCCGGCGTTCAACTGACATTGCTAACGAACTAATCAGAGTATTAACGTATTTAGAAACCAACAACTCATTTGAACAAATTCACTCTGTAGGCGTTTCCTTAATAAAAAAATTATTAGACGAATCCAAAAGAATCCAGAAATTAACTATTAATGTGTCACCATCGCATGACCCTATTATTTTATCTTCTATATGTATCCGACTAATTGATAATGCCCCAGATGCAGGAAACACACCACAAAAAATAGCCGCGATGTTATTAAAAAATTATCACATATCTTTGCATACCGGAGTGATAGTAACTGGAGAAAATGACAGAGCTTCTGTCACAAGTACCACAAGCAGAAAACCTGGAGATGTCAATGAAGAAGGACCAGGAAAAATCTATAAGGTCTATGAAATCACGGTTAAACCTTTTGATTTTGACCGCATCATTGATTCATATGATTGTATAACCAAATATAATATCAGGTCTAATACATTAATTCATGAAATTGTAGTAATTTGTAGACCAGAAGATTGCCCTAAACTAGATACTTCTGGTTGTTCAGCTTTTTATCTTGGCCGTTTCGTCTACCAAGATGTTGTATATTACTATTGGAATATCTATGAGTGGATTGTGTACATGCTACAACAAATGCCTGATGATGGTAGATTATTGTTTTTCGTAAACCTCTCTGGATATATTGCAGATATAAATACAGCAGAAACTGTTAAATTAGAGTGGCAAAAAATTTTTCTTAATAATTAGGAGGCGTGTGTTCTATTACATCACAATCGCCTCCCTCTATTGCATCAGTTGAAATCATTAATATAAGCAACAACTGCTTTTGCTACAGCTTCTGCCATTTTACAAGGAACGGCATTTCCTATCTGAGTGTAAATTTTACCTTTATTTCCGCAAAAGATATAATCATCTGGAAATGTTTGAATTCTAATCGCCTCATTAATAGTTATTCTCCTTAGCCGCGATGGTGCCTCCGTGAATTCAGGAACGATAGAGTTATCTAATAGTCCTTTATGATAAGCTACAACCCAATCCTCTTTTGCCTCACCGTATAGATATTCTTCATCTATAAGTGGTGTCTTGTTTCCGCCCATTGATGCAGGTAAGGTATTTGCATATCCATCCACATTAATGGGTCTCCCTTGTCCGTTAAAATACATACCAGCATATGGAGATTTTCTCATAACAGGATGGGTTGCAAAAGTGATTTTTGCAGTACAGGTATTTGGATTTTTATCAGTACCTGCTTTACCAAGAGAACTGAGCAATTCTCTTATTATTGGAGCTTTATTTTTTTGCCTTTCTATGCAACCATTCATATGATATTGATAAAATGGATCCAGATTGTCTTTTATACCAATAAAGAATACACGCTCTCTTTTTTGTGAAACCCCATAATCTATAGCATTTAATATGAATGGAGCACAATTATAACCCAATCTTCTCGCTTTATCTAGGTACCTTTTTCTAACTGGTTCCCATTTATCCAGTTTTCCAAGTGCCTTAACATTTTCCATAACAAATATATGAGGCTGTACTTTTTCTATAACATCTAAAAAAGTAAAAATTAATTTGCTTCTTTCATCATCCGGATCCATTTTTCCCGCAACTGAAAACCCCTGGCAAGGTGGTCCTCCAAATACTAAACCAATATCTTTGTACTGATTCAAAGTATGTATTATATTATTAATATCATCATTGATCATAAGGCACCCACTGTGATTTACCTTATATGTTTCTGCTGCCTCTTTCATTAACTCATTAGCAAATATAACATTGAACCCTGCCCGTTGAAAACCCACATCCATTCCACCGGCACCCGTGAACAATGAAATAGCCGTCATATTATTATTCAAGTCATTTACTCCTTTTCATCTCTATGGATTCTAAAAATCAGCTCATTATTATCGGAATCCAAATATATATCAAATCTTGTTTTTCCCTTCTCTACATTCATATTGGCAAGTATTGTTTTTGGTAAACGTACTCGCATATCTTGCTGCAATACATAGGTGTCAAGATAAATTGGTTCTGTCATAGCGGCCTCCTTTGTCTTTATTAGACTGATTATAGTCTAAAATCAGTCTATTATCAACAACTTTCTGCCCTACATATCCCTGATACCATTATGTTTCACAATAGACACTATTAAACATATGTTTTTATTCTGACTTTTCAAATGACTTAATATAAAGATTCATAATGTCAGCCGCTGCATTATATGTTCAATAATTTTTTTGTCATCCAGACAACTTATCGCAAAACATTTTTTGCCCGCATCTTTCAACGATGCTCCTATATGATATATACAGCTACCATCTAGGAGAAGAAAACGATCATGGAACACTCCAGTGTATTTCACTTCTAATTTCGGATACTGCATGTTAAAACACTTTACATCCGCCGCCGTCAGTTTAGTCTGCTTTACAGTATAAATACAGACATTGACATTTCTTTTCTTCTTCGCTAAAATATTAAGAGTATCGACATCTACATAATTATCAATTAAAATAATAGACTTCTCAGCTTTGCCTACAAGTTCTACCAGCAAACTAAAAGCATCATAAATCTGGCCATCAAAGAAAATTTTCTGTTTCACCTCATTATTTTCTGCTATGTAGTCAAAAACCTTTTCAAAACGTTCATCCGTTCTCTTTTCATATTCCTGCTGCCTCCAATTCACTTCACTGATTTTCTCAAACAGTGCCGTGTTGTTCACCAAAAAACTTCTCATTTCAACAAACGCTGTCATAATCTGGATACTCACCTGTATAGCAATATCACTGTTCAAAACC
>OLSH01001576.1_pt1 | contig 10532 bp, 8 predicted proteins | sample 1643221 | NCBI WGS metagenome assembly OLSH01 (sample SAMEA3136681, study PRJEB25190) | human gut metagenome | biome: human gut; feature: human-associated habitat; material: faeces | place: Austria | collected 2013 | reverse complement strand
GAAAAAGTTTGTTACGCAGCAAGCTGCGGGGAATTAAACCCTCTTTTTGATTAAAGAGCCGTTCCGACAGTCCCCCCTCTGCCATAATCATGCCGGATACCATAAACAGGGGAACTGCCAGCAGCGTAAAGCTGTTCATACCGGCAAACATGCTTCGGGCCACATCCGCCGCGCCATATGGAAAGGACGGATTGATGATGCTCGGAAGTATGGACATGATTCCAAAAACACCTCCCACCGGCATGGCGGCGACCAGCAGGACTGCCAGCAGGATGAAAAAAACACCAATAGCCATTATTCCATTACCTCCTTGCTTTTCTGTCTGCAGACAATACATTTAACAATGGCCTGTATATACCGTAATATTGCCAATGCAACCGCAAATCCCATGATTCCATAGAGATATGACAAAGGAATCTGCAGCGCCGGGCTGGCCTGTTTAATCTTTGCCGCATTCTGGATAATAGTCACTGTTCCTTTCAAAAACCATCCCAAAAATCCAATCATCACCACATTGCAGGCAATCTCCAGCACACTCTGTACATGTTTTGGAAGAATAGCCGCAAATGTGTCTACTTTAATACTTGTCCCCATACGCACAGCACATGGGAGACAGAAAAATGCTGACAGCGCCAGACAGTAACAGCAAACCTCGTCCGACCAGCTGAGTGCATGGTGGAAACAGTAACGCATGATTACATTTGTAAATGACAGCAGACTCATGATTACCAGAATAATTGCCAGTATCATTAATTCGAAATTCTTATCCAGCCATTTAATACTTTTCATCTTCCCCTCTCCTTTTGTTCATCTTTTTTAATTCACTGCATTTTCTTGCTGTATTTTTATTATATCTGTAGTATAATAAGAAGTAAAGTTACTAATAATTATATTTGTAAGTAGTTTTACTACTAATAACTTTGTCATTTTGCACACTTACCACCGGGAATGGATGGCGATTTTCCATCCATCTTTGTACAGCTTGGACAAGGGGGATTTTTTATGGATTTGAAGCAGTTGGAATACATAGTCGCAATCGCAGAATGCGGGAATATATCAAGGGCAGCAGAAACATTATTCATTACGCAGTCCGGACTGAACCAGCAGCTGATTAAACTGGAAAAAGAGCTGGGTCAGCAGCTCTTCTACCGGAATAAACATTATCTGCGAACAACACAGGCCGGAAAATTATATATCGACAGCGCTAAGGAGATACTGCGCATCAAGAAAAATACATATGCGCAGCTGGAAGATTTAAAAGGCAATGTGGTGGGAGAAATTGCCTTGGGGCTCACCCATGAACATGGAATTGATATTTTCACCTCGGTTTTTCCGGATTTTAACCACAGATACCCGGGAGTTACCTTTAATCTTTTAGAGAGAATGGTGTCTGACCAGCATAATTTTCTTCTGGGAGGGCATCTGGACTTTGGAATCATCATGCTGGCTGATTCAGATAAGATAGACCTGGAGTATACTAAACTTTATAATGAGAATCTGGTGCTGGGAATTCCCAAAAAACATCCAATGGCAAAATACGCCTCCGCCCCCGGAGAGCCGTTGTCCACCATTGACCTGCGTCTTTTCAGGCAGGACAGCTTCTCCCTGATTTTCGCTTCATCTACCATGCGCAAGGTGATTGACCCCCTGTTCAAGGAAGCAGGGTACCAGCCTCATATTCTGATTGAGTCTGCCATGAACCATGCCCTGATACAGCTGGTAAGCAACGGATTCTGCTGCACAATCCTTCCCCAGTCACGGGTTCTGGTAAGTCCGTACAGTACCAACTGCGCCTGGTTTCACCTGTCCTCCCGCCCTAACTGGAATATCTATGTGGCATACAGAAAAGACATGCATCTGAATGAAGCTCATCGTTACTTCATTCAGCTGGCTAAACATTATGGAAATGAGTTGGAAAAGAAATTTCTATAAACCCAAATCCTCCAGACCCATGATGCCGATTGCCATCAAATGCTGTTTTCAAAATGCCGCCTGAAAGAAGACGCGGACTTAGTCCGGCTGTTAAAGGTTAAGCGGATTGTCGTTGTAATTGAGCTTCATTGTAAGTAAACAGACACTAAAGCCTATAGTTCATTGGGCCTGTTACCAGGTCTTTGTCAATGGCAGACTCCATTTAACGGAAAATGGCCCATCATCCAGTTTATTAAGGTAATTATAAATAAACTGACGGTTTTCTATTTTATCTTCATTGTTTGACCAGTTTCTGTATCCATTCATATATGAGCTATTATAGTCATCCCACGAAGTAAATTCAGGCTGTATCATCTTTGCAATCTCCAACTGCCTATCTAGGCATTCAGGTTCTGTATAGTAGTCTACAAGATAGAACCAGACGCTTAACTGCATGGCACGGCTATAGTACCAGGCTTTTGTTGAATGATCCGCATTTTGTGCAGACGATATCAGATTGGCAACTGCATTTTCTCCGGAGGTTCTGTCAGTTATCCCCCCAGAAAACTGCGGAAGCGGAATCTCATTCCAGGAGCTGCTGGAAAAAATGAAGAAACGACAGGGAACCTATGCTTTTTCTGTCATATGCAGGTAACGGATTGCATTCTGGTGAGTTGGTTCCAGCTCGATGGCATTGCTGAAGGCCTCTGCAGCCGCGTCCATGTTCCCCAGTCCGAGGTTCGCAAGCCCTATCAGATAATAACAATGTGCCCGATTCCGTTTATTCAGGTCATCATCGAAAATCAGAAAGTCCGGAAGGGATACCGCAAAGTAGCTTACCCGCATAACATCAACGATATGCTGTTCACCATAGTCCAGCAGCTTGTTGAACCTTGCCTTTGCCTCTACCGGACGGTTCAGTTTTTCCCTGGCTAATCCCTGATAGTAGATCATGTCTGCGGGCTGGTCGTTATAATACATCATTCCGGCGGGTTCATCCGTACCCGTACTGGCTTTCTCAAAGTATTCATCCGCTGCCGCCTGATTGCCCTGGAGTTCCTTTATGATACCCAAGTAATAATTTATATGATTATCCTTGCATCCCTCCAGCTTGCCTTCCCCAAGATTCTCCGGGTAGTATAGGGACTTCTTCAGAAGCTCTTCTGCACTATCAAGTTCACCGTGTTCCATGGCTGACCGTGCCAGTTCTACCAATGCCACGGTATACTGGGTCGTAACCTTACCTTCCCCTCCTTCCCATGGATGGAAACGGTTTGCCATGATAAATTCATACGCATCTCCATAACGTCCCAATAGATTCAACATGGTGGCATACTCAATCATCAGGTCATCACGCTGCATGAAAACCTCCCTGGCTGCATCATAGTTCTTCAGCCGCTCATCGGCAGGCATACCCAGCTTCTTATACAACTGATCCAGCTCCAGGAAAATCCGGGCATCACCAGGATTCAGCTTATATGCTTCTTCCATGGCCTGTCTGGCTTTATCCGGCTCATGTCTCTTATTATAGTATGCCAGGGACAAATTCCTCCAAGTGATTGCAAAGTCCGGTTTTACCTCAGCAGAACGTTCCCAATACCCGATAGCTGTGTCGTACTGCATTTTATCGTAGTACAGATTCCCCAGATAATAGCAGGCATTGGCATCACCACTATTTTCCTTTACAGCATATTCAAGAACCAGAATGTCCTCCAGTTTATTTGGGAAACAGTAATCCGTGCTGCACTTGGACGCCTGCAGAAGGGTCTGTGACGCATCCTTTCCCATCATCCCAAGATAGCAGGCTTTGTAGTAAAACAGCATCGGCCATTCCTCACTGCATTGGGACAGGACTGCAACCGCCTCCTCATAAGCACCGAATTCAGCATAGTCACGGGCTGTCATTAGATAGTTCTCATGAAAATTCCTGGTTAGGGTATTAAACTCCTCCACAAGTCTATCTTTCTGTCCTTCGTCCACATAGGACCATTCCATCCTGGACACATAATCAAAAGGATCCACATCAAGATTCCCGGCAATCGTTTTGGCTGCTTCCTCCATCTTTCCCAGCTTTCTCAGCAGATAAGCCCGAAGTCCCCTGGCCTTCACATTATGGGCGTTTTTCACCAGTCCCTTATCGGTCATTTCCAGCGCATTCTCATAATTACCGCGTTTTGCTTCAATACAGGCCAGATAATAGAAACTCATCTCCTGCTGCTCATTGGACCAGGTGGCCTTATAGAATGCATCAAATGCATCGTCCATCCGGTTCTGGTAAAGCAGGGTCAGACCCAGGTTATAATATGGCTCCGAATTATAGGGATTTGGATTTTTCCAGGTTGCCCGCTTGATTGCCTCCCGAAAATATTGCTCCGCCTCTTTAAAACAGCCCCGGCGCATCAGCAGGCTTCCATAAGCATTGTTGGCGCGGATATCTCCCGCGTCACGCTTTAGGGCCTCCTGATAGTATGGATCCGGACGATAGGTAGCATGCCGGTATTGTTCAATATGCTGCCCTGTCAAATACAGTTCCTCCACTGTCATGATTTCTTCCGGATCCCTGGAAGCCTGGGCAGGCTCCGGCAGCTTGGGAATCTCGTTTTTAAGCGGACTATAAGACACCAGTTCCTTCCCGCCATCCATCACCTGCAGCTTAAGCCTTGTCTCATCCTCCACCGGTGTGTGAATGATAGTCTCAAAGGTATGTACAGGAGATAATTTTGCTATCTCATCCAGCAGAGTCTCATTGCCGTAAGTCAGAAGGATACGTGCCTGTGGATACTCCTGGGTTCCATACGCAGCAATCCGGATACCATCTTCTTCCACCTCCAGGTTAATAACCGCATGGATAGTTGCATTCTTCACTGCACCTACTGCCTTGTATGGCATAAAAAACTGGGTAAATGTTTTCTCTTCCATGGGCTTAAGCCATGTGAAATCCGGCTGGTTGTCAGTATATACACCAGTCATCAGCTCTATGTAAGGCCCATCCTCATCTGTCAGGTTCCTGTCCCATGCCTTTCCAAAATCCCCGCACCCCCATGTCCACTGCTTCTTGCCCGGGGCGCCATATACGAAGTAGGTACCGGAATATTCTTATACCGCGATATATCCACACCGGCGCTGTAATCATGTTTATAATATTCACCAGTAGCAATTGGGAACCGGGATACATCCCTCTTGCCGTGATCCATGACCGCATGCACATCCGGCGGAAAAATAGACTGGGTATGGTCGTTTACTGGCACCGCCGGGTTGGCCCACCAAAGGAATGTCTGCGGAGTCGCAGTCCGATTGTACAACTGGCCCCGGATTTCAATATACGCTTTTCCCGGATACAGGGTAAAGCTGGCTTCCCCCTTTGTTCCATACATCTGGTCTACATCACAGACCCGGCACGTCTTAGAGCCGTCCTCATTCTCTATCAGCATATAATCCACCGGTGAAAATGTGGTTGGCCTATGATGCTGGGGCCAGTTGAACTCGATACCACCGCTGATCCAAGGTCCGCAAAGCCCTACTAAGGCTGGTTTAATTACATGATTATAATATACAAAGTCATACCGGTTGGTCTTATCATATGCTCTCTGGATTCTCCCTCCCAGTTCCGGCAGTACCATCACCTTCAGGTATTCATTTTCCAGCCATACCGCCCGGTATGTCTTATCCTTTTTCTCATCATAGATTTTCTCTATGGTCGGATACGGATAAATCTTGCCTGAACTTCCCTGATACACACGGCTTTCCAAAAACATGGGGTTCTTATCCGCCTCTCCTGCCTCGTATGTAGGAATCACAATGGACTCTTCCCAGAGTTTTACTGCATCCATATCAAATACCTCCTGTCATGATTGTCATCATTTTTTTGTTTTTTACTTCTTGCCTATACTATATCCAATTATCTATAGAGTTTCATTATATACATTTGCCATAGAGTTTTGAAAAATTGCTCTCATATCTTGACTTATGATTTTCACCTGCTTTATAATAGAACCAGTAAGGGAGGGAGTTTTATGTTATCGACAGAGCAGGGAGTCATCCATGGTTCGGACTATTACATCTATACTCCAAGTTCGCAGGCCACTGCCATGTTTCTGTATCCCATCAGCACAGGATATTTCCGTTATCTTCCCGGATATTGTCTCAGACGGTCTTCCTATGACAGCTTCCTGATTATGTACATGCGGAAAGGAAGCTGTGAAATAGAGAGTGGAGGACGGACATACCATGCTAAGGCTGACCAGATTGTCCTGTTAGACTGCTATAAACCGCACTGCTACTATACAACCACAGGTTGGGATGCCGAATGGCTGCATTTTGACGGTTCCAATGCCCGTAACTATTTTGAAGCAATCCTGGACAACGGAATCCCTGTCATCGGTCTTCATGATACTTACCGATTTGAAAAATATCTCCACAAGATCTACAGCAGCTTCAAAGAACACCTTTCCATCAAGGAGGCGCTGCTAAACAATTATATTGTAAATATCCTTACTGAGTTGCTGATCGGACGTGATTTGGAACACTCCGTCAATGTCTCAGCCAGCATCATCGAGGATACGGTGGCCTATATCAATGAGCACCTGACTGACCCCCTGACACTGGAGGAACTGGCTTCCCAGGCATCTTTAAGTACCTTTTACTTCAGCCGGTTGTTCAAGAAGGAAACCGGCTTCACGCCCCACGGATACGTCATTACCGCTCGTGTTAATATTGCAAAATTTTTGCTAAAATCCTCCAATTCTACAATCAAAGAAATCTGCTTTGGAACCGGATTTACCAGCGAAAGCAGTTTCTGTACCACATTTAAAAAGGTGACCGGAAGCACCCCATCGGAATACCGGGAACGTATCTGCCAATAACACAGGAAGCAGTCCTTGCCGAACTGCTTCCTTCTTTACCATATAAACCAGCACTATTATTCTGCTGCTTTTCCCATTACTTCATTGTAATTCTCCGGAGTTACAACAATTGCATCCACTGCTGTTTCAAGGGGAACTTCATTTCCTCCAATTACCTCGTACAAAACTTCCACGGAACCCTTTCCCACGGAATCAGAGGAGAAGTAGGTGGCAGCTTTCATACAGGTGCCGTCAGCTCCTTTACCGTTCCACTCGTCCTTTGCCATGTACGCCCCCAGGCCTACTACACATGCATCCGCATCCAGGCCGGCACTTTCCAGCGCACGGACCGCGCCTATAGTTCCCTCTTCGTTGGCGCCGGTCACCAACCATTTTTTAATCTCCGGATGTGCCGTGATAACAGATGTTGCTGCCACGTTACCTTTATCTGTGGTTCCGTCATAATCTGCCCTAAAGATACGTTCCGATGGAAAATCAGGACAGTTGGCTGTAAAATTATCATACTCCCCTTCCGCGCGGGGTACGCAGGAAGATACCGTATCCATAGTAAGAAGCAGAAGGCCACACTGTTCATCCTCCACCAGATTGCTGTCCTTTGCATAAGCTGCCAGCCAGTCACCGTTGGTCTGACCGATGACATATGCATTGATTCCTACCCATGGCGCCAGCTTGTCACCCATATCATTTTGCAGCGCATCATCACATGCAACGACGGGAATCCCAGCCTCCTTGCATTTATCCACAACTACCTGGGACATAGTCTGATCTGGTATACAGGTCACAATGCCCTTGGCCTGGTTGGCAACCGCATTGTCAATTGCTTTCAGATACTCTTCCGGGTTCATTTTTGCATCCACATAAATGAACTCATCTCCCCGGTCCTCTACCACCTTCTTCGCCGCTTCACCCTCATCAATAAACCAGGTCTGGTCACCTGCTTTATATATACCGTAAATTACACCCTTCGCAGAAGCATCCTTGCTTTCTGCGTTATCCGTCTGTACTGCTGTGTCTGCCGCTTGGGTTGCAGGTTCATCATCAAATCCACTGCATCCGGCCAATGCCGCCGCCACAGCTGCCACCATTACTAACCCCAATACTTTTTTCATGTTCATATCCTCCTGATTTCCATTTTTTATGTTTTATTTCCTTTATCTCCAGGGAACCTAAAGGTCCCCCTGATAATTCGATGCAGATAATCCTTACAGATTCTTCATGGAAGCTTCCAATAATTCCTTTTCCCTTCTCTGTTTACGGATATAGTCTGTCGTCAGTGCAAAGAGGAGCAGTCCGCCCTTTGCCACATACTGCCAGAATGTAGGAACATTGACCATTGTAAGACCAGTGTTGAAAGCCTGAATAAGAATAATGCCTAGAATCGTGCCTCCCATGTCGCCTACACCGCCGACAAAGGAAACGCCGCCCAATATAACCGCCGTGATTGCATCGAATTCCAGATTGACATTAGCCGCCGGCTGGCCGGAATTCATACGTGCCGCAAATATGATTCCGCCGATGGAACAAAGAATACCCATCATGATATAGCAGATGGTGATAATACGTTTGGGATTCAGACCCGCAAGCCGAGCCGCATCCATGCTGCCGCCGATGGCATATACGCTTCTGCCAAATTTAGTCCTAGCCAGGATGATGCCAAATACAATAATACAAAGCATCATAATCCACACAGAAAGCGGTATATTGGCAATACGGGCCTTGCCAAGTATGATGAAGCTCCGGTTGCTGATAGAAATTGGCTTTCCTCCACAGATAATATAGGCAAAACCTCTGACAATTGACTGGGTCACTAGGGTTGCAATAAACGCCTCCAGATGAATCCGGTTCACCATGAACGCATTGAAGCATCCAATCAAAATTCCGCATGCAATGGTCAGGATAACGGCAGGGCCAAAGGAAATACCCTTACCTGCCAAAAGTGCAGCCATCACGCCTGAAAACGCTGCAAGCGAACCGGGAGACAAATCGTTCTGTCCTGCGATTATCAGATATGTATGTCCGATTGCCACCAAGCCTACCAAAGACGCCGCAATCAGAATATTAATCATATTGGTGACACTTAAAAAATTCTTATTTAACGCTGTAAAAAGTGCAAACACCACTGCAATTGCTGCCAGAAGCACCAATTTATCTCCGCAGCGAATTTTTGTTATTTGTGCTCATTATTCCTGTACCTCCCCAATCATTCCAAGACTTAATAACCTGCTTTCCGCTGCTTCTTCCCTGGAAACCTCTCCAACAATCTTGCGTCCCTTCATAACAATAATTCTGTCTGAAAGGCCAATTACCTCTGGAAGCTCCGACGATATTAATATTACGCCCAATCCCTGTTTTGCAAATTCACAAATCATCTGATAAAACTCAGATTTCGCCCCCACATCAATTCCCTTTGTGGGCTCATCCAAAATTAGGACCTTGGGATTAGTGCTAATCCAGCGCGCTACAATACATTTCTGCTGGTTTCCTCCGGACAGTTCCACAATTTTCTTCTCAGGGGACGGGGTCTTAATCTTAAAGTTACGAATACCGTCTCCGGCTATCTGCTCTTCTTTTTTCCGGCTGACAAATCCAAAGCGGTTGGAATTCCTGGCCAGCAGGGAAATATTTATATTATCACTGATGCTTAAATTGGCAAGTATGCCCTGTAGCTTCCTGTCTTCCGGCACCAGCACGATTCCATGTTCCATGGCCTCATGAGGCGAATGGTTATGTATCTTTTTTCCTTCCAGGAAGATTTCACCAGTCTTCATGGTATCCGCCCCAATGATTGCGCGCATCAGTTCCGTACGTCCGGCACCTACTAACCCTGAAAAGCCAAGTACTTCTCCTTTTCTAAGGACAAAGGAATTTACCAGCACATAATCAGAAGAAACTCCCTTCACTTCCAAAAGCACATCACCGATTTTCTTGTCTCGGTCCAGATTCTCATATATGTCTCCCTGATTACGTCCCACCATCATGCGAATCATTTCCGCTTCAGGAACCACCCCTGTCTCCACTGTATTCACATAACGACCATCCTTGAAAATTGCGGCCTTATCCGTAATCCTCTGGATTTCATCCATACGGTGTGACACATAGATAATAATTTTCCCCTCCTCTTTCAGCTTTATGATAATCTTAAACAGCGATTCAATCTCAGAATCTGATAAAGAAGCCGTTGGCTCGTCAAAACAGATGACCTTCAGGTTCTCCCTGGAATATGCTTTCATGATTTCAACCATCTGCTGATATGCGATACTTAAATTCTTTACCTTTGTGGTTGGGTCAATCGGAAGCCCAAAGTCTTGGATGATTTTGGCAGCATCTTCATTGGCTTTGCGAGTATCGATGAAACCGAGGCGATTAACCGGCATCCTGCCCAGATAAATATTCTCTGCCACAGATAACTCCAGCAAAATCTGCCGCTCCTGATAAATAATGGATATTCCTTCCTCAATTGCCTCATGCGGCGATTGAAAATGCTTTTCCACCCCATCTAGCAGATATTTTCCACTGGTAGGTTGATAATCCCCATTCAGAACTTTAAGCAGCGTAGATTTTCCTGCACCGTTCTCACCTAAAAAAGCCAGAACCTCTCCGGAATGCGCCTGGAACGAAACGTGGTCCAGTGCTTTGACTCCCGGAAAGTATTTGGATATATTCTGAAATTCCAACACACTCTCCATATGGCTACCTCCTTCTGTGGTAGTGTCAAGTTTACTACCTCATTTTTTGTTACAAACCTTGTATTTTCAGGGA
>OLSH01001575.1_pt1 | contig 10535 bp, 13 predicted proteins | sample 1643221 | NCBI WGS metagenome assembly OLSH01 (sample SAMEA3136681, study PRJEB25190) | human gut metagenome | biome: human gut; feature: human-associated habitat; material: faeces | place: Austria | collected 2013 | reverse complement strand
AATCATTAGTTTACATAACTTCGTTTCAGCAAGGACTTTCCTATAATACAAAAAAAGGCCCCAAGATACTTTGAATTGTATCTTGGAACCTCTTTTTATAATGAACTATCCTTTTTTAACCTTTTTTATGTCCAACTTTACGGACATTTGGTCGATTTTAATTGGGACGTTGACAGACTACATAGCCCCCATCTGTTTTGCGAACTTTTTGCGGAAGCCCTGGATTTATGCTGGTTTGAAGAATCCCTACATTTTTGTTTACCAGACTTTGGGTTGGTAAATGGTTTTCGTCTCTGATTTTGGCGTCAAAATTGAGGAATTTTGAAAATTGGTAAAGTGATTTTGGAAATTGGTAAAACAGCTGTTTCTACTATATATAGAAGAAACAAGCGAAGTTTTCATCATCGAAATAACTGCTATCTCACGCTGATCTGATGCGCTATCTCATCCCCCAAACGGTCAAAAACTAATACAGATTAATATCCAGCCAGTTCTATTTTCATCCATTTCCTCCAGTTCCAATTCCGTCTCAAACATCTATCAGACTTTGCTTTCCCAAAGCCTCACCCTTCAATCATTGTCTTTGTAAATATACAGCATATCCATCATTCCTTATGTTCATGAACTAGAATAAAATCTTAGTAAATCTTATATCCATTTCCATAGAATTCACGGTCCCTGTTACGCTTCTGCGGGTAGACAAACACATGGGCTACATTTCCTCTATCTGCCATCATAAATACAGAACGTGATATACGTACTGTATTCATTGGATTAGTTGTCGCATAGATATTGACTCTATTTACTTGCGGAAGTCTTCTAATTTCTTCTGTTACCGTATTTACAAATTTAGAGCTAAAATGACGAGTATGACTATTCCCATCATTCCTACTGATTTTAATGGTTGGAAGAGATTTCTTCCTAAATGGTATTTGCTTTGCCTTTATGACATATGTATCTTCAAGAACCAAATTCACCTCGGATAAATCCGCAATCATATTTTTCTTTTCAATAGTACAATCCGGCTCAGCTTCAATTACTGGAAACTCAGCCTCATCTAATGGGTAATCTTGAAATACATTTCCAATGACAAGTTTGAACTGCATATATATTGGTACTAAAATCAGGTTGCACTTTTTAATTCCCAATACTTTAGCGCAAAACCAATACCACCCATATGGATAATCATGATACACATTATAATTATTCATAACAAGCTCTTTGTTATAACTGCGAATTGCTATAAGTGCAGCAAACAATAATCCAAACGCAATTGCTGTATTACCAGCTCTCAGTATATAATACGGAAGAAAACTTCCTATCTCTGGTTCTGGTTTATGATCTCTCAAATAGTCGCCAAACCACGAAGGAATATTCAATATATATGGCAAAAGAAACGCTATTAACATAATCATCACTTCTATGATTTGAACAGAGTTTGCTTTCAATTTTTTAATCATTTCGCATCTCCTCGCTCTCTTTCCATAGATATAATCCGTCTTTATCCTTTTCGCATTCAACAATTTCACTAATTATACCGGTTTGCGAATCTCCCACCCAAACCCGAAACTCTTCTATACCCACAATCACAAAAAATATATACTCACAACCTGATTTTTCTTCTTTTAGTGAGTCTGACCAGTCTGCCCAATCTATATTGGATGGACTGGGAACTCGTTGTGGATGTGTATGCCAAACTCCCATATAATAACTTCTACTACGCTTCGCTTTTCTTAGAAAAAGCGTATGGTGTGGATCTTTTATATTAAATCTGATCCGATTTTTAGTATCCAGCGGATAAGGATGTGATACTGCCTCAAGAGAGACATTCCCCGTTTCTTTGTGTTGATATCCAACAATATAGCCGCCACTTTCTGGTTTTTCATCCGAATCCTGTATCCACTGATACATTTCGCATAGAACAAGTGATAATATATCGACTACCTTATTATTGGGAAGCTTCAGTTTCACACATTTGCAACTTTTTTCTATTACCACAGCAATTACATCCCTCCATCGGAATAATATAATCAGGATATGACACCGTATTCGGTGAAATATCGATCAACACATTGTCTATAATCTCTCCTGAAAAAAACTGTTGCATTGTATTAAGCAGAACAGCTGTTGTCCTAAGCAAAATAGATGTTCCATACGCTGCTCTGGTTCCTCCGCAACCATTTCTAACCAAACTACTTTCTGACTGTACTTCTGTATTTAGCATCGCTCTATTATTTACAAGCGTTCCGTCTGCATTCGTGTATAAGCACTCAAAGCATCCTTGTTTTTCATATTTGACCACCAATATATGACTATACCATCCGCCAGCTTCAAGCCATACGAAGAAAACGGGTATTTGGCAATGTAATTCGCTCAACATCCGGTTAAACCTTAATTGCGTATCGCTACTGCCTATTGTAAAAATAATCAAATCTACCGATTGCAGTTCTGACTTTAACGCTTCTTCATCTAAATTATTTTCATGAATTTCTGTGTGCACTTGCGGATGAATCATTTCGAGCAAAAATCCAAGCGTACTTGCTTTATTTGAACCAACACCCAATCCGCCAAATACCCAACGCATTCTATTTTCATCATACAGCCTATCTCCATCATAGATCACTATATCAGACGCACCATTCTTCACTAATTCGGGAGCCACATAACTCCCCAATGATCCACCTCCTACAAGGAGTATCTTCTTACCGTATATAATACTATCATTACCAATAATCTCATTTAAGTGCAGATAATCTTTCCTCTTAATAGTAATTAACGATATATCAACACTATCCTCATATATTTTTTCAAATAGTGTTCTTTCACTTCTATCCTTACATTTTATCATTACAGCAAAACAAACCTTAGCTTGCAATCCATTCATTTCAAATACGAGAACTATGTTTTGTGTAGATACAATCTCACTTTTCAGTTGAAAATATGTATCGGCACTGATATGATTAATCTGCTTACCATAAATAATCTCTTTAACATTTTCAACAGACCATGGATGATTGCGATATGGTGGTAAAATTTCCCTACTGTCAGTAATCGGAACAAAAAACGCCTCTGTTTCAAAATGTTGCTGCCATTTTCTTTTTCCTCCAGTATCGCAAGAATAGAGATCTGTTAGCCTTATATCCTGCTCAATATATCTGGTTGTTGTTTCGCTACAATATTTTTGTAACTTAGCAAATTTAATATCCTGTTTCAAATAAACATCTGCACTTTGTGAGCCAGCAACATTATTCCAGTAATACAAAAATTCCTTTTGAAACTCTTTTTCTTTTTCGGTTTCCGTCATTGATAGCAGTTCTATCAGTCGGTCTACAGCATCCACAATTTTCTCTTCATATGAAAACAGCGAATGAACAATGCTCTCCTGCTCATATAAACAGACCCATCTGTATTTTCCGGGTGGTAATATTATTACTTTATCTATTTCTGTATTTTTTAGAAGTATATGCGGAAAATCCAGGCCCTCATCATTATATAACCATATCGTTGCTACGGAACTTATATCATCCTTTGACGGACTAATGAGCAAAAATTCCTTTTCAAATAACCTAAACATAACCCAGCCTTCAAAAAAAACTTGACTAATAACAATACCATCATATGTTTCAAGAATTTCTTTTGCTGTCATCTGATCATCCAAAACTATGCTCCTTTTTATTTTGTGCAACAGCCGCTGTTGCCTCTTTTGCAGGTACTGTAAACTCAGTACCAAGAACCTTTTGAACATATCCTGCTGCATCATGTGCTGATTCGACATTTACAGCATTCGTCAAATTATCAACTGCGGTTGAAAGCCGCTTGTAAAACGTAATCATATAACTAGAGCTACTATCTCTCATTTTCTTAAATACATCCGTATACGGTTGAACTGGAAGGTATCTGCTAATGTCAGCAGATGTTATCTCACCTTGTGCATTTTTAGTATACGAAAATCTATCCTTAATAGCTTTCATTGTCTTCTGCAAAGCTAACAAATCATCATCACCATCTGTGCTTGTTTGTTCTGAGAAGCAATCGCAGGCCAAGTATGTAAGTCCAATGCTTGGTGGTACCTCATGATCTCTGGTAGAACCTGAATATTTTTCATTCTTCCATTTCTTAATATAGCAGATGATTCTCCTTAACTGATTATGTCCATTAATCTTTCCACATAAATCATCATTCAGTCCGTCGGGATCTGCCAGTTCCCACGCATACTCATCACTGCTCGCCTTCCCTCTTGCCAAATAGATAATTCCATTATTATCTGCATAAAGAGGAAGATCAATGTGCATCCACTCTACACCTTTCTCATAATATGCCGCTCTTACACAAGGTTCTTTAATTGATACCGAACGTACTGGTATATCTATCGATTCCTTGAGATATTTCTTAATCTTCCGTGGATCAGAATTCTTTGATGTATCAAGCGGAATCATTATGGCAACATCACGATCAACTACTGTAGATTTAATTGTAGTATTGTATTTATAGCTTCCTTGATCAATCATGCGAATCTCGCTCTTATTAAGATCGATACCATGGTTTTTCATAATAGTCGGAAATTTATCTTTAATTTCCCCCTCTAACGTTTCTCGCTTATCAATCAAATTTTGTGTTTCCGAATCAATTCTAATGCATTTGTAAAATTCTTCGAACTCTTTTTTTAACTTCATTTTTTCAACTCCTTATGGAAAATATCATTTCATCAACAGTTGTAATATTGATTCCTTCACTCCTAGCAATATCCCAAACTGTGTCTGTCCAACTCACCATCTTTTCTGTCTTAAAAAATATATTTATAAAAAGTTTAATAACTGCAACAGCTTATGGCTCTGCCCTTCCTTCTCTTCATCCGTCATCCTCTCACCAAATAGCCGGAATCCATTCTGTTCCTGATAGAATCTAAGCAGCGGCTCCTTCTCCTCGCATTCCAAATAAACCATAAGACCACCCAGCTGCCTCTGAATTTCATTCAAAGTATTGATTGCAAAATTCATCAACATTTTTCCTGTAATCGGATATTTAACTTCTTCATTATAATTTCTTCCCAACTGAGCAATCAAATACGCTGCTACAGTATAGCTGCCTGTACTTTGATCAAGATTACTTAAACGGCTTAGTTTTCGTTTCACGGAGTTGCTCATCCCCTCCGCATTCACCGTTACAGGTTTCATTGTAATCGAAAAATATCCTACTAAACACATATCCTCAAGAGAAAAGACTAAATATGTAACCGATTGGTTCTTCTTAGTGAATTCAATAGCATTCTTTTTCAGAAAAGACTCTACATCTGAATTTTTCGGACTTGAAAAATCGGAGAGAATTTTTTCCAAGTCATCCTCTCCGATTCCGCCCGTTTCTTCCGGATTCAAAAAATCCCTTATATTAACACAAACAAATTGTTCCTCTGATGGCATTCTATCCATGCAGCTGTCTCCTTTTTTCCATTAACTGTATAAACTCAGCTTTATCTCTCACCATACGGACAGATGTTGTTCTGCGTCCAAGCGGGTTCTGGGATGCTTTCTCAACTGCATCTGCAAATGCCTCCACTTGCTGGGGATCACGAATCACGATATTATCGGTTATACTTGACGTAGCCATTCTGTCACCTCCTCTACAGCAAAGTCTTTCTCTTGTTTCTATAAATATCTTATCACCTCATGCACCCTTTTTCAATCAGTTTATGCATTTTTCAGATTCCCCATCCTCTGTTTTTTGCCCTTTCCCGATAATATATGCAAATCACTGCAATATCTGCATCATTCCAGTATTCTCTGCTGTATCCTCCTGTCCAACCGGCTCCCTCGCCCGTCCAAACTTTCCAATCTCCTCCTGATACTTTTCATCTGTCACATGAGTATAAATATCAATCGTGGTACTGTAATGCTGGTGTCCCATAATACTCTGAACCACCTTCGGCTGCATATCTGCCTCAAAGCAACGACTGCAGAAGGTATGACGGATTGCATGGGGATACAAATCTTCAAAATAATGAGGCTCCCGCTGTTCCCTCACAGAGTCGAATGCCTCCTGCTCATTGATCTGCTTGATTACCTTTTTAATTTCCTTCTCCGCATGATACCGAAGCACTGGACTCCCCATAGTGGTTACAAACACCAAATTCTCATACTCTCCGGTTGCTCTCCAGCGCCGTCCCAGCGTCTTTTTCAACAGATCTACTTTATTCTTCTGACTCTGGAACATCTCCTCCGCCTCGCCAAAAAATGGAATTTTTCTATAAGAATTATGGGTCTTGGGAGCAGTCAGTCGAAGGATCTTCTCTCCATACTCATATTGGCAGGATAGAGAACGGTTAATATGAAGACATTTGTTTTCAAAATCAATGTCCTTCCACATCAAGCCTCCGACCTCTCCGATCCTCATTCCTGTCAAAAACATGATGTAAAACATCTCTTTATACCAATTGTGTTCCATTGCCGCTAAAAATGTATTCTGCTCCTCTCTGGAAAGAAAACGGCGCCGCACCTGAGTGTTTTCCCATGGCACATTGATTTCAAAACAGGGATTTAATGAAATAATCTGATTGTTTTTAGCTGATTCCATACATTCACGCATCCTTCCCAATGCTTCTCTCATAGAAGAGGTTGCTCGTCCTTCCTGACTCATCCGATTGATGACTCCCTGTATATCAATATTTGTAATACTTGCCATAGTTCTTTCTCCGAGGGATGCTCCAAAGGAACTGTAAAATTTTCGTTTCATAGGAAAAACGCTAGTTTCTTTTACGACCGGCAGCTTGTATGTTTGGAACCATTCCTCAAACCATTCATTTAATGTCAGATTTCTCCGCCTGTATTCCACAGCATTTTGAGCCTGTTCCTTCAACTCCTGAAAATCTTTTTTCAATTCCCGCAGATTGAATCCGTAAATACTGACATCATTTCCATTGATTTTCGCCCGCGCCTCGTAGCGGCCATCCTTTCTTTGATACAGCCCCTTTCCCAATTCTCTGCCTTTTAAATCTTTCCCCACGCTTCCGCTCTCCCCTTTCGTCTATGACGGCCTTACATCATTATCCGCATACCGCCGGCCATTCCCTGCTCCTGTTCTTTTTTCTGCTTTCTGGGGAAATACTGTTTTTTCTGTACTTTATTCCCGCTATTATTTAAAATCCACTTGTCAAGCTGTACTTTATTTGCATATACCCGTCCGCCAATTCTGACTGTAAAATTATTATTGGTCTTTGTCAGCAATTCTCTCGCTTTGCTTTCCCCGATTCCAAGATAAGCACATACTTCCTTTACATTTAAAAGCGCTTTATCAACTAATATTTTTTCCAAGCTCGCCCCTCCCTTAATCAATCTGAAACCGAATGACTTCTATAATAGCCACCGCGGCAATCCCCACAATTGCTACCAATAAAAAAGGCAATGCCAAAAACAGCCGCAATAAAAAGCCCATAATATTACCCATTGATTTTCTCCCTCCATGTTTCAAATGCTCATTTGCCGTATGCCGTTTACTGCATTGCCAATTCTGCCGCCGTTACCATCTGTTCTTCTTCCCAGAAATATTCATCTGCAATTTCTCTCCTGACTGCAAGGGGAATCCCCGCTTCGCATTCTCCCATATGGATCGGAGCCAGTGAATCAATCAGTTCCCAGCAAAACTGCTGATCGGGACAAGTATCCAGAAACCACATCTGCGTATTTATCACTAACCGATCAAACATATCTGTTACGATTATCTTTTCTGATTCAAATCCGTATGTTCCTATAAAATTCGCCAGATTCTCTGAGGACAGGGAAAGCATATATTCTTTCCGTCCTCCGCCATCCATCGGATACACATAAGCATACCCCATGCTCTCCGTGTCCAGAATATCCTGCACCATTTTTCTATCTTCCTGAGTCATAGTTTTCTCTCTTTCTCTTGTTTTCGGACAAGTCCGCCATTAAGGCTTTTCTTTCTCTGTCAGTCTTGGTCAAAGTAAATTCTGCCTTCTAGTGGGCAATACACGCTCAATCCATATTTTTCTATCAGAATCTGGAACTGTGCCATCTGCATGGCAGAACGGGAAAGGCTGTTCCGGCTGGCAATCAGCAAGGTATCCGCCTTGCCGCTTTGGGCTGCATGGACAAAGTTTTCAAAACCTGGACGATTCCAGAGCGGCTTTGCACCAATGTCACTGGAGCTGCCTGCAATCTCAAAGCCCATTTGTTCCCCATAATCAATCAGTTGTTTAAACTGCTTCTTTAAAATACCATGTGTATCCTCTGGGGCATCAATGGCGCAATAAATCCATGCACGCCTTCTATCTTCCGTTTCTGTCCCTGCTGTCAGCTCCATTTCTTCCTGCTTTTCTTTTCTACACAGAATTTTCTGCCCCTGTCCCATAAGTTGTCTGGCTGGCGACTGGCTTTCGCTGTCATCCCGCATTCCCAGCATTCCATCCAGCCCGAAGCTGACCGCTATTGCCCGATCCACGTACTGCATGGTGGCGGCATTCAGCTTCCCTATGTATTCTCTGAGCCGCGTTCGATCTATGGTCCTCACCTGCTCCAGAAGAATCATGGAATCCTGATGCAGTCCCTGACAGTTCTCCGGCAATCGGATATGAGTTGGCAGGTTTCTCTTTTCTGTCCGGCTGGTAATCGCCGCCGCAATCACGGTGGGACTATAGCGGTTTCCAACATCGTTCTGGATAATCACCACGGGGCGGACGCCGCCCTGCTCGCTTCCAACTACCGGAGTCAGGTCCGCATAGAACATATCCCCCCTCTGTACTTCACTCTTCATGTATTACCATTCTCCTTCCTACTGTGCACTTTCATGGCACAAGGGCGGAGGCAGCCTGAATCACGTGCCGCATAATAATGGGTGTCCAGCCGTATGCAGACTGCCTCCGTAGTTTCTATCATGAAAATGTTTCCTTGTTCTTCGTTCGTTTGCTCCTATTCGTAGCATACACGGACCGGTTCTGGCTGGAAACCGTCATGGGCATCTCACCCCTCCGAGGATCTCTCCGAGCCGCCCTCATTGCGTGATCCCGCTTTTGGCGGGGCTGTGACTGGACGGAAGTATCATTATAGGCTGTTCAGGGTCATGGCAGGCGGCTTGCCATAAGCCGCTTTGGGATGGACGGTACCCGCTTTGTACCTTTGATGTCATCTTGTTTGACAGACACTCTGACTATCTGCAGGTGGTCGTGGCGCGTCCTCCGCTATGCTTTTCCTTCCGGGCTGAACAGATAACGTATCCATGCTGCTGGATATGACCGCTCCGAGCGGTATTTTTCAAAGAGCAGAGGAGAGAAAATTTTTTCCTCTCACTTACTTCCACGTTGGGAAAGGATTTTGACAACCCTAAAAACCAAATTTTTTTTAAATATTTTCCAAAATGCTGCGTAACTTCTCCAAAATACGCTGTTTCCGTTTGTTAATGGCGTTTTGTGAACGTCCCAGTTCCTCCGCCAGATCACGTTCCGCACGTTCTTCAAAATAAAGCTGCTGGATCAGGTACCGCTCATCATCAGAAAGAAGCGACAGTGCTTTATGTAACTGCTCCGACTCCATGCGCCGCAGCACCTGCTCCTCCGGGCTTGGCGCTTTTCCGGCAAATTGCACCGCTATCTCTGCCAGCCGTTCATAAGAATCCTCCCGGCTGGGAATCACAGTCACCTTCTGGTTCTCCGTGTCGATCATAGTCTGTTCATTTTTCAGGTCATATTCCATGTACTGCATTTTTCTTTCTGAAGTTCTCAGTACAGCGATCACTTCTTCGCTGGCTTCCGGATACATTTTTCTAAAATCCGGTATACGGTATGGCTTTGCCATCGCTTGTCCTCCTTCGTTTTTTGAATTGCGAAAACGAAGGACAATCGGTGGTCCACGACACCGTACTGGCATCAAAGCCATTGTAAAAAAAGCGTAAAAAAAGGCGCTGGGAAATAAGTCTTTTTTCTCAGCGCTGTATTGATCTCTTTTTAAATTGTAAGCTTCAGTCAACTTTATGATAAATCATGTGTTTTGCAGTGTTTTCCTGCCTGATCTTTTCCATATGTAAACTTTATGTTTCATGAAAATATTCTTTTAGCGGGGAATGGTTAATAAAATTGACCATTTTCTTTAGTGCACCGCTTTGGATACGTTTTAACGTCCGTTCAGATCTATCACGCCCCTGTCCACTTTTTTCAGAAAAAATCGCCATGGTTTCTGCCCATGTGTGATGATGAACCAGATGAGTTTCTATTATAAATCTCTCATTCCGGTTTAAAATATTTAATGTTTCTCCAATGATCCTGAGTTGAACATTATCTTTGCATGGAAGATTTTCAGAACCATCTTTTGATATTTTCAAGCATTCTTCCAGAAGAGAATCCTCTATTCGTGCCGCATGAAGCTGCCGTAATAATTCTTTCAGCTGTATTTCTGTCATTTTCCACAATATATCCCTTTCCCTTTTTTATAATAAACACCCGTTTCCGCTATTTTTCTACAAGCGGCACGAAAATGACTTTGTCACTTACAAAACCTCCAAAAGAACGCTATAGTAAAAGAAAGAAAAATTTC
>OLSH01001567.1_pt1 | contig 10601 bp, 8 predicted proteins | sample 1643221 | NCBI WGS metagenome assembly OLSH01 (sample SAMEA3136681, study PRJEB25190) | human gut metagenome | biome: human gut; feature: human-associated habitat; material: faeces | place: Austria | collected 2013 | reverse complement strand
TTTAACGGGAGGAAATAATTCTATGAGTCGCTTTTGTAAATTTGGAAAGTTACACGTTACTAAAGGGAATGTAGATAAATTATTAGGTATACTACTGACAGCTTCCAAGGAGCTAAAGCGCTCGGGACCCCATTAAGTATTTTTAAAAGCATGGTCGCAAGTTTCACTAGCAGCCATGCTTTTATTGAATCATTGTAGGACATTTTAAAGATAATTGCCCACTTTAAAATTAAACATGTGCTTAGAATCGTTCTAGGCAACACCAATAACAATCACTAATCACAAGTGATTTGTGATTAATCACTTGTGATTTACAAGGTGTAACGATATAATTAAATGGAAAACGTGCAAAATATTTACATAAACAGGAGGGAGAAACTTGGAACTAGCATTTAGAGAAAGCTTAAAAAAGATGAGAGGTACCAAATCAAAAGAAAAATTCTCCCAAGAATTAGAAATGAGTAGATCAAATTATTCATTGATTGAATCAGGAAAATCAGATCCGACATTAAAAACATTGGAACGAATTGCAGAATTGACAAACTCAACCTTAGTTATTGACTTAATTCCTAATGAATTAGAACAAGTAGAGTTGCAAATAGAAGAAGAGAAGCAATGATTGTCGTTAATATATTTAACGAAATTGTTGCTTATTTTTTTTAAAAGCGGTATACTAGATATAACGAAACAACGAACTGAATAAAGAATACAAAAAAAGAGCCACGACCAACTTATTTTCCGCCAAGAAAATAAGTTGCGAGCCTTAATTGATTACCACCAATCAATTAAAGAAGTCGAGACCCGAAATTTGGTAAAGTATTTAATTACTTTATTAATCAGATACTTAAATATCTGTAAACCCATTATATCGGGTTTTTGAGGGAATTTCAAGTCTTTAAGAAGATACCAGGCAATCAATTAAGAAAAACTTAGTTGATTGCCTTTTTTGTTGTGATTCAACTTTGATCGTAGCTTCTAACTAATTAATTTTCGTAAGAAAGGAGAACAGCTGAATGAATATCCCTTTTGTTGTAGAAACTGTGCTTCATGACGGCTTGTTAAAGTACAAATTTAAAAATAGTAAAATTCGCTCAATCACTACCAAGCCAGGTAAAAGCAAAGGGGCTATTTTTGCGTATCGCTCAAAAAAAAGCATGATTGGCGGACGTGGCGTTGTTCTGACTTCCGAAGAAGCGATTCACGAAAATCAAGATACATTTACGCATTGGACACCAAACGTTTATCGTTATGGTACGTATGCAGACGAAAACCGTTCATACACGAAAGGACATTCTGAAAACAATTTAAGACAAATCAATACCTTCTTTATTGATTTTGATATTCACACGGCAAAAGAAACTATTTCAGCAAGCGATATTTTAACAACAGCTATTGATTTAGGTTTTATGCCTACGTTAATTATCAAATCTGATAAAGGTTATCAAGCATATTTTGTTTTAGAAACGCCAGTTTATGTGACTTCAAAATCAGAATTTAAATCTGTCAAAGCAGCCAAAATAATCTCGCAAAATATCCGAGAATATTTTGGAAAGTCTTTGCCAGTTGATCTAACGTGCAATCATTTTGGGATTGCTCGTATACCAAGAACGGACAATGTAGAATTTTTTGATCCCAATTACCGTTATTCTTTCAAAGAATGGCAAGATTGGTCTTTCAAACAAACAGATAATAAGGGCTTTACTCGTTCAAGTCTAACGGTTTTAAGCGGTACAGAAGGCAAAAAACAAGTAGATGAACCCTGGTTTAATCTCTTATTGCACGAAACGAAATTTTCAGGAGAAAAGGGTTTAATAGGGCGTAATAACGTCATGTTTACCCTCTCTTTAGCCTACTTTAGTTCAGGCTATTCAATCGAAACGTGCGAATATAATATGTTTGAGTTTAATAATCGATTAGATCAACCCTTAGAAGAAAAAGAAGTGATTAAACTTGTTAGAAGTGCCTATTCAGAAAACTATCAAGGGGCTAATAGGGAATACATTACCATTCTTTGCAAAGCTTGGGTATCAAGTGATTTAACCAGTAAAGATTTATTTGTCCGTCAAGGGTGGTTTAAATTCAAGAAAAAAAGAAGTGAACGTCAACGTGTTCATTTGTCAGAATGGAAAGAAGATTTAATGGCTTATATTAGCGAAAAAAGTGATGTATACAAGCCTTATTTGGTGACGACTAAAAAAGAGATTAGAGAAGCGCTAGGCATTCCTGAGCGGACATTAGATAAATTGCTGAAGGTACTGAAGGCGAATCAGGAAATTTTCTTTAAGATTAAACCAGGAAGAAATGGTGGCATTCAACTTGCTAGTGTTAAATCATTGTTGCTATCGATCATTAAAGTAAAAAAAGAAGAAAAAGAAAGCTATATAAAGGCGCTGTCAGAGTTTTTTGACTTAGAACATACATTCATTCAAGAGACTTTAAACAAGCTAGCAGAACGCCCAAAAACGGACACACAACTCGATTTGTTTAGCTATGATACAGGCTGAAAATGGAAGAAGTTTTAATTGATGATAATATGGTTTTTGATATTGATAATTTAAAAGGATTTCTTAATGATACCAGTTCATTTGGGTTTATAGCTAAAGAAAATAATAAAATTATAGGATTTGCATATTGCTATACACTTTTAAGACCTGATGGAAAAACAATGTTTTATTTACACTCAATAGGAATGTTACCTAACTATCAAGACAAAGGTTATGGTTCAAAATTATTATCTTTTATTAAGGAATATTCTAAAGAGATTGGTTGTTCTGAAATGTTTTTAATAACTGATAAAGGTAATCCTAGAGCTTGCCATGTATATGAAAAATTAGGTGGTAAAAATGATTATAAAGATGAAATAGTATATGTATATGATTATGAAAAAGGTGATAAATAAATGAATATAGTTGAAAATGAAATATGTATAAGAACTTTAATAGATGATGATTTTCCTTTGATGTTAAAATGGTTAACTGATGAAAGAGTATTAGAATTTTATGGTGGTAGAGATAAAAAATATACATTAGAATCATTAAAAAAACATTATACAGAGCCTTGGGAAGATGAAGTTTTTAGAGTAATTATTGAATATAACAATGTTCCTATTGGATATGGACAAATATATAAAATGTATGATGAGTTATATACTGATTATCATTATCCAAAAACTGATGAGATAGTCTATGGTATGGATCAATTTATAGGAGAGCCAAATTATTGGAGTAAAGGAATTGGTACAAGATATATTAAATTGATTTTTGAATTTTTGAAAAAAGAAAGAAATGCTAATGCAGTTATTTTAGACCCTCATAAAAATAATCCAAGAGCAATAAGGGCATACCAAAAATCTGGTTTTAGAATTATTGAAGATTTGCCAGAACATGAATTACACGAGGGCAAAAAAGAAGATTGTTATTTAATGGAATATAGATATGATGATAATGCCACAAATGTTAAGGCAATGAAATATTTAATTGAGCATTACTTTGATAATTTCAAAGTAGATAGTATTGAAATAATCGGTAGTGGTTATGATAGTGTGGCATATTTAGTTAATAATGAATACATTTTTAAAACAAAATTTAGTACTAATAAGAAAAAAGGTTATGCAAAAGAAAAAGCAATATATAATTTTTTAAATACAAATTTAGAAACTAATGTAAAAATTCCTAATATTGAATATTCGTATATTAGTGATGAATTATCTATACTAGGTTATAAAGAAATTAAAGGAACTTTTTTAACACCAGAAATTTATTCTACTATGTCAGAAGAAGAACAAAATTTGTTAAAACGAGATATTGCCAGTTTTTTAAGACAAATGCACGGTTTAGATTATACAGATATTAGTGAATGTACTATTGATAATAAACAAAATGTATTAGAAGAGTATATATTGTTGCGTGAAACTATTTATAATGATTTAACTGATATAGAAAAAGATTATATAGAAAGTTTTATGGAAAGACTAAATGCAACAACAGTTTTTGAGGGTAAAAAGTGTTTATGCCATAATGATTTTAGTTGTAATCATCTATTGTTAGATGGCAATAATAGATTAACTGGAATAATTGATTTTGGAGATTCTGGAATTATAGATGAATATTGTGATTTTATATACTTACTTGAAGATAGTGAAGAAGAAATAGGAACAAATTTTGGAGAAGATATATTAAGAATGTATGGAAATATAGATATTGAGAAAGCAAAAGAATATCAAGATATAGTTGAAGAATATTATCCTATTGAAACTATTGTTTATGGAATTAAAAATATTAAACAGGAATTTATCGAAAATGGTAGAAAAGAAATTTATAAAAGGACTTATAAAGATTGATTATATAATATATGAAAAGCTATTATAAAAGACATTAGTATTAAATAGTTTAAAAAAATGAAAAATAATAAAGGAAGTGAGTCAAGTCCAGACTCCTGTGTAAAATGCTATACAATGTTTTTACCATTTCTACTTATCAAAATTGATGTATTTTCTTGAAGAATAAATCCATTCATCATGTAGGTCCATAAGAACGGCTCCAATTAAGCGATTGGCTGATGTTTGATTGGGGAAGATGCGAATAATCTTTTCTCTTCTGCGTACTTCTTGATTCAGTCGTTCAATTAGATTGGTACTCTTTAGTCGATTGTGGGAATTTCCTTGTACGGTATATTGAAAGGCGTCTTCGAATCCATCATCCAATGATGCGCAAGCTTTTGAATATTTTGGTTGATCGATATAATCATGAATCAATCGATTTTTAGCCTCACGCGCTAAGTTAATATCTGTGAACTTAAAAATTCCTTTAACAGCTTCTCTGAAAGATTTTGAATTTTTTTTAGGAATGGTGGTAAAGATATTTCTTAGGAAGTGAACTTGGCATCTTTGCCAACTTACGTTGGTGAAGGATTTTCTAATGGCAGAGACTAATCCTGATATTGTCAATATTGGTTTACACTTTTTTCTCAAGAATGTTCGACCTTATGCTGCCTCCTGTAGCGAAGCATAGTATTGTTGTCGCTTAACCATTGGAGGTAGTCCACCATTAGCAGAGCAGATCCTCCGATTATTCCAGTAGCTGATGAAGTATCTCCAGATGAGCGTCTTTAACTGCTCTACGGTCATTGAGGTAGGATCGTAACGACCATAAAGTAATTCCTCTTTGAAGCGTGCCCACATGCTTTCGCATCTGGCATTATCATGGCATCTGCCACCGGCACTGTTCATGCTTTGAACAATGCCATATCTGTTGATAGCTTTACGATATAGCTCACTGGTATACTGGGTTCCCCTGTCACTGTGAAGAATAGCTCCACGGAGCATCGGGTAAGCTTTGCAAGCATTCTCTAAGGTTTGTTCGCATAGGGTAGCTCTCATATTTGTATCCATAGCAAGTCCCAATACTGCTAAATCATAGCAGTCAAAGATAGCTGAAACATAGAGCTTCCCGTCAGAAGCCTTTATTTCAGTCATATCGGTAATGCACTTTTCAAGAGGCTTTTCAGCAGCGAAGTCACGCTTGATTAAATCGTCGGATTTACTGGCTTCTCTATCAGCTTTGGTAATACCATTCGGCTTACGTTTTGGTTTATGATTAAGACCAATTTCTGCCATGACACGATAAACAGTTCTCTCACCGGGAATATGTACTCCCTCAGGCTGTTTGAGCTGTAAGGCCTGATACATACGGATTCTTCCATAAGTGTCATTGCATTCATCTTCGCTGCAAATATCAAGCATTGCATCTGCCAGTGCCTGATATTTCCAAGGGGTATCTTTTGTTTTTAGGAATTTGTTGAATGCCTGCCTTGAAACATGAAGCACTTTGCAATAAAAAGAAATTTTACCCTTAATCCGGCCGTCATCCGTTTTGATTGCAATAAACATTAATCTCTGTTTTTTGCTGACTTCCGACGGCTGGCTGCGAAAAAAGCACTTGCTTCCTCAAGGAATTCATTTTCTTCTTTTAAGCGACGAATTTCCTTATCCTGCTCTTTTACACGCTTTCTGAGTTCAATAAGCTCATCGTTAAGGGATAAAGCATTCTTGGGCGTATGAACTGCTTCATTTGCACTGAGACGCCCCTCTTTGAAGGCTTTTATCCAAGTGTACATAGTACCCTTTGGAATCCCTAATTCCTGAGCAGCTTTATGACCGCCGATTTCCTGGGCAAGCTTTACCGCCTGTGCTTTAAATTCATTGTCATAAGATTTTTGATTCTGTGCCATAGGTTTTTCTCCTGTTCTCGTATTGATTATGATTATATATCAAAATCCTTGAGAATAGGGTGTCAACTTTTATGATACAACACCATCCTTTGTGCGCATCAGAAATAACGAGTTCCGTACCTTGTAAACCGCGTTCTTTTAGGTATTCAAAAAATGTTGTCCAGGTCTCTTCGCTTTCGCCACTTTGAATCATGAAGCCGATAATTTCACGGTCGCCATCTTTGGTTATTCCAATCGCTATATGACAGCTTTTTGAGAGTACTCGATTTTCTTCTCGTACTTTTATATAGAGTACATCGGTCATTAAGTAAGGATAATTTTTTTCTGATAATAAACGATTCTGCCACTCGTTAACCATAGGTTCTAGCTGTTCTGTTAAGCTAGAAACGAAGGACTTAGAGACGGATTTACCACAAAGTTCTTCCACAATTTTTGATACTTTACGAGTTGAAACGCCTGATACATACATTTCCAACATTGAAGCCATGAGGGCTTTTTCGTTTCGTTGATAACGTTCAAACACTGTGGGTGAAAAATGGCCATCACGTGTTCTGGGTACTTTTAATTCTAGCGTGCCTACACGTGTCGTAAAGCTGCGCTCATAATAGCCATTTCGTTGACTTTGTCGGTTTTCTGTTCGTTCATATTCTTTTGCTTGAATATATTCTGTTCGTTGATTTTCCATTAGTTGATTAAATACCGTTGTTAAAATATTTTTAGAAACGTCATCCTTTACAGAATATTCAATAATGCTTTGAATCTCTTCGCTTTTCAGTGTAAAATGTACTTGGGTCATGTAAAAGTCCTCCTGGGTATGTTTTTGTCGTTAATAAAACAGCTAATACACCGGTTGAACCAGCAAACATAGAAGTAAACAATCCTACGTTTGTCATATCACCTGTTTTTACAGGGTTCTTTTGTCCGCTAGGCTTTGTTGGAGTAGTTGGCTTGCTCGGTTTCTGTGGCTGTTGTGGACTTACAGGTTTATTTGTTACTTTTTCTTTTACGGTAACTGTAATTGTTTTTTCAGTAATTGCACCATTTTTATCTACTACACGGAAAGTTACATGATAAGTGCCAGCCTTAGAAGTATCTACATCATTTGCAATAATGTTATCTTTTGTTAAAATAATCGTTCCGTCCTCTTTATCTGTTGCTGTCACATTTGCCAATGGGTCGAACGTATCGCCTACATTCAATGTAACATCATTTGCTGAAATGATTGGAGCAGAGTTAAGGTCGCCTGTATTTTGTTTCACAGTTACAGTAATCGTTTTTTTAGCAGAAGCTCCGTTTTTATCTGTTACTTTATAAGTCACATGGTAAGTACCAGCCTTAGAAGTATCTACATCATTTGCAACAATATTATCTTTTGTCAAAGTGATAGTTCCGTCCTCTTTATCTGTTGCTGTTACATTTGCCAATGGGTCGAAAGTATCGCCTACATTCAATGTAACATCATTTGCAGAAATAGTTGGTGCTGTATTATCTTCTCCTTGTGAGTTTAACGATAATTCTACTTTTAAAACAACGTTTCCGTCTTTATAAGTACCGCAATCATACTCATAAGTAACTGGTTTTTTTACATCATCTACCGTTATAATTCCTGTATCTTTATCTAAAGTTCCATTTGCAGTAACTTTTACTTTTGAAATATCTATTCCTTGTTCAACATCTTTTTTTAAGTCGATTTTATTCCCTTTAATATCAATATAACCGTTGCCTACAAAAGCATGATTATTTTCAAGAACTTTATTCTCTCCGACATTTAACCAGTATAAATCATCGCAAATTAATTTTTTAATTTTTGTGTTTTTACTTATATCAAGACCTCTTATCCCTTGTTCAAAAATTTCACCGCAACGTAGCATTTCAAGTTCTAAATTATTGCTTAAATCTAATTTTTTAATAGTTGTATCATGACAAAAAAGGCGTGTCAGTTTTGTGTTTTTTGTTACATCTAATTCAGCTATATTTGTCATATAACATGATAGTTGTTTCAAATTAGGGTTCTTACTTATATCAAGTGTTTTTACTTTTGTATCTCCTATATCTAAAGTGACTAATTGCGGATTATGTGTGACATCAAGTTCCATTAATCCTGTATTGCTACAAGATAGTTGTTCTAAGTTAGGATTGTTTGTTACATCTAAATTGGAAATAGAGGTACTATCTGCAAATAACGTATTCAATTTTTCATTCTTAGATACATCAAGACTGTTAATTGATGTATTATCGCAAACGAAAGCTTCCAAATTCGGATAACGTGTTAAATCAACGCTTCTTACTTTTGAAGAACGACAATCTAATCTTTTTAAAGATGAGTTTTTAACCGGACTTAAGTCTGAAACAGAAGTCGTAGAAACATCTAAAGACTGCAAATTTGTTAGATATTGAATACCCTCTAATGAAGATATCGTTTTCATATCATGCAAGTTTAAGAATTGGGCTTTTGATATTTCATCAACAGATAACACACTATCGCCGTCTTTATCAAATTCTGCAATGATTTGTTCTCTAAATACTTTGTCTGGAAAATGTGCTTCATCAATAGCAATGCTTCCAGCTTTTACTTCTGTATTTTTGCTTGCTTCAACGGTCTTATCTTCGGTAACCACTTCTTTTTCTGGTGTTGCAGGTGTTTCCTGTTTTGTACTTTCTTCTTTTAAAGTTTCTGCATTTTCAGCAGTTTCTTCCTGTTCCTTGTCTGTTATATTCTCTTGTACTTCTGCGTTTTCTGTTTTCTGTTCCACAGGAACTTGCTCTGTCTTGTTTTCTTCTACAACGGCTTCCTGCACAACTTCTGTGTTTTCCTGTGCCATGACAGGAGTAGGAAGCCCTGTAAGTGCAGTTGTTGTTCCAATCATCAATGCGGAACTTACTGCAAGGACTTGTTTTTTCTTCATAGTTTGTTCACTCCTTATTTTTCATAAATTCTTTGCATAGAAAAACGCACAAACTCCCCCTTATAACTGGATAATCTGTGCGTTCTGTTTATTATTGATAGAATTGAAAAAAGGGCAGAATTTACTTGTCTGTCTGTCTGTCTGTCTGTCTGTCTGTCGCAAGCGTAACAATGTGTGAACATGACTGTCAACCCTTTCTTTCAAAAAAATTCAATCCTTGCTTCTATACAAAAAACATTATACTGGAAACAAACACCTCTTTCAATCTTTTTATGCGTGCAAGATAAAAAAATTGAGACATCACACTTTTCCTTTTTTCCTCTTGAGTACCCACAACAGAAAAGAAAAAGCCCTGTCAAGAGCTTGCCACCATTGGTGGTGCTTTGCACTCTTGATCGGGCTTTTTGTTTGCTGTATCTTCTCACAAGAGGAAAAAGATTACTCGTCCTCATCATCAAAATGGTTATTCCTTAATACTTCCCGTAACAGTTCCATATCCTCTTTTGAGTTCGGATTTATCATTTTCACGACTTGATAAGGTGTCCTATATTTATGTCCCTCTATGCTTTCCCCAAACATATCCATACTGTATAAATCATCATAGCGGTCTAGTAATTTTTGAAACTTCAAATGCTGGATAAATTCTTTGATTGGGTAAAGGTCGGACGCTTCAATGCTTTTCCCGTTGATATAGTCTGTAATGTATTCCCGTAACTTTTCCAACTCATATTCCAGCCATTCTTCCTCGCTGTCAAAGAAGTTATCATAGTGTCCGTGTTTCAGTTCTGCATTTAGACGTTCTTCTGTTCTTAAAAACTGACAGACTTCTTTTTCAGACTGATTGACATACTTCCATTCTCCCGATAATAATTCATTCGGCGTTACGTCCAGCACTTCCATTATCTTTTCCAGCGTTTCATAAGCAGGATAGTTCAACCCTCTTTCAATCTTGGAAAGGCTCTGCATATTGATACCGATTTTGTCCGCAAGCTCCTGTTGTTTCATTCCTCTGAATTTTCTTATGGTCTGTATATTATTTCCTAAATGGCTTATTTTCATCGCATAACCCTCCATATCTCGTTATATCTTCACTGTTATAAGTCTATCATGCTTAATATGATTTGTAAAGACAAAAAAAGATATTGACAAATAAGCATATAAGAATTACTATGCTATTGTGAGTGAATAAGCACAATAGCATGAAATACAAAAACATTCAAAAAGAAATACCCATCTGATTAAACCCGTAGATATGAATATTGGTTGAAATGGAACTTGTTAGAAAAGGCAAAACAGGACTTGCTGACAAAGTATTTCTGACACGGTGGCGGAAGCCTCTCAGGCTTACCGCCATGACACCTTGTGTCAAGGGGAAGAAATGCTTTGTCGGCTGGCGAGCCTGCGAGCCTTGACTGTGCCCCCGTTATCTAACAGGGGGGCACTATTTCACAAAAGACAAGTCAAAAA
>OLSH01001554.1_pt1 | contig 10701 bp, 9 predicted proteins | sample 1643221 | NCBI WGS metagenome assembly OLSH01 (sample SAMEA3136681, study PRJEB25190) | human gut metagenome | biome: human gut; feature: human-associated habitat; material: faeces | place: Austria | collected 2013 | reverse complement strand
GTGCTTCCCCTCACCCTGGCCCTCTCCCGGAGGGAGAGGGAACCGTCCGGCTGGCCGCGCAAGCGCAGCGCCACCGGGCGATGGCAGCAGGCTCGGAGCCGCATCTATGCCGGGTGGCAGCTCGCGCCTGACCCGGCCTACAACCCCTACCATTCGAATCAATCGCGGTTTTTGTAGCCCGGACAAGGCGCGCCAGGCGCCGCATCCGGGAGTTCAACGGCGATGACGTTACTTCTGCGTTTTGGCGAATTCGTCTTTGGCTTTCTGCAACTGCTGCTGGAAGGCCGGGTTGGTGTGCAGCGTAGCGACCACCGCGGAGCCGACGATGCGCGCCGCATCGACATCGCTCTGCCAGTGATAGCCGCAGATCACCCGGCTCTCGCCGAGCTCATAGCCGCGCTTCAAAATTTCATTTTGCCGCTGCGGGTTGATCTCCGCCAGCACCAGGGCGGTGGCCCAGCCGATAGAGGTATGCCCGGACGGGTAAGAGCCGTTTTTCGACAGCTTGTCCTGCTCGGTGGTGTTGCAGGTGGAGACGCCATAGAACGCAAACGGGCGAATGCGCATGTATTTCTCTTTCGCGCCGCGGGTCGCCAGATCGCCGGCGTCTTCAATCATATTGGTCAGCAGTTTGTGGAGCTGAGGCGCGTCTTTCTCGGTGATTGGGGAACCAAAGGCGCTGGAGAAGGCATTGGCCACGCCGCCCGCGCTGAGGTTGGCATCCTCTGCCGCCAGCTTCCCGCGCTCGGTATTGCGCAGCAGACGCCCCTGCTCATACATCGCCTGATCGTTTAAAAACGCGATACTGCCCACCGCCGGCGGCGGCGGCAACAGCGCCAGGCTGTCGATGGCCTGGGCATTGGTCAGATAGTAGAGATCGGGCTTGGTGGTGACATCGTTCCCGGGGGGAACCAGAGCAAAGGCGTTAACGGAGAAGAAACTGGCCAGGCAAAGGGCAAGAACACGCTTTTTCATTAGAATTTCCTTACGTCATAATCATTCCAGAGAAGACAGTCCTGTGTTGTCACATTTCTGTCATCTTTAAGTAAAAGTGAAAATGGTCGGGAAAAAATTGCCGTGTCTCGCAAAAACGGCTTTTTGTCTGCTTAATGAGCAACCATACGCGATTTCAGACTGTCGTACTTACCACCCTGGCGTTTGGGCGCTAACATAGCGGGATTGCAATGACAGGAGATGTCCATGAGCGAGCAAGCCATTCGTTTAACGCAATACAGCCACGGAGCCGGTTGTGGTTGTAAAATTTCCCCGAAGGTGCTGGAAACCATTCTGCATAGCGAGCAGGCGAAGTTTGTCGATCCGAACCTGCTTGTCGGCAACGAAACCAGCGACGATGCCGCCGTCTATGATCTTGGTAACGGCACGTCAATCGTTAGCACCACCGATTTCTTTATGCCGATTGTCGATAATCCGTTCGACTTTGGCCGCATCGCCGCCACCAACGCCATCAGCGATATTTTCGCCATGGGCGGGAAACCGATTATGGCGATTGCCATCCTTGGCTGGCCGATCAACACCCTGGCGCCGGAAATTGCCCGTGAAGTGGTGGAGGGCGGGCGCTTTGCCTGCCAGCAGGCCGGGATCGCGCTGGCGGGCGGCCATTCCATTGACGCTCCGGAGCCGATCTTCGGTCTGGCGGTCACCGGCGTGGTGCCCACCGAGCGCATCAAGAAAAACAGCACTGCGCAGGCGGGCTGCAAACTGTATCTCACCAAACCGCTGGGGATCGGTGTGCTGACCACCGCGGAGAAAAAATCGCTGCTCAAGCCAGAGCATCAGGGACTGGCGACGGAGACCATGTGCCAGATGAACCTCGCCGGCGCCGCGTTTGCCGCCATCGACGGGGTGAAGGCGATGACCGACGTCACCGGCTTTGGCCTGCTCGGCCATCTTAGCGAGGTGTGCCGCGGGGCCGGCGTGCAGGCGCAGCTGCGCTATGCCGATATCCCAAAACTGCCGGGGGTGGAAGGCTATATTGCCGCCGGCGCGGTGCCGGGCGGCACCGGGCGCAACTTTGCCAGCTACGGCCATCTGATGGGTGAGATGCCGGCGGAGTGGCGGGACCTGCTGTGCGATCCGCAGACCTCCGGCGGCCTGCTGCTGGCGGTGACTCCGGAAGCGGAAGCCGAAGTCCAGGCCGCTGCGGCGGAGTTCGGCATTAAGCTGGCCGCCATCGGCGAGCTGGTCACCGCCCGCGGCGGACGACCCATGATCGAGATCCGTTGATTCGATGCGGTTGTTTATTGCGGAAAAACCGAGTCTCGGTCGGGCTATCGCCGATGTGTTGCCTAAACCGCACCGCAAAGGCGATGGCTATATTGAGTGCGGCAACGGGCAGGTGGTCACCTGGTGTATCGGCCATCTGCTGGAGCAGGCGCAGCCGGACGTCTATGACAGCCGCTATGCCCGCTGGAATCTCACCGACCTGCCGATTGTGCCGGAGAAATGGCAGCTACAACCCAAACCCTCGGTCACCAAACAGCTCAATGTGATCAAGCGTCTGCTTGGCGAGGCGCAGGAAGTGATCCATGCCGGCGACCCCGACCGTGAGGGGCAGCTGCTGGTGGACGAAGTACTCGATTACCTGCAGCTGGCGCCGGAGAAGCGTCAGCAGGTGCAGCGCTGTCTGATTAACGATCTCAACCCGCAGGCGGTGGAGCGGGCGATCAATCGCCTGCGCGCCAACAGCGAGTTCGTGCCGCTCTGCGTGTCGGCGCTGGCGCGGGCGCGTGCCGACTGGCTGTACGGCATCAATATGACCCGCGCCTATACTCTGCTGGGGCGCAACGCCGGCTATCAGGGGGTACTGTCCGTGGGGCGGGTGCAGACCCCGGTACTTGGCCTGGTGGTTCGCCGTGATGAAGAGATTGAAAACTTCGTCGCCAAAGACTTCTTCGACGTGAAGGCGCATATCGTCACGCCGCAGGAGGAACGTTTTGTCGCCACCTGGGTGCCAAGCGAAGCCTGCGAACCTTATCAGGATGAAGAAGGGCGTCTGCTGCATCGTCCACTGGCTGAGCACGTGGTTAAGCGCATCGAAGGCCAGCCGGCGCTGGTGACCGGCTATAACGATAAGCGCGATTCCGAACCCGCGCCGCTGCCATTCTCGCTGTCGGCGCTACAGATTGAGGCGGCCAAACGTTTCGGCTTCAGCGCGCAAAACGTGCTGGATATCTGCCAGAAGCTGTACGAAACCCACAAGCTCATTACCTACCCGCGTTCGGATAGCCGCTACCTGCCTGAAGAGCACTTCGCCGGCCGTCATGCGGTGCTGAATGCGATTACCGTCCATGCGGCGGACCTGCTGCCGCAGCCGGTGATGGATCCGGAGATCCGCAACCGCTGCTGGGATGATAAAAAGGTCGATGCGCACCATGCGATTATCCCGACCGCCCGCAGCAGCCAGGTCAAGCTCACCGATAACGAAGCGAAGGTCTACCACTTGATCGCCCGGCAGTATCTAATGCAGTTCTGCCCGGACGCGGTGTTCCGCAAATGCCAGATTGACCTCGAGATCGCCAACGGCAAGTTTGTCGCCAAGGCGCGTTTTCTGGCAGAGGCTGGCTGGCGGACGCTGCTGGGCAGCAAAGAGCGCGATGAAGAGAACGACGGCACGCCGCTGCCGGTGGTGGCCAAAGACGATGAACTGCTGTGCGAGAAGGGCGAAGTGGTGGAGCGTCAGACGCAGCCGCCGCGCCACTTTACCGACGCCACGCTGCTGTCGGCGATGACCGGGATTGCCCGTTTCGTGCAGGATAAAGATCTGAAGAAGATCCTCCGCGCCACCGACGGTCTCGGCACAGAAGCGACCCGCGCCGGGATTATCGAGCTGCTGTTTAAGCGCGGTTTCCTGACCAAAAAGGGGCGTTATATCCACTCCTCGGACGCTGGCCGGGCGCTGATTCACTCCCTGCCGGAGATGGCCGCGCGTCCGGATATGACCGCCCACTGGGAATCGGTCCTGACGCAGATCAGCGAAAAGCAGTGCCGCTATCAGGACTTTATGCAGCCGCTGGTGGGGACGCTGTTCCAGCTGATCGATCAGGCGCGGAGCACGCCAGTGCGTCAGTTCCGCGGCCTGGCCGCGCCGGGCGGGGCGAAAAAGTCGTTCAGCAAAGGTAAAGGCAAGCCGAAAGGGAAAAAAGCGGCAGACGATGCTGCGCCGCCGCCGCAGTAACCCGCCGGTGGTCGCGAGGATGCGAATCCCCGCGGCCACCGCTTCTCCGCCAGCCAGGTCAATGGTCTACACTAAACAGCCGGGCAGGGCTTGACGACTTCCCCCCTGAATGCGTCTTCGCGCTTGCCGATAATGTTGCTCATTTCTCTCACCGGCGATAAGGAGGACCCGTGAAATATATCGCTATTAGCCAACCGGGCGGCCCGGAGGTATTGCAGATCCGCGAAGGAGAAATCCCTGCTATTGGGGAGAATGAGGTGCTCATTGAGGTGAAGGCCGCCGGCGTCAACCGGCCGGATATCCTGCAGCGCCAGGGGCTGTACCCTATGCCCAAGGGCGTCACCCCCGTACCTGGCCTGGAGGTGGCGGGCGTTGTGGTTGAGGTCGGCGCGCAGGTCACAGCGTTTACGCCCGGCGATCGCGTTTGTGCGCTCACCAACGGCGGCGGCTATGCCGAATACTGCGCCGTGCCGGCAGGCCAGACGCTGCCGATCCCGGCGGGCCTCAGCTTTAGCGAAGCGGCCGCCATTCCGGAAACGTTCTTTACCGTCTGGGCGAATGTCTTCCAGCTGGGTAAGCTGCAGCCTGGCGAAAGCATCCTGATCCACGGCGGCGCCAGCGGGATTGGCACCACCGCGGTCCTGCTGTGCCACGCGCTGGGGATGACCGTCTATGCCACCGTTGGCCAGGACGAAAAAATCGCTGCCCTACGTCCCTATGCTACGGCGATTAACTACAAAACCGATGATTTTGCGGAAAAAATCGGCCAGCTGACCCACGATGAAGGCGTGGATGTCGTTCTGGATATCGTTGGCGGCCCTTACTTTAACCGCAACCTTGGACTACTGAAAAAGGATGGACGGCTGGTGATCATCGGCTTTATGGGCGGACGAATCGCTCATGAGGTTGATATTCAGACCCTGATGCTCAAACGAGCCACCGTCACCGGCTCAACCATGCGCGGCCGGACGGCGGCGGAGAAACAGGAGATTGCCGAGGCGCTGCGGCGCCACGTCTGGCCGCTGCTTGAGGCAGGGAAATGCAAGCCGATGATCTACGCCAGCTACCCGATGGCGGAGGTTGCCGAGGCCCATGCTTGTCTGGACAGTGGTCAGCATCTGGGGAAAGTGGTGATCACGATGACGTCGTGAGACGCATCCCGGCGGGCAGCCGCCGGGATGCGTCAGGGGAGGTTAAATCACGCCCTGGGCCAGCATGGCATCCGCGACTTTCACGAAACCGGCGATATTCGCACCGCGCACGTAGTTGGTCTGCTTCGCTTCGCCGCCGTACTGCACGCAAGCGTGGTGGATATCCAGCATGATGTGATGCAGACGGGCATCCACTTTTTCCGCTTTCCAGCCCATGCGCGCGGCGTTCTGCGCCATCTCCAGACCGGAAGTCGCCACGCCGCCGGCGTTGGCCGCTTTGCCCGGGGCAAACAGCACGCCAGCTTCCAGGAACAGGTCGGTTGCGGCGATGGTGGTCGGCATGTTGGCGCCTTCCGCCACGGCCTTCACGCCATTGGCAATCAGCTGGCGGGCGGTATCGACGTCCAGTTCGTTCTGGGTCGCGCAAGGCAGGGCGATATCCACCGGCACTGACCACGGCTGCTGGCCTTCAAGATAGGTGAGGCCAAATTCGCGGGCGTAGTCGGCCACGCGGCCATGGGCACGCTCTTTAATGTCGATCAGGCGGGCCAGTTTTTCTTTGGTGAAGCCCGCTTCGTCAACGACGGTGCCGTTGGAGTCGGAGGCGGTGACCACCCGCGCGCCAAGCTCCATCGCTTTCTCAATGGCGTATTGCGCGACGTTGCCGGAGCCGGAAACCGCCACGCGAGCGCCTTCGAAGCCGAGGCCGTGACGTTTGAGCATCGCTTCGGTGAAGTAGATCAGACCGTAACCGGTGGCTTCCGGACGGATCAGGCTGCCGCCAAAGGAGAGGCCTTTACCGGTGAAGACGCAGGCGCTGTTGTTGGAGAGCTTGCGCATCATCCCGGCCATAAAGCCGACTTCGCGGCCGCCGACGCCGATATCGCCCGCCGGTACGTCGGTATCCGGGCCAAGGTGGCGATAGAGCTCGGTCATCAGCGCCTGGCAGAAGCGCATCACTTCGCCATCGCTCTTGCCTTTAGGATCGAAATCGCTGCCGCCTTTCCCGCCGCCCATCGGCAGGGTGGTCAGGGCGTTTTTGAAGGTCTGCTCGAAGCCAAGGAATTTGAGAATCGACAGGTTAACCGACGGGTGAAAACGCATCCCGCCTTTATACGGGCCGATGGCCGAGTTGAACTGCACGCGCCACGCGCGGTTGACCTGGACCTGATTGCGGTCATCCACCCACACCACGCGGAACTGGATCACGCGCTCCGGTTCCACCAGACGTTCCAGCAAAGCAAGCTGACGATAGCGCGGATTTTCCTCAAGGAAAGGCCACAGGGTGGTCATCACCTCCCGGACGGCTTGAGCAAATTCGGTTTGATGAGGATCGCGCTGTTGAACGCGGGTGAGAAAGCCTTCCAGAGTGCACGTCTGATCCATAGATATAAGTTCCCCTTATGGTTGTGGTTGCATGTATTTATTATGATTCGGTCCTTGAAAAAACCGATTTTCCGACTATAACACCGCTAATCCTTAGGCAAGCAAGGAAAAATTAAGCCGACAACAAAATTTATAATTGTCCGCCCGTCATAACTAAAAACGATGACGAGGCGGCGGGCGGATCAGCGGCCGGAAAGGGTCGGGCGCTGGGCGATAAAGGCATGCAGCAGAGGAATATCGGCCGGGGCGAGATCGAGGGTTAAGGCGTCAGCGGGCAGGCACCAGCGCAGCTGAGTGTGATAGTGGGCCAGCGGTATGCCCTGAAAGTGCGGCACCCACCAGGCGTGCAGATGGATCTGGCGGCCGGAGACTTCCCGCTGATGGCTGGCGATATAGCATGCCGGGTGGGCGATGATGCCCATCTCCTCCTGTAGCTCGCGGGCCAGCGCCTGCGGCTGGCTTTCACCAGGCTCCACTTTGCCGCCAGCGAACTCCCACATCCCCGGCTGGTCGGCGTGGGGCGGACGCTGTGCCAGCAGAATCTTGCCATCCTGTTCAATAATAGCTGCGACAACATCAATCATTTTTAGCATAAGCATCAAGGTGAATAAGACGAATCTGGCCTATTATCACCGCCATAGACCTTGACTGACAACCGCCAACCCTGCTGGAGACCTCCGTGCTTGATAGCCACCTGCATCCGCGCCTCAAACCCCTGCTTAATGCTGTCGCCGGCGCGCTTGACCGCCCGGGTATTTCACCGGACGGGCTGACGCTCCTCGGTTTTGCCATCGGCGTGCTGGCTCTACCCTTTCTGGCGCTGGGGTGGTATAGCGCGGCGCTGGTCGCTATTCTCCTCAACCGCCTGCTGGATGGTCTGGATGGCGCCCTGGCGCGGCGGCGCGGGCTCACGGACGCGGGCGGCTTTCTCGATATTGCGCTGGATTTTCTCTTCTACGCCCTGGTGCCGTTCGGCTTTATTCTGGCAGATCCGCTGAACAATGCCCTGGCGGGGGCCTGGCTGCTGTTTGCCTTTATCGGCACCGGCAGCAGCTTTCTCGCTTTTGCCGCACTGGCGGCCAGGCATCAGATCGCCAATCCCGGCTACGCCCATAAATCGCTGTACTATCTTGGGGGCCTGACGGAGGGGACGGAGACCATCCTGTTGTTTGTCCTCAGCTGCCTGTTTCCGGCGCATTTCGCCTGGCTGGCGTGGCTGTTTGGCGCGCTGTGCTGGCTGACGACGGCGACGCGCTGGTGGGGCGTGTTACTGACTGCTTTCCGGGCCGCGTTCGCCGCGGGCGACCGGATTGTGCGGGTTGCTGCTCCATTCGTACCAGCCGCCGTCGTACACCGCGACGTGCGGCCAGCCCATGGCGCGGGCATACATGAAGGTTTCCGAGGCCCGCCAGCCGGTCCCGCAATAGAACGCCACCTGCTGGCTCGGCAGAATGTTCCACTGGCGCCACAGGGTAGCGATATCGTCAGCGCTGCGCATGGTGCCGTCCGGGTTATGGAAATCCTCCATGTGCGTGGAGTCGCTCCCGGCGTGGCCCCAGCGGGCGCCGGCGATGTCGCCCTTCGGCTTGATATAGCTGTAGCCGCTGGTGGTGCCGATAAACTCCGGCCACGAGCGGACGCTGACCAGCGAGGCGTCCTGACGATGCAGCAGCCCGCGGGCTTGTTCGGTATCCAGCATCAGCTGCGGCTGGCCGGGGATCGGCGCGCCGAAGTCCTGCGCCGACTGCTGCGCCGGCGGCATGCCGCGCTCGACCGGCAGCCCGGCGTCGGACCAGGTCTGCCAGCCGCCGTCAAGCAGGCGCACGTCTTTGACCCCGGCGTACAGCATGATCTGCGCCACCCGCGCTGCGGCGTAGACGTCGCGACCGTAGAGGATCACCGTGGTGTCATGCCGGATGCCGTGCTTCGCCAGCATCGCTTTCAGTTGTGCGTCGGACACTTTATTCCACAGCGGTTCGCTTTCCACCTCATTGGTATCGATATAGCCCGCGCCAGGGATATGGCTCAGCAGATAGAGTTTCGGCGCTCCCCAGGCGGCTTCGAACACTTTCCAGTCGCCGGTCGGGGCGGCGGCTACGCGTTTTCCCTGCTGCAGGTCGTGCAGCCACTGGGGGTAGACCAGCTGTTCAAAGTGCGGCAGCTTTTGCAGGCGGTCGGTCTGGCTCAGCGCATCGCTCAGGGTGCTGAGCCGGGTGAAGCCCGCTTGTTTCAGCCGCGCCGCGACGCTGGCATTATCTTCCGGGTTGCCGTACAGCGCGACGGGGGTATCCGGCTGGATCTGGTGCTGCTTAGCCCAGGCGCGGAGCTGATCGTCGCTCATGGCGCCGAGCCAGCGGGCGGAAAGATTCAGGGCCTGCGGCTCATGACCTTCGGGGCCGTTGGCGCGCTGAGGCCAGCCGTTGTAATAAGCGCTCAGGCGGGTGTCAATGGCCACGCCGTGCTGCTGTTGCAGGTGGGAGAGAGTGAGCGCTGGCATGGTTTCAGCGGCGCAGGTGGTGGAAGCAGCAAGCCCCATAAGCAGGGCGAGTGCGGTCAATTGAGAAACACGTTTCATCGAAATGCCCGACGGTAAAAAGTGGAGGGCGTATTCTCCGCTCGCCAGGCGCCGATTTCTTTGCGGTAACGCAGGTTTGCACGCTATTGCTCTTCATTGCCAGGTCTCCATCGCCAGGCAGCGTCCCGCCGGCGGACCGTCCTCGCGATCGTGGGTCACCAGGATCGCCGGAATGGCCTGGCGGGCCAGTTCCTCAAAAACCCAGCGGCGGAACGCGGCGCGCAGGGTGGCATCCAGACGGCTGAAGGGTTCATCGAGCAGCAGCGCCTCGGGGCGCGCCAGCAGGGCGCGCAGCAGGCTCACCCGCGCCCGCTGCCCGCCGGAGAGCGTGGCCGGGTCGCGTGGGGCGAAGCCATGCAGCCCGGCGCGGCTGAGCGCTTGCTCCACTGCGGCTTTTCGCGCCTCGCCGCGCACACTCTCCGGCAGCGCCAGCTGTAAATTTTGCCCGACGCTGAAATGGTCGAACAGTAACGGGTCCTGAAACAGGATGCCGATGCGTCGATGCTCCGTCGGCAGCGTATCGCAGCGACGTCCATTGAGCCACAGCTCGCCTTCGGCGCGAAAATCGCCTGCCAGGGCGCCAATCATCCAGGCAAAGAGTGTCGATTTCCCGCTGCCGGAAGGGCCCATCAGCGTCAGCACTTCTCCAGGCGCCGCCGAAAAGGCGACCTCCCGCAGCAGCGGCTGACGTTTCACGCTCAGGGTCAGATGGTTTACGGTTAGCACTAGCGAAGTCCTCGTCGATAGCGGCCCGCCAGCCAGGCGAGAAGGGCCGTCAGGGTAAAGCATACCGCCGGCAGCAGTAATTGCCACAGCGCCTGGGCGGCGAGCGTCTGCGCCTCGCCGCCGCTGCTGAGCGCCACCGCCTGGCTGGTGAGCGTCGGGATACGACCAGCCCCCAGCCATAGCGTCGGCAGATACTGCGCGATGCTCACGGAAAAGCCCACCGCCAGGGCGGTCAGCAGCGGGCGGGTCAGCGAGGGCAGGGTCAGCAGCCAGAAAATACGCGTGGGCCCCCAGCCGAGCGTGCGGGCGATAACCGTCAGCCGCGGATCGCGCTGGCGCCAGGCCGGGCGCAAAATAAACAGCATCCAGGGCACCACCCACAGCAGATGGCCCCACAGGACGGTCCACCAGTCACCGTCAAGCCAGGCATACAGCGCCAGTCGGTACTGGCCAGCGGCCAGCGGCAGGGCCGGCAGGACCAGCGGCAGCCAGACCCAGCCATCTCCCCGCGTCGGGCCGCAGGCCAGCCACAGCAGGCAGACAGCCGCGCCGAGGGCGCAGGCCGCCAGCGCCAGGCCAAGGCTGTTGCCGAGGGCATCCATCTGCGGTGGCGCCGAGCGCGCCAGCCCCGCCAGCAATAGCGCGCCCAGCAGACCGCTCAGCGGCAG
>OLSH01001531.1_pt1 | contig 10909 bp, 3 predicted proteins | sample 1643221 | NCBI WGS metagenome assembly OLSH01 (sample SAMEA3136681, study PRJEB25190) | human gut metagenome | biome: human gut; feature: human-associated habitat; material: faeces | place: Austria | collected 2013 | reverse complement strand
TAATTTGAAATTTCAAATTAAAGGGAGAGAGGAACGTGTATAAAAATCTGATGGCAGAATTGGCAAAACAGGAGATGAGCCTTGAAGAACTGTCAAAAGAAATGGGGATCAAGCAGGAAATGCTGCTGTTGAAAATGGAAAACCGTCATGGAATTAATTTTAAGGAGGCTGTGAAGATTAAAATGATTCTAAAAACGGATATGCCGTTGGAGGAGCTTTTTTTTTGGGAGTCGATTTGAAATTTAGAATTATATGATTGGGCCATTTTGTATGTATGCTGTTACAGTATGTAACGACATACACATGACGGGAAATAAGGAAACTCTTTTATTAAAGTGGACTTGAACAGAAATATGGAGAATAAGGTAGCTTTTTAGGAATGCCTTGGAAATAATCGATCGCTCCGAAATTCATCTCCATTCTTAAGAAATATTGATATGAATCATATTCATAAAGGCATTTGGAATTAAAGTAAGGACAGCTGTACTGTTATTGCAAAAATTAAGAGCACAGCTGTTTACATTATATGAATGAAATGGCACTGAACCGGTAGATAAATATTCATCAGTGAAAAATCTTGTGTTTTTATAAAGGCTGGTAAATATGATGAGAAGTATAGAAGGAGGTGTAGGAGATCTGCCGGATCATATAAATAAATTTTTGATATAGCATTATATTTTTTGGGTATGTAGAGAGGAAGGGTTATATGAACAAAATTTACAAAGTCATTTGGAGCAAAGTGAAGAACAGTTATGTGGTAGTTCCAGAAATTGCCGCCAGCAGCAGCAAAAATAAGGGGAATAAAGCATATAAATCTGCGCTGGCTGCGGTTTTAACGGCGATGCTGGGCTTTGGCGGTTTTGTCGGCAGTGAGGCGGCTACAGTCAATGATGGGGATACATTGAACGGCAGTACCCATATCACCGTAACTAAGGATCCGGCAACCAAGACGATTACCATATCAACGACCGGGCTGGCCACGACGGGTGATTTGGCTACATTAAGTACGCAGGTGAATACCAACACCGGCAATATCAACAATAATGCTACCCATATCAGTACGAATGCTACCAATATCAGCACAAACGCCGGCAATATCAGCAATAATACATTAAAAATCAACACGCTCACAGCACTGACAAATAGCCTGGGACTTGATGCTGCAAAACCGGGGATTAAGTATTTCCGTGCCAATTCCACGGGGGCAGATGCTTCAGCTGTTGGCTCGGATGCTGTCGCGGTAGGGACGCAGGCCAGAGCCACCAAAGATAATGCGATGGCAATGGGGGTGGAGGCCAAAGCAGAAGCCGAAGATTCCGTGTCGGTAGGGCATGCTTCCAGAAACGTTTCTAATGCAGTAAATGGCGTGGCCATCGGCCATGGGGCAATTAACGGTGCTGTCAGCGGTATGACACCGGATGGAGACAGCACGGTCGTACTTGTCGGCGGCGGCAAGAATAGTGTGTCTGTCGGGAATAAAGCCAATGCCCGTGGTAATTCTTCTATTGCGTTGGGAGATGGAGCGGTTGTTCAAAATGATGGCGGCAATCGTATAGTTAATAACAACAGTATGGCGATTGGAACAGCGGCAAAGACGGTGTCTTCTAATAATGCGACAGCTATCGGGCACGGTGCTTTTGTTGCCAAAAACAGTCACAGTGCGATTGCTGTTGGCGAAAGTGCCCAGGCCGGTAAGGAAGCCGCAACGGCGATCGGCAAAGAAGCGGCTGCTAAAGGCAAAAACAGTCTGGCAGCCGGTACTTCTGCTGTGGCCGAAGGAGAAAATGCCGTATCTGTTGGTCAGGGAACGGAAGCAAAAGGAAAAAATGCGGTTGCTATTGGGAATGCCAGTCAGACAGCCGGTTCCAGTTCTGTTGCTGTCGGTGATGAGGCCGGCGCGGCAGCCGGCAGATCTGTGTCTGTCGGTATTGGTGCCGGTAAGGGCATGATTGGTGATGTATTGGGAACGAAGGGCTCGCATGTGTCTATTGGTGACGAAGCCGGACAAAATGTGGATGGACAGCATGATATTGCCATCGGCACCAAGGCGGGCGGAAATGTATCCAGCAATTATAATATTGCCATTGGTGTAGAGGCAGGGACGAATATAGGTACTGCCGGTAATCCTTCTATTGGGAAAAATGTATCCATTGGATATAATGCTAATAAGAATACTACCCTGGTGTCCCGCCTCCAGGCGACAGCAGTCGGCAGTGATACGAAAGCCGCTGATGACGCGTTGGCGCTTGGTTTTCATGCGCAGGCAGCAGGAAATGGATCCATAGCTGCCGGGTTTAATGCATTGGCGGAAGACGCGGCCAGCATGGCGCTGGGACAAGGGGCAAAGGCTTCCGGCGGGAACATTGCCATCGGTAATGGTTCGGAAGCCAGCGCGGCCATGATTAGCGGTACTGGTTATCTGACAGGGACTGCCGCTCCTTCCACAGGTGTTTCAGTTGGTACGGCGGCAGCATTGCGTCGTATTACGAATGTAGCGGATGGCGCGCAGGATCAGGATGCCGTTACAGTGGCACAGCTGAAGAAATCCATCGATGAAACGGTCCGGCAGGTGAATGCCAGTATTACCAGTACGACGACTACAGGAGTCTACTATGATACTGTAACTACCGGGCAGGGAGAAAGTATCACTTTAAAGAATACCAATAACAAAGGAACCGTAATTCACAATGTGGCTAAAGGTACATCGGGAACAGATGCGGTTAATGTTAATCAGTTGAACGAAACCGTGGATCAGGCAAAGACTCATTATTACTCTGTGAAGTCCACAAATGCGAATAATTACAATAATGACGGGGCTGCCGGCGAAGATTCTATGGCAGCAGGAGTTGGCGCCAAAGCGTTGAAAAAACGCAGCGCGGCCATTGGGAATAATGTGGAGGCACAGGGAGAAGGCAGCATCGCCCTGGGAACCGGCTATGAGGAAATAAATGGTGGTACACCTACCATTACGCAGACTGTGGCGGCTTCCGGTTATAAATACAATATGGCCATTGGTGCAGGAGCACAGTCGGAAGGGAATCATTCTATTGCCATGGGTACCCGTGCCGTCACCACCATAAAGAATGGCGGGACCAGTGTGGATAAGGCAGTGGCTATCGGTTATGCCGCCGGAGCCTCTGATGATAAAGCAGTAGCAATAGGCAGTGAAGCTAAGAGTAACAGCCGGAGCGCGGTAGCTTTGGGTGATCGGGCACATGCATTGGCGAATGATGCTTTGGCTATAGGTACAACGGCAAGTGCTACAGGAGAATCTTCCGGTGCAATCGGTACGGCCAACACTGTCAATGGAGCAGGGACATATGTCATCGGCGCACGGAACAGTGCCCCCACAACTCCGGTAGCAAGTAATGGTTCAAATATCACGGCGGTCAATTCCGGTGTGTTTGGAAATGAAAATACGTTGGACGGTGAGAATAACAGAGTAACCGGAAACAGTAACATCGTCAAAAAAGAAACGGCAACAGGGCTAACGGATATCATGCTGACAGGGAATAATAATACAGTCAGCGGCGATACGGATACAACGACGCAGGATGATGCCGGCAAGGTATCCGGTATCACGATTACCGGTTCAAAGAACACGGTAAAGGCAAAAAATAATACAAAGAATCTTACAGATGTCCAGATTGTCGGGAATAATAATACGATAGACACATCAAATAAAGCGCTTGATTTGTCCAATACCCAGATATTGGGCAGCAATGTGAATGCCACCATGGGGAATTCCGTATATCTGGGGAGCGGCTCCGCTTATGTGGCAGATGGCGCGTCCACCAAAGGCATGGCAGTTTATAACAGTGATGGCACTTATGCCTATGCAGGCGGCACACCGGCAGGTGTTGTCACGGTAGGAGCTAAAGGCAAGGAACGCCGTATTCAAAACGTGGCGGCCGGATTGGTTGCTCCGCAGAGTACGGATGCAGTCAATGGAAGCCAGCTCTATACCATGACCCGTCCGCTCCGTTTTGGCGGAGACAATTCCACTATCGGTGCGACAAGTGCGGCAGACGTCAATGTGGTTAAACGGGGATCTGACCAGGTGATGTCCATCTTGGGCGGTGCTGACGGCAGCAAACTGAGTGATAACAATATCGGCGTGGTAGCCGATGCGGCGAATAACAAGTTCAACGTCAAACTTGCCAAAGAGCTGAAAGATCTGACCAGTGTGACGACAAAAGATGCGGCAGGAAATACGACAGTAACCAACGGAGCCGGTATGACTGTGACCGACAGTGCCGGAAATAAGACGGAAGTCACCGCCGGAGGTGTCACCATTACGCCGAAGACACCGGGACCCGGCAAAACGAATGTTTCTTTAACCGCGGACGGACTGAATAATGGCGGCAACCAGATCCATAATGTAGAAAAAGGCACAGCCGATACGGATGCGGTCAATGTCAGCCAACTGAAGGCTCAGTCTTCTGATCTTATTCAAAAGGGCTTCGGTATCCAGGCGGAAGATGGACAAAAAGTGCATAAAGACCTCGGTAGTGATGTGGAAGTTGTAGGTGATGGAAAAAATATTACCACCAAAGTCGAGGGCGGCAAGGTCAAAGTGGCATTGAAAGACGATATTAATGTCAACAGTGTGACGACAAAAGACGCGGCAGGAAATACGACAGTAACCAACGGAGCCGGTACGACCATTACCGACAGCACCGGGAATAAGACGGAGGTCACCGCCGGTGGCATTACCATTACGCCGAAGACACCGGGACCCGGTAAGACAAATGTTTCTTTAACCGCGGACGGACTGAATAATGGCGGCAACCAGATCCATAATGTGGCAAAAGGTACGGCCGGTACAGATGCGGTCAATGTAGATCAGCTGAAAGACGAGATCGCAGCCAATGCGACCAAGCTGGTAGACGGAAAGAATACCACCGTTGAAGGCGACGGAACAGCAGCCAATCCGTATAAAGTCAATGTAAAAGATAACATCAATCTTGGTGAAAAAGGCGCGAACGGCAAAGACGGCTCCATCGGAGTCAACGGTAAAGATGGCTCTGCTGTGGTCATCAACGGCAAAGATGGCTCCATCGGTTTGAATGGCAAGGACGGCGCTAACGGACTTACCATTAAAGGTGGTGATGGTAAACCCGGCGTTGACGGAACGAATATCACACGTCTGATCATCGAAGAAAAGAATGGTGATAAGCATGACGTCGCTACCCTGGATGATGGGCTCAAGTTTGCAGGAAATACCGGTACCGTAGCTAAAAAACTGAATGAAACCATGACCATCAAGGGCACCGGTACGAAGGCGGATACGGAATATGATTCTTCCAACATCAAGACCATGGTGAATAGCAACGGTGAAATGATTGTTGGCTTGGACAAGAACCTGAAAAGCGAAACTATTGTTGCTACAGGTAAAGACGGCAAAGATGGTAAAATCGGTATTAATGGTAAAGACGGCGTAACGACAAATATTTCCGTTACCCGTGATGGCAAGCCCGGAGTAGACGGCGCGCCGGGTACGACCACGACCCGTATCGTATACGAGAAACCGGACGGAAGCAAAGAAGAAGTGGCTACCTTAAATGATGGCATGAAGTATGGCGGTGATACAGGAGCGGTCATCAAGAAGAAACTGAACGAACAGGTGAACGTAGTCGGAGGCATTACAGACACAAACAAACTGACCACAGAAGACAACCTTGGCGTCGTATCCGACGGCAATAACAACCTGAAAGTCCGCATGGCCAAAGACCTGAAAGGTTTGGAAACTGTGATGACAAAGACAGTTACTGCCGAGACAGGAAATATCACTACGGTAAATTCCGATACAGTGAATGCCAAGACTGTCAATGCCACGACCGTCAAGACGGGAGATACCACGATTAATGATAACGGACTGACTATCAATAACGGGCCTTCCATCACCAAAAACGGTGTAGATGCGGGAGATAAGAAGATCACCAATGTGGCGCCCGGCGATATTAGCCCGACCAGCAAAGATGCGGTGAACGGTTCCCAGCTGTTCCAGACAAACCAGAGCATCAGCAAGCTGGGGGACCGTGTGAACAAAGTTGGCGCTGGGGCAGCCGCCTTGGCATCCCTCCATCCGCTGGACTTCGATCCCGATGATAAATGGGATGTGGCAGCCGGTTATGGACATTACAGAAATGCCAATGCGGGGGCTATCGGCGTATTCTACCGTCCGAATGAAGATACCATGTTTAGTGTGGGAGGTTCCTTTGGCGGCGGAGAGAATATGGTGAATGCCGGCGTCAGCTTGAAACTGGGACAGGGCAACAATGTATCCACATCAAAAGTGGCAATGGCGAAAGAAATCAAAGACCTCCGTAAGGAAGTGGAACAGCTGCGCGGCGCGCTTGGCCAGGTCGTTCAGGGACAGGCGTTGGATCCGATGAAGATCAAGCTCTTCCCTGATGTACCGGAGAACCACTGGGCTTACGAATATATCGCCACCCTTGCGGGGAATGGTATCCTTGAAGGGTATCCTGACGGAAACTTTGGCGGCGACCGTATGATGACACGTTATGAATTCGGTGCTATTGTATACCGCGCGATGCAGAGAGGATTCGAAGTACCTGCTAGAATGCTCAAGGAATTTGAACCTGAATTGGAACGGTTCCGCGTGGACACGATTGCGCAGAACAAAGCAGGACAACCGACAATCGAACGTGTACGTGTTATTCACAATAGATAATCCTGTAAAATAATTTCCATGTAGTATGAAATCATGCCTCCATGAATATGCGATAGAATTCAGGAGGCATGATTTTCTATTGTCTATAAAGAAAGCAGGTGAACGATTTTGAAAATAAATGAAACGTCTTGCCCTTGCGGGTTTAGGAAGGCGCCGATTTCAAAGACGCTAAGCGGCGCATGAAGTTGTGATCATCATCGATGCTGTAGATCTTGGGGATACTCACTTGCGGGAGGGGGATGAAGAATACAGAATGAAATGTTTTCCTGTGTAACTACCCGATTTGCTGTTGCGGTTTAGTGTCTGATTTCATTTTACAACTAACCTTGTTTCTTAATTATTCATGATAGTTTTTAAAAAAGTGGAAATAAGATAAATTCTCTGCTATAATATTTAATTATTAGAAAAGCAGTTTTGTGTAACCTGCGGAATTTGTCTGTTAAAATCTGAAACCGGTTGTGTGACAGGGAGAGGTGAGACGGAGCGCGAAGGGTAAAACATGATAGCTCTTTTATATTTTTTATTTTCTTTAAATTGGGAGGAAAGTATGAACAAAATTTACAAGGTCGTATGGAGTAAGGCAAAACATGCCTATGTCGTCACTTCTGAAGTGGCAAAGAGCCACACGAAAAGCGCTTCGGGAAAAGCAGTGAAAGCCGCTCTGGCAGCAGCTGTGGGGATGGGAGTCCTCATGGGTGGATACACGGCGAATGCGGCGGATACAACGACAGGTTCCGGCAGCGGCGTGGCGTATGGTACGGGCAGTGACGCGCCGAAAGCAGAAAATGTGGCCATTGGCAAAGATGCAACTATTTCCTATTCGGGTGGTGTCGGGATGCCATCCACAGGGGATATTGTAATTGGCAATAAAGCTAAGACGAATAACTATATTGATCAAGGCGGCGGTATCGCCATCGGTTCTAATTCTTTTGTAGAGAATATGGTAGGTGGATTAGAGCACTCGTTTGATTTTAATCAGGCAGGCTATAATAGCATGTTTGGGGTTCCTTATGGATTGCCTAAGCATCCTGATAAAATGGTAACCGGTGTAGCCATTGGTCAAAATACCTATGCCCGTTCCGGCAGCGTTATGCTCGGCACTCATAATTATAAAGGGGCGTTGGGGGACGTAACTGTTGATAGTGCTGATGTGCGGTCCCATAACCTGTTGCCATTTGCAACGGAACTAGGGGCAAACAGCTATTCTCACGGTCTGTTTTCTTCTGTGACCGGAGCATATTCTATTATTTCATCCAATTATGGGAGTAATTCATCCGCTGCAAGTAAAAACTTTGGTGCTACCATTACAGGTTCCTTAAACAGCATTGAATCGGCGACTTCATCCTCTAATTATTCCGGAGTGGCGAACAGCATTGTCGGTACGGCGAACAGAACAGCTAATTCCAACGGCTCCCTGATTTTTGGTGCCGGCAATGAAATCACCAATTCTATTACCAGTATTTCTGCTCCTTCTGGTAATAGTACCTCTGCCAAGGATCTGGCAGATACACTGCGTGCTGCTGTGAAAAGATCCAAGAGCGGCGGTGCCACCCTTGCCATTGGCGGCGGAAACAAAGCGGATTATACCCAGAAAACATCCATTATTGGCGTTAACAATACCGTGACCGGTACCAGCGGCAGTCCGAGTACCTACAACTCGATCACCGGTTATAATAATACAGCGACTAATATCAATCACGTCTCCGTCATCGGTTCTGAAAATAATGTGACCAATACAAATGGCGCTGTTGTCTTTGGGGATAAGAGAACACTGACAGATGCCGACGGCAGCGTTGTCATCGGTTCGTCTCAAGCCGGTACCAGTACCAGTGTCAAGAATGCTGTAGCCATCGGCAGTGAAGCCAACGTGACCAAAGAAGGCGGTGTGGCGCTTGGCGCAGGTTCTGTGGCGTCCGTGGATAAAGGCGCTGCGGGCTATGATCCCGGAACAGGTACGAATTCCACGGATACATCTTCGGTATGGAAATCTACGCAAGCAGCTGTTTCCGTAGGCGATACGTCCAAAGGTATCACCCGCCAGATTACAGGAGTTGCAGCCGGCACAAATGATACTGATGCTGTCAATGTAGCGCAGCTGAAGAAAGTAAAAACATCCATCGTAGCGGCTGCTTCCACAGAAGTAAGGGCCGGGACGAATATTACGTCGGTGGATAGGACGGCAGATCCTGGGGATGGACATGCTATATACACGATCAATGCCAAGGATACGGTAGTAACCGGCGGCACGGCGACCTATGCCTCGAACGGTACAGGCACTGCTACGCTGATAAACAGTGATGGAACGACAGCAACCGTTACCGGATTGCAGGACCGCTATACATCATCTGCTTCACTCAGCGGGGATACGTTGAACTTCACCCGTAATGACGGCAGCACCTATTCCGTTTCCGGCATCGCGTCTTCGCAGGATATCAAAAATGTAACCAATAAAGTAGGCGAACTGGGAACCCGTGTGAACCGTGTAGGAGCGGGCGCTGCAGCATTGGCAGCCCTTCATCCCCTTGATTTCGACCCGGATGATAAGTGGGATTTCGCAGCCGGCTACGGCAACTACAAAGACGCCCATGCCGTATCGGTAGGCGCATTCTACCGTCCCAATGAAGATACCATGTTTAGTGTAGGTGGTTCCTTCGGTGCCGGTGAAAACATGGTGAATGCCGGATTCAGCGTGAAGCTGGGACAGGGCAACCATGTATCCACATCCAAAGTAGCCATGGCAAAAGAAATCGTCGATCTCCGTGATGAGAACAAGGACTTGAAGAAGCGCCTGGATACCATGGAGCAGAAGATGAATTCCATTCTTGGCATCCTGGATATGGGCAAGAAGAAGGATTTCCCCGATGTGCCGGAAAACCACTGGGCTTATGAATATGTGGCTACATTGGCAGGAAACGGTATTATCGAAGGTTATCCGGACGGTGAGTTCAAGGGTGACCGTTCCATGACCCGCTATGAATTTGCGGCGATGTTCTATCGTGCATTGAAGAATGGCGCGCCGGTGGACGACAATATGGACAGAGCCATGAATGAGTTCGAACCGGAACTCCGCCAGATCCGTCTGGATCGTATCCGTGTCGACCGCATTTCCGGCAAGGACAATGACAGAAACAAGGTAGAACGTGTCCGCGTCAACAGTGAAGACGATAAGGCGAAAAATGATTACCGCGATGTGTATGGTTCTCATATTTCCCCGAAAGCGTAATGGAAAGCAAGGGTAAGGAAATAACTTAAGAAACATAAAATACGGTACTCGTCAGATGTGATGGGTACCGTATTTTTGTATGACTGAGGATAAGCTGACGGTCAGGCGTCATCCGAAGCGAATGTGAAGGATCTGTACCCGTGGTGGGGAAAGTGGTAAGGCGTCATCCGAGTCATAGATTCTTCACTCCGTGCCATATTGCTGCTTTGCTGCTTTTTCACAAAGCATTCTTGCGTCCATTCAGAATGACGATTGGAGGAAGAGGATAAAAGCTATCAGCTGTGAGCTGTGAGCCGTTAGCTGTGAGTTAAAAGCCGAAGCATATGATTTCCATTAGGTGTCATACGAAACAACAGCAAAGGATTTGCTGTTGTAGTGAGGAAAACGTTAAACGTCATCCGAAGCGAACGTGAAGGATCTATACCCGTGGTGAGGAAAGCGGTAAGGCGTCATCAGAGTCATAGATTCTTCACTCGGTGTCATGTTGCTGTTTCCCGTTTTTCTCGAACAGCATTCTTGCGTCCATTCAGAATGACGATTGGGAGAAAAGGCGTCATAATGGGGGGAACGTTAATCGTCATCCGAAGCGAATGTGAAGGATCTATGCCCGTGGTGAGGAAAGTGGTAAGATGTCATCAGAGTCATAGATTCTTCACTCGGTGTCATGTTGCTGCTTCCCGTTTTTCCCACAAAGCATTCTTGCCACCGTTCAGAATGACGATTGGAGGAAGAAGATAAAAGCTATCAGCTGTGAGCTGTCAGCTATAAGCTGTTAGCCATTAGCCATTAGCTGTGAGTTAAAAGCCGAAGCATATTTTCCATTAGGTGTCATACGAAATATCAGCAAAGGATTTGCTGTTGTAGTGAGGAAAACGTTAAACGTCATCCGAAGCAAATGTGAAGGATCTGTACCTGTAGTGAGGACATCGGCAAGGCGTCATTCAGAGTCTAACTATAAAAAGTCAAGTGCTACAAAACAATTATTTTAT
>OLSH01001529.1_pt1 | contig 10933 bp, 9 predicted proteins | sample 1643221 | NCBI WGS metagenome assembly OLSH01 (sample SAMEA3136681, study PRJEB25190) | human gut metagenome | biome: human gut; feature: human-associated habitat; material: faeces | place: Austria | collected 2013 | reverse complement strand
TAACATCATCGCCGTACTTTTTAACTGCAGGAAGAGCACGAATCTCGTCTAAGCAGCTCTCCCATGTCTCGCCTGCCGTCATACGGCGGTCAAGGGATACGGAACAGGAATCAGCAACTGCACAGCGGCTTGGGGATGGGAAGAAAATCTCGGAGGGGGTCACTGTGCCGCGGCCAAGGAAACGGGCTTCCTTCCACTCCTTGTTGTATTTCTCATCCAGCATTTTAACCAGGCCTTTGATCTCTGTGGAGTCCTCAGCGTCGTTCTCATTTAAGTCACGTACTTCCTGGAGGATGTCAGCCATTTTATAGATGGCGTTGTCACCGCGCTCCGGAGCGGAACCGTGGCAGGAGACACCTGTTACATCCACACGGATCTCCATACGGCCTCTCTGTCCTCGGTAGATGCCGCCGTCTGTAGGTTCTGTGGAAACGACAAACTCCGGTCTTACTTTATCTTCGTTGACGATGTACTGCCAGCACAGGCCGTCACAGTCTTCTTCCTGGACTGTTCCAGTTACCAGCACAGTATAGCGGTCATCCAGCAGTCCCTGGTCTTTCATGATCTTGGCGCCGTAGACAGCGGAGACAATGCCGCCGAGCTGGTCTGAGGTACCGCGTCCGCCGATTTCTGTGTCCGATTCAAAGCCTTCATACGGATCAAAATCCCAGTTGTCACGGTTGCCGATTCCTACGGTGTCAATGTGGGCGTCAAAGCCGATGAGTGTCTTTCCGGTTCCCATATATCCTAAAATATTGCCCATGGGGTCAATGACAACCTTATCAAATCCCAGAGCATTCATTTCCTGCTCGATGCGTTTTACATGGCCTTCCTCGCCAACGCTTTCACCGGGAATCCTGACCAAATCCCTTAAAAACTTTGTCATAGCCTGCTCATAACCCTGTGCTGCTTCTTTGATTTTACCGTAATCCATGATAATATCCTCCCAATACATTTTTTGATTTATAATTAGGCAGCTTTTTCATATCGTGATAGCTGCTGTAATTGTTTCCGTTTCCGTTCCCTTATTATTTAAGGGGATTAATATTCTATCTATGCATGTGAACAGGAACCATTAATCATATTGTTTTCCATCCCATACAATTTCTTTGTAACGCTGAGGGTCTGTATCGCCCTCTGTGGAAAAGAGAAGAACCGTTGAATTTTTATCCAGCTTCAGCAGCTCCCGCAGATCTCTGTATTCTTCCTGTTCCATGACTGCGCTCAGAAGTCCCATGCCTACAGCTCCGGATTCCCCGCTTGTCACCTGTGGGTCTCCCTTTACGGGGGCGGCCAGCAGACGCATGCCTCTGGCGGATACCCAGTCAGGGCAGGAGGTAAATACTGACACGTGGTTTTTCAGAATATCCCATGAGATCGTGTTTGGTTCTCCGCATGCAAGGCCTGCCATGATGGTAGGCATATCGCCGTCCACAATGCGGATACTGCCGTCAGCAGCCTTGGCGCCTTTGTAGAGGCAGGCAGCGGAATCAGCTTCCATCACCACAACCACAGGCGGGTTGTCAGGATAGCGGTTGGCGAAATATCCCTGTACGGCTCCAGCAAGAGAACCAACGCCTGCCTGGATGAAAATGTGTGTTGGCCGGTCACAGCCGTATTCCCTGAGCTGTTCGTCAGCCTCAGAAGCCATGGTTCCGTACCCCTGCATGATCCAGGAGGGGATTTCCTCGTAGCCGTCCCATGCGGTATCCTGTACCATGACACCGTTTGGCGTCTGCTCTGCCATTGCGTTTGCCCGGCGGACGCATTCATCATAATTGACATCCGTGATGGTGGCGTCAGCGCCTTCTTTCAGGATATTTTCAAGCCGTGTCTGTGTGGAGCCTTTGGGCATGAGGACTACGGATTTCTGTCCCAGTCTGTTGGCGGCCCAAGCAACACCGCGTCCGTGATTGCCGTCTGTTGCAGTGAAAAATGTGGCCTGCCCGAATTCTTTTCTAAGCTCTTCGGAAGTGAGGACCGCGTAGGGAAGCTGGCTTACATCCCTGTGGGTCTGTTTGGCAATGTAGTTTGCCATGGCGAAGGAGCCGCCCAGTACCTTGAAGGCATTCAGGCCGAAGCGGTAGGATTCGTCTTTTACAAAGAGTCCTCCAAGGCCCAGATATTCGGCCATGTGGTCAAGCTTTGCAAGCGGTGTTTTGCTGTACTGCGGAAAGCTTTCGTGAAATGCCCTGGCCTTTGCTACATTTTCCAGTGACATGATCGGAAGAGAGGTGTCTGCCGTTTTCGGCATACGGTTCTCTGCCCATTGGATTTCTTTCATTTTTTTTGTTCCCCCTTTTCTTTATTCACATCGGTATAGCTGTATAAAGTATATTTGGAAATGCCAAAATAAGTTGCCACCTTATCGCCGGATTTGGTGATGAGGAAAGCGCCGGAGTCATTTAGGAACTGGATGGCTTTTACCTTGTCTTCCTTGGTCATCAGTGCAACAGGTTTGCCTACCAGATTCACGGATTCTTCGATGAGGTGATCCAGAAGGTCATTCACATTGTGGGTGATCTCTGGAGCGGCCTCTTTTTCTTTTTCCTCATCTGTGTCAGTCAGATTGTGGATGGCAGCTTCTAAGGTGAGAAGCTTGGTAATATCATAATTAATACCCAGAATATAGTGAAGCTCCTCAGCTTCATCTTTTATGTAGAAAGTGGAAGACTTCAGGACCCTTCCGTCTGCTGTCCGGGTCAGATAACCAGTTCTGTCCGTCAGATTTTCCGGGTGTGTTTCCTTTAATGCCTTCAGCACCACATTTGACGGGCCGTCTCCCAGTTGTCTGCCGGAGACATGACCGTTTTCCAGATAGACGATAGAGTGTTCCAGGTCTTTGGTCTTTAAGTCGTGTATTACGATTTCGCAGTCCGGCCCGAACTGTCTGACAAGGCCGTCTGCCACCTGTTTCAGTAATTTCAATCTGCCCATGAGAAAGCTCCTTTCTGACAGGTTTCCCTTTTTCTTGTTAATTCCATCATAGCATACTTTTTTGAGATTGCAAGAGATTTTTACAAAAATTTTTAGGTTATCTAAAATATTTTTTAAAAAGTACTCCAAATCCCTTGTAATAAGGGTCTGCAGGTGTTATAGTTAGGATATCAAAGCCACATTTACAGCGAAAAGAAGAGCAGTAAAATCCATTTGTTCGGACTGCTGCAAGGGAGACAGAGACATGAGAGAGAGAACATTAAAGCTGGTGGTTACGTTCGGAACCACCACCAGGGCCATGGCAATGGAAAAGATGTGCAGGGAACAGGGGCTTCCCGGGAGACTCATCCCTCTTCCGAGAGCAGTTTCTGCCGGATGCGGCCTGTCCTGGTGTACAGAGGTTCAGGAAAAAGAGAGAACGGAGAAAATGATGCAGGAGCGGGAAATCCTGTATGAGGGTATTTACGAAGTATTGGTGTAGGAAAAGGGAAAGGAACCATATAGGAGGTTCCGGATGGGAGGTTTTTATGTATACGTTCTATGTAAACGGAAAAGAGTGCAGAAGTGAAAAGGAAGGCAGGCTTCTGGACTATCTCAGGGATGAACTGGGGCTGACAGCAGTCAAGGAGGGATGCAGCGAGGGCGCCTGCGGAACCTGTACCGTGCTGGTTGATGGGAAAAAGATGAAGGCCTGTGTAGTCAAGCTGTCAAAAGCGGACGGCAGGCATATAACAACCGTGGAGGGAATTCCGGAAGAGGAGATGAAGGTATATGTTCACTGCTTTGCGGAAGCCGGAGCGGTACAGTGCGGTTTCTGCATCCCCGGAATGATCATTTCCGCAAAATCCCTGCTGGATGTAAACTTAAATCCCGACAGACAGGATGTGAAGAAGGCGATCCACGGCAATATCTGCCGCTGTACAGGATATAAGAAGATAGAGGACGCTATTCTCATGGCAGCGGATTTCTTCAGAGAAAAACGTGAAGTACCACAGGAAGAGGAAGAAGGCGGTATAACCCGCAGGTTCAAACGTGTGGACGCGGAGGAGAAGGTTCGGGGAACCGGCAAATATGTGGATGACATTGTCCTGCCGGATATGGCCTATGCAAAGGCTCTCCGCTCTCCGTATCCCAGATGCCGGATCAACCGCATAGATATAGGAAAAGCATTGGCTCACCCGGACTGTGTGGCTGTCTATACGGCAAAAGACGTGCCGGAGAATATTTGCGGACATATTAAGAAGGATTGGGATGTCATGATCCCTGAAGGCGGGATCACAAGATATGTAGGGGATGCGCTGGCCCTTGCTGTGGTGAACCACAGGGAAAGCTTAGATGAAGTGCTGGGTCTTATAGAACTGGATGCGGAGGAACTGCAGCCTGTGACAGACCCCAGAAAGGCACTTGAGGAAGATGCGCCGAAAGTACACGAGGAGGGCAATCTGCTGGCAAAGAAACAGTGTATCCGGGGAGACGCGGATACGGTTGTAACGAATTCAAAATATGTTGTCACACGCCATTACAGTCTTCCTTTTACAGATCACGCATTCATGGAACCGGAATGCGCCATTGCCTTTCCTGAAGGGGAGGATGGCGTACATCTGTATACCTCGGGCCAGTCTGTCTACGATGAACAGAGGGAGATATCAGGGATCCTGCAGATTCCCCCGGAGAAGGTGATCGTGGAATCCATGCTGGTAGGCGGCGGTTTCGGCGGCAAGGAGGATATGAGTGTGCAGCATCACGCGGCCCTCTGCGCCTGGCTTCTGAAACGGCCGGTCAAGGTTCGCTTTTCAAGGGCAGAGAGCCTGATGTGCCATGTGAAGCGTCATGCTATGGAGATGGACTTCACCACAGCCTGCGATGAAAACGGATATCTGACAGGAATGAAGGCTGTGCTCTATGCGGATACAGGGGCTTATGCATCCCTGGGAAGCCCGGTTTTGGAGCGAGCCTGTACCCATGCGGCAGGACCCTATAATTATCAGAATGTGGAGATCATCGGATACGGTGTATATACCAATAATATTCCGGCAGGTGCATACAGAGGATTTGGTGTGACCCAGAGCTGCTTTGCCACGGAATTCAATCTGGATCTGCTGGCAGAGCAGGTGGGCATCACTCCGTGGGAAATCCGCTACAGAAATGCTATCCGTCCCGGTCAGACACTGCCAAACGGCCAGATCGCCACACCGGACTGTGCCCTGGCACAGACACTGGAGGCAGTAAAGGAAGTATATGATTCCCATCCCTATGCAGGGATTGCCTCCTGTATGAAGAACAGCGGGATCGGTGTGGGGAATCCGGACATAGGCCGCTGCAGCCTGAGGATTCGGGACGGAAAAGTCCAGGTGCTCACCTCCGCGGCCTGCATGGGACAGGGCGTAGGCACGGTGGCCATTCAGATCGTCTGCGAAACCACAGGGCTTAGGGCAGATCAGGTGACCCATAAGAAGGCAAACACCATAGACACACCGGATTCCGGGACCAGTACGGCATCCCGCCAAACGCTTTTTACTGGGGAGGCCACACGAAAGGCAGCGCTTAAATTAAAGGATGCCCTGCAGGATAAGAAATCCCTGGATGAACTGGAGGGACAGGAATTTTATGCGGAGTATACAGGAGTGACCGATGCCATGGGTTCAGAGAAAGAACATCCTGTGAGCCATATCGCATATGGATATGCAACCCAGGTGGTGATCCTGGACGAGAGCGGGAAAGTCACAGAGGTGGTGGCAGCACACGATGTAGGTACGGTGATCAATGTACAGTCCTGTGAGGGACAGGTGGAAGGCGGCGTAGTTATGGGGCTTGGTTATGCATTTACAGAGGACTTCCCTATGGTGGACGGAAGGCCGGTGCTGAGTTACGGAAAGCTGGGACTTTTCAGGGCAACCGCTGCGCCGGATATCAAATCTATTCTGGTCACTTCCCCGGAAGTGCTGACCGAGGCTTATGGGGCAAAGGGTGTGGGAGAGATTTCCACAGTGCCCACAGCACCTGCATGCGCACATGCCTACTACAGACTGGACGGAGTGGAGCGGAGAAAACTGCCCCTTGAAAATACATTTTACAGGAAAGAAAAGAAGAAAGGATGAGGCCATATGAAGCTGCTTTTGCAGAACGGAACAGTTGTGAACGGACAGGAAAGCACAAGAAAGGATATTCTCATTGACGGGGAGACCATATGCAGAGTGGGGAAGGATATACCGCCTGGGGAGGCTGATGAGACGGTGGACCTGGAAGGGAAACTGGTATTCCCGGGATTCATCGACGCACATACCCATTTTGATCTGGAGGTATCAGGAACCGTAACGGCAGACGACTTTGCCAGCGGGACCATTGCTGCCATAGCCGGAGGGACAACGACGGTGGTTGACTTTGCAACACAGAATAAAGGGGAGACCCTGCAAGAAGCCCTTGAAAACTGGCACAGAAAGGCGGATGGAAAATCTTCCTGTGATTACGGTTTCCACATGGCCATTTCCGACTGGAACGAAGAGACTGCTGCCCAGATCGAGGATATGATAAAGGCAGGGGTGACAACCTTTAAGCTGTATATGACATATCCTGGTATGAAGCTTAATGACGGTGAGATATACGAGGTTCTGAAACGTCTGCAGGACATGGGCGGGATCGCGGGAGTACACTGTGAGAATGCTGATATTATCGACGCCCTGATCCGTGAGGCAAAAAAAGAGGGCAGGCTGGATTCCGATACACATCCCAAAGTACGCCCTGCCCGGCTTGAGGCTGAGGCTGTGCACCGACTGCTGGTGACTGCGGGTACTGCGGGTACTCCTATTATTGTTGTGCACCTGACCTGTGAGGAGGCATACCGGGAAATTGAGAAGGCCAGGGCAGAGGGGCAGGAGGTATACACGGAGACGTGCCCCCAGTATCTGCTCATGGATGACAGCCTTTATGAACAGGGCGGTGCTGAGGCGGCAAAATATGTGATATCTCCGCCTCTTCGGAAGAAAAAAGACCAGGAATGCCTTTGGAAGGCGCTGAAAGAGGAACGGATCCAGACAGTTTCCACAGACCACTGCAGCTTTACCACAGAGCAGAAGGCCATGGGAAAAGAGGATTTTACAAAAATACCCAACGGTATGCCGGGTGTGGAGACAAGGGGAACACTTCTCTATACCTATGGGGTGAGGGAAGGTAAAATCTCTCTGGAGCAGATGTGCCGCCTTCTGTCTGAGAATCCGGCAAAGCTGTATGGAATGTACCCCGAGAAGGGCTGTATCGCCCCAGGAAGTACAGCGGATCTGGTCGTTATGGACCCCGAAAAAGAGGCAGTGATCTCTGCTGACAGTCAGCACTATGCCATGGATTATGCTCCCTTTGAGGGAAGAAAAATAAAAGGATGTATTGACAAAGTCTATTTGCATGGTACTCTTGTAGTAGACAAAGGTGCAGTACAGATTGAAAAGGCGGGCAGATATGTGCCCAGAAAAAAATATACGGCACCTCAGTAAGAAAAGATGAAAAGGGATAATTGTCCGGATCATCCGGATAATTACGAAAAGGTGACATATGGAGCAGAGAATTGATGCAAAAGGGCTGGCCTGCCCAAAACCGGTGATCCTGGCAAAAAAGGCGATAGATACATGTAACCGGGGTGATGTTGTCCTCATCACAGTGGATAATGTGATGGCTGTGGAAAATCTGCGCAAGCTGGCTGCGTCACAGAGTGCAGAGTATGCCTCCGAAAAGCTGGGAGAAAAGGAATACAGTATAAGGATCACAGTGACCAGTGAAAGAGAAGAACGGACAGAGCAGGAGATCCCTGTAAACTGTGCGGTTCCCGCCGGGGACAATACCGTAGTGGTGATTTCCTCAAAAGAGATGGGAAACGGAGACGCAGTATTGGGGAAAATCCTAATGAAAGGATTTATCTATGCCCTGACACAGCTTCCCGTACTTCCAAAAACAGTGCTTTTATATAATGGAGGCGCACATCTGTCCTGTGAGGATTCAGAATCCCTGGAGGATCTGAAGCTGCTGGACAGGGAAGGTGTGGAGATTCTCACCTGCGGGACCTGTCTGAACCATTACGGGATCGGGGAAAAACTGGCTGTGGGCAGAGCGACCAATATGTATGAAATTGTGGAAAAACAGGCAGACGCAGATAAGATCATACGTCCATAGGACAGTGACAAAAGCAGGTTAGGAGTAACCGTTCAGTTTGTCTGAGCGGTTACGGTTAGGAGAGAACGGATCATGAGATCAATTGTAGTAAGAGGCGGCGGCGACCTGGCAACAGGAACCATCCACCGCCTTGGCAGAAGCGGATACCCTGTTATCATACTGGAGACTGACAGACCTTCCGCAATCCGAAGGCTCGTGGCTTTTTCCCAGGCGGTTTACGATGGGGAGACAGAAGTGGAGGGCATGGTGTGCAAAAGGGTGGAGAGTGCCGAGGAGGCGCTCGCTGCTGCGGCTCCCATGTCCCCGGTGCTTTTGGTGGACCCTGCGTGCATTTCACTTGATATTCTGCAGCCGGAGATCCTGATTGACGGGATTCTGGCAAAGCGGAATCTGGGCACCAGAAGGGATATGGCAGAACTGACCATTGCCCTTGGGCCGGGATTTGAGGCAGGACGCGATGTGGACTATGTGGTGGAGACAAAGAGGGGGCACTATCTGGGCAGAATACTTAAGACAGGCTGTGCCATAGCGAATACAGGGGTGCCTGGTATGATAGGCGGCTATGGAAAAGAGAGAGTAATCCATTCTGACCGGGCCGGCATCTTCCGGGTGAATGCCTCTATCGGCGACTGGGTGGAGGCGGGAACTCCGGTGGGATATGTGGAAACCCCGGACGGGCAGCGTTATCCCCAGAAAACGGTGATTTCCGGTGTGCTCAGGGGGATTCTGCCGGACGGCTACCGGGTGACAGCGCATTTTAAGTCAGCAGATGTGGACCCCAGAGAGGAATCCAGAGCACACTGTACATTGATTTCAGATAAAGCCAGATGTATTGCCGGCAGTGTACTGGAGCTGGTAAGTGCCTTTGAAAAGGGTGTACTGAGATGAATAAAAGTTTATTGGAAATGTTGAAAAGTACAGGGAAATGGCCGGAAAAGCCGGTGATCTCCCTTGTGGGCGCAGGGGGGAAGACCACCTGCGCTTATCTGTTGGCCGAGGAATTGGCAGGGCAGGGCAAAAAGGTGCTGGTGACCACCACCACCCATATGGAACATCCCGGCTTTCTGGGAAGAAACGGAGTCATAGATAAGTCCCCTGAGGATATAGCGGCTGCCCTTGGAAAATCCCTGATCGTGACAGCCGGGACATCCGGTCCTGGGGGAATGAAAATGAAAGCTCTGCCCAAGGCGGTGTTCTGCGCGGTGCTGCCTTTTTTTGATGCGGTCATAATAGAGGCGGACTGCTCTAAGCGGCATCCGTTTAAAGTTCCGGCTGCCCATGAACCGGTGATCGTAAAAGAGACTACACACATTATGATCCTGGCCGGCATGCCGGCAGTTGGCAGACCTCTCAGGGATATCTGCTTCAGGATAGAGGAGGCGGAAAAACTGCTTTTGGAAACAGGGACAGTGGGAGACATTCCGTGTCCTGACCTGGTGCTGACACCGGGACTTGCGGGACATCTGCTGGAATCCGGATACGTTCAGCCGCTTAAAAAGAAGTTTCCGGGGGCAGCACAGATGATCCTGCTGAACCAGACCGGGGACAGGAAAGCAGTGGAAGAAATGCAGGAATATACCAGTGTACCGGTATACGCAAGACCCTCTGACCCTACAACGGCCAATGGGAAAATACACTTGATCTTACTGGCCGCAGGCTTTTCCAGACGTTTCGGGGAGAATAAACTGCTCTATGAACTGGACGGCAGGCCTATGTATGAGTATCCCATGGAGGTTCTCAGAGTGCTGAATGAGTGCAGAAGAGACATAGTCTCTGTCTGTGTGGTGAGCCAGTATGGGCTGATCCTGGAAGCAGCCGCAAAAAACGGTTTTTGTCCTGTGGAGAATAGAGAGAGTGCTCTGGGCATTTCCTCCTCCTTGAAGCTGGGGATCAGAGAGAGCAGGAAAGCGGGCGGCTCTGAAAAGACAGAGGAACATTTTTACTGCTTTTTTGTGGCTGACCAGCCCCATCTGAGGGCGGATACAGTGAATCGTTTTTTGGACGGATTTTTGAAAAGCGGTAAAAAAATCGGCTGTCTGGCAAAAGGAGATACCACAGGCAATCCGGTGATCTTTCATGAAAACTATATTCCGGAGCTGATGGGGCTTGAAGGGGATACAGGAGGAAAGAAGGTTTTGAAAAGACATCCGGAGGATGTGTTTCTCTGTGATGTGGGAGAGGTGCTGCAGCTTCACGACTATGACAGCAGGGAGTCTCTGCGTGACAGAAAGATAGAATGAGTAAATGAGCAGAAGGTGTGCATAGCGCATACTTTCTGCTCATTTTTCTGCGAGAAGTTTCGCCAGATCAAGAAGTGCCCGGGCTTGTTCCTCATTTAACTGGCGGTAGAGACGGATCAGCTCTGCCTCATGAGGTGACGGATAAAGTATATTGGATTCCTCGTTGAAAAATTCTGAGAGATGCATTCCAAGGGGGGACAACAGCGCGGTAAGGATCTCTATGCTGGGAATGCTCTCACCCTTCTCCACTCTTCTGATATAGTTGATGGAAACGTCACTTAATTGAGAGAGTTTATAGACACTTATCTGTTTATCTCTACGGAGTTTCGCAAGGTTTTCACCGATGTTCATAAGAAATCTCCCTTCAAAATATGAGATATATCCAACATTGCATAAAACATGACAAATATGGCAGATGCCATTTTTTATATTGTGCGGATTCACCCTGTACAAGTATATGCACTATATTATGCCCTAATAGGGATAAAATTATAAGCCAACAATTATGGTTTACAATAGTGTTATATTGTTGTAATATAGTAATTATTCAGTAGGTCTGCGCATTTACTGCGCTGACCGTAAGAAAACATTCAGCAGCC
>OLSH01001523.1_pt1 | contig 11019 bp, 8 predicted proteins | sample 1643221 | NCBI WGS metagenome assembly OLSH01 (sample SAMEA3136681, study PRJEB25190) | human gut metagenome | biome: human gut; feature: human-associated habitat; material: faeces | place: Austria | collected 2013 | reverse complement strand
CGCCAAGCGCTGCCGGTCCAAGGACCAGCCCTACCAAAAGTGGTGCCGCCACGGCCATAATGCCGGGAACCATCATTTCTCTCAGAGCTGCCTGTGTAGAAATCTGTACGCAGGAAGAATAATCCGGCTTTCCTGTCCCTTCCATAATACCGGGAATGGTCTTAAACTGCCTCCTGACTTCCTCGATCATTTTGTTTGCGGCTTTGGAGACAGAATCCATAGTCAGTGCCGAGAACAAAAACGGCAGCATACCCCCGATAAACAATCCCACAATAACCTGTGGATTCAGTATATCAATGGTATCCAGATTTACCGCTTCCGCGTAAGAGACAAACAGGGCCAGAGCCGTCAAAGCCGCAGAACCGATGGCAAATCCCTTGCCCATGGCAGCCGTGGTATTGCCCACAGAATCCAGTTTGTCTGTAATATTCCGCACGGATTCATCCAGCCCGGCCATCTCCGCGATTCCTCCTGCATTATCTGCAATAGGTCCGTAAGCGTCAATGGCGATCGTAATGCCGGCTGTGGAAAGCATGCCTACAGCCGAGAGCGCAATGCCGTACAGTCCGCTGAAATGATACGCTGCCAGGATACCAACCGCAATAAAAAGGATCGGAAGCATGGTAGAGCGCATTCCCACAGACAGTCCGCTGATAATGGTAGTTGCCGCGCCTGTCTCGGACTGGTCTGCAATCTTCTGGACAGGCTTGTAATCCCCTGAGGTATAATATTCTGTTGTGATACCGATCAGCAGTCCGACGATCAGGCCGCTGATAATGGCGATGGCTGCCTTAAAATCACCAAAGAATACATGGCTCAGCACAAGCGAGAGCACTAATACAACTACACTGGAACCATAGGTTCCTATTTTCAGTGCTTTGCCGGGGTCATCACTGCTGCTGGCCTTTACCAAAAATGTGCCCGCCATTGAGGCCAGGATCCCCACACCAGCCAGTACCAGTGGAAATACCGCGCCGGAGCCTTTAAAATAAATAAGGCCGAGGGTGATGGCAGATACCAGAGAACCTACATAAGATTCAAACAGATCGGCCCCCATCCCTGCCACATCGCCCACATTGTCACCTACGTTATCGGCAATAACAGCCGGATTTCTGGGGTCATCCTCAGGGATCCCGGCCTCTACTTTTCCTACAAGGTCAGCACCCACATCGGCGGCTTTTGTATAGATACCGCCGCCCACACGGGCAAAAAGCGCGATGGAAGAAGCGCCCAGACCAAAGCCGGAGATAATACCTGCGTCCTTTGTCACGAGATATACCAGGCTGATACCCAGAAGCCCAAGTCCGGTCACACACATTCCCATAACAGAGCCGCCTGAAAAAGCGACGGAGAGTGCCTGTTTCATGCCGGAATCCTTTGCTGCACCGGCTGTGCGCACGTTGGCCTTTGTGGCTACCTGCATGCCGCAGTAACCCGATACGGAGGAGAAAAGTGCCCCCATAAGAAAAGCGGCTGCTGTCATCCAGCTTTTCAGTGCGATTCCCAGGATCAGGAAAAACACCACAACAAAAATGACCAGTATCCGGTACTCAGCCATCAAAAAAGCCTGTGCTCCCTCATGAATATAGGAAGCGATCTCCTTCATCCTGTCATTCCCGGCCTGCTGTTTTTTTATGGTGCAGGTCAGAAAGAAGGCGAAGAGAAGTCCCAGTATCCCTATGACAGGGACAAGATAAAGCAGTTGTTCCATAATATAATTCCCTTCCTTTCCCTGTGCGGACATTTGACTGTGCAGGGGTGCGGAGGAGTTTCACCCGGCGCGGACGTGTGTCCTGTCACAAATAAGTTTTTATGATTCCATTATATAACAAATATGTCTAAAATACATAAAAAAACTTAAAAAAACATAGTATTTTTCAGTAAATCGCTTATTTTGTGAAATGTATCATTGAAAACCTTACAAATATGCAAGATAAATGTAAGTAAAATCGATGGGATAGATTTTTAAACAGTTGTATGATAGAATCATCAATCAAGGAAGGAGTTACCATTATGAGTACAGTATTAGAAGTAGCAAATGTGGAAAAATATTATGGAAATAAAAGTAACCTGACAAAGGCCCTGGACGGGATCAGCTTTTCTGTGGAGGAAGGGGAATTTGTGGGGATCATGGGGGCCTCAGGAAGCGGAAAGACGACACTCCTCAACTGCGTCTCCACTATAGACCATGTGACAAGCGGAAAAATCATTGTCAATGATATTGATGTGACAAAGCTCAGGGGAAATCATCTCAACCGGTTCAGAAGGAAGGAGCTTGGCTTTATATTTCAGGATTTTAATCTTCTGGATACCCTGACTGCCTATGAAAATATTTCTCTGGCGCTTACCATACAGCGTGTCAGCCCGGCAAAGATCCACAAGTCGGTAAAGGAAATTTCTGAAAAACTGGGAATTGAGGATGTTTTGGAAAAATACCCTTATCAAATGTCAGGAGGACAGAAACAGCGTGTGGCCTGTGCAAGAGCCATGATCACAAATCCCCAGATCGTTATGGCGGATGAGCCTACCGGTGCGCTGGATTCCAAATCTGCCAGAATGCTGCTGGAGAGCTTCCAGTACCTGAATCAGCAGATGGCAGCTACCATTCTCATGGTCACACATGACGCATTTACAGCCAGCTATGCCAATCGGATCCTTTTTATCAAGGATGGAAAGCTGTTCAATGAGCTGGTGAGGGGAAGAGATACGAGAAAAGAGTTTTTCAACCGTATCATTGAGGTGGTTACTCTCCTGGGAGGTGAGCTGAACGATGTTATTTAAGCTTTCGGTCAAGAATATCAGAAAAAGCCTGAAGGATTATGCGATCTATTTTATGACACTGATACTGGGTGTTGCCATTTTCTATATATTTAACTCCCTGGACTCCCAGCAGGCCATGACGGATTTGACATCCTCCACAAAAGAAATCATAAAACTGATGATCACTATGTTGAGCGGTATCTCAGTGTTTGTCTCCTGTATCCTGGCTTTTTTGATCGTTTATGCCAATAATTTTCTGATCAAGAGAAGAAAAAAGGAATTTGGGGTGTATATGACACTGGGAATGGGAAAGGGACAGATTTCCAGGATCCTTGTGGGAGAAACTTTTCTCATCGGCCTGCTGTCTCTGGCTGTGGGACTTTTTATCGGCGTGCTGGGCGCGCAGTTTATGTCTGTGCTGGTGGTAAAAATGTTTGAGGTGGATATGGAGTCTTATGTCTTTGTATTCTCCAAAACGGCTTTTTTCAAGACGATTCTATATTTTGGGATCATGTACCTGGCAGTGTTGGTATTCAATACAGTCACCATCTCAAAATGCAGCCTGATAGATCTGTTATCCGCCGGAAAAAAGACAGAGCAGGTGAAAATGAAAAAGCCCGCGGCCTGCATAGCATTGTTTCTGTTTTCCGCCGCCATTTTGGGAGTTCTTTACTACCTGGTGTCTGTTGTTCCGAATAAACTGGATACCAGGTCCTGCGGTATCGTGATCGCCCTGGGATGTCTGGCCACTTTCCTGTTTTTCTGGTCCCTGTCAGGATTCCTTCTGCAGATGATGAAGAGAAACAGAAAATATTATCTGAAGGATCTAAATGCCTTTGTTCTCAGGCAGATCAACAGCAAGGTCAATACCACGGTATTTGCCATGACCATCATCTGTATCATGCTTTTTATGACCATCACGGTCCTCTCCAGCGGTCTGGGAATGAATCATTCTTTCAGAGAGTCTTTAAAAGAAATGACACCGGTGGATGTGAACACGGAATACCTGCCGCCGGAAGGGGAAAGTGCCGGGATTTCTGTTTCAGATAAGCTGCGGGAGGAAGGCTTTGATCTGACTGCTTTTAGAGATGACTATGTGGATATGGGAATCTACGCCACAGATCAGCTAACCATGGGGCTTACCATTGGCGATAACATGGAAACAGTGACAAAAAACTTTATGTTTTTGAGCGCGGATCAGCCGGAGGATATAGTCAGGCTTTCGGATTACAACCGTCTTGCAAAGCTTTACGGCAGTACGCAGTATGATCTGAGGGATGACGAATATCTGGTGCTCTGCAATATGGACGAGGTGAAGCTGCAGAGAGACAAAATGCTGAAAAAAGGAGAAAAGATCCTGTTGGACGGTATATCCTACTCACCCAAATATGACCAGTGCCAGGATGGCTTTTTACGGATGATGACAAACCGTATTAACCCGGGGGTTTATATCCTTCCCGACCATGCCGTGAAAGATGAGTGGAGGATTGGCGGTTTTTTGGCCGCTGATTATGCCAAACAGGATAAAAAAAGTGTGGAGGAGACAGACATAAAACTCAATGATCTGCGAAGGGAGAGCGGTGTCTACAGCAATACCAGGACTGATATTGTGTCTGCCAGCATGGGCCTGTCTACGATCATCACATTTGTTGCCATCTATCTTGGGATAATATTCCTTATTTCGGGAGCCGCCATACTGGCTTTGAAGGAACTCTCCGAAAGCTCTGATAACCGTGACAGATATGAGGTGCTGCGGAAGATCGGTGCGGATGAGCGCATGATAAACCGCTCTTTGTTTAAACAAATTGGAATATTCTTCCTTATGCCCCTGAGTCTGGCAGTGGTACATTCCGTTTTTGGCCTGCAGTTTGTGAGAAAAATGATGATAACCATGGGAGAAGTGAACCGTTTTGGATCGATCATCACTACAGCGGCTATTCTGCTGGTTATTTACGGCGGCTATTTTATCACCACGTATCTGGGCAGTAAACGAATTATTCAGGGAAAATGAGAATAAGAAAAACCCTGTCCTGCCATACTATTTCTGTAGACAAAACCATGTCAGAACCACCAAAAAACAGAAATAGGAGGAAAATGTCATGACAGAACTTTCAGTACTTGACTTACAGAATCTGCGCCATCTGATCGGCGGATTGGAAACCAACCACTGCAAAATGCAGGATTATGCTCACGAGGCTCAGGATCCTCAGGTGAAACAGTTTTTCCAGAAGTCCGCACAGTCCGCAATGGAAAGCAAACAGCAGCTTATGCAGTTTTTACAGTAGGAGGTAGGAAGAGATGACAGATAAGACAATGGTAGCAGATACTCTGGTTGGCATCAATGGAGATTTAGCACACTTTGGACAAATGATCCCCCAGACAGAAAATGCTCAGTTAAAACAGACTTTAAAACAGATGAGAAACCAGAGCGAAATGTCACAGGAAGAGATCTATCAGATCGCAAGAGCAAAAAGCTATTACGTTCCTGCAGCAAAAGCAACACCGGAAGAAGTTTCTCATGTAAAGAACGTACTGACACAGTTATCTGCTCAGTAACAGTACAGAGAAACTGAAATGTCACACAGAAGGGACATCGGAGAGTAACAGTTCAGATTTCCACTGTCCCGCGAGGTGTTGCCTTGCATTTGCAAGGCAATCCCGAGGCAGCCATGCACACAGACTGGGGTTTTCGCAGTCTGTGTGCATGTTCTTGCTGCTATGAAGCTGAAAGGCTGGATAACAACCATCGGAGAGGATCCGGTGTCCTTTTTTCTTGACAAATCCTGTCTGATGCTACATACTTAACACATACCGTCAAAGGCAGTTCTGCCTTTTTTATTCATTCAAGCAGCATTCCGCTGCGCCGGTATTCCCATTGTAAAAAGAACGCGCAGAAAGGATGTGATGCGTATTGCAGGCAGGAAAATAACAGTTGACAAGGAACAAAAAGTGTACTATTATGATAAAAGGAATACGAACATAAGTTCGTAGAGGCGTTTTCTCACAGTCAGCACAGTATATGTGCGGATCTGTGGAATAGTTATTTAAGAAGGATCAGATAAAGGAGATTATAAATGGTCAAAGAAGATAAATTGAAAGCCCTGGACGCGGCTCTGGGACAGATCGAGAAGCAGTTTGGAAAAGGTTCTGTTATGAAACTGGGCGATTCCTCCGTACATATGAATGTGGAGACTGTGCCGACAGGTTCTCTGAGTCTTGATATAGCGTTAGGCCTGGGCGGAATTCCCAAGGGAAGGATCGTAGAGGTCTACGGACCGGAATCCAGTGGTAAGACCACCGTGGCACTGCACATGGTGGCTGAAGTACAGAAGAGAGGCGGAATTGCCGGATTCATTGATGCAGAGCATGCTCTGGATCCTGCGTATGCCAGGCATATTGGTGTGGATGTAGACAACCTCTATATTTCACAGCCGGATAATGGTGAGCAGGCCCTGGAGATCACAGAGACTATGGTGCGTTCCGGCGCTGTAGACATTGTGATCGTGGACTCTGTTGCAGCTCTGGTACCAAGAGCTGAGATAGAGGGGGATATGGGGGATGCCCATGTAGGCCTGCAGGCACGTCTTATGTCCCAGGCGCTCCGTAAGCTGACGGCTGTTATCAGTAAATCCAACTGTATTGTTATCTTTATCAATCAGCTCCGTGAGAAAGTCGGCGTAATGTTCGGTAATCCGGAGACCACTACAGGCGGCCGTGCGCTGAAGTTCTATTCCTCCATCCGTTTGGATGTCAGAAGGATCGAGGCTCTGAAGCAGGGCGGTGAGATCGTGGGCAACCGTACCAGGATCAAGGTGGTTAAGAATAAGATCGCACCTCCTTTTAAGGAGGCTGAATTTGATATTATGTTCGGCCAGGGAATCTCAAAAGCAGGAGATATTCTGGATCTGGCCGCAAGTCTGGGAATCATAAATAAGAGCGGTGCCTGGTATGCCTATAAGGATGGAAAGATTGGCCAGGGACGTGAAAACGCGAAGCAGTACTTAAATGAAAATCCGGAAATAGCAGATGAAGTGGAAGCAAAAGTCCGGGAACATTACGGACTTCTGGAGGGAAAGACAGAAGAAGAGAGCAGTAAAGATACAAAAGAAAAAAAAGCTGATGACAAAGCCGCTGCCGCAAAAGCTTCTGATGCGAAAGCCCAGGATATGAAAGCACCGGAAATGAAGGCAGCAGAGATACCTGCCGCCCAGCGTGCAAAAGAAGAAAATGAGGAAGTATAATGCTTGTCACTAAAATACAGGCTGTAACAAAACAAAAATACAGAATTGAGCTTGACGGACAGCCCGCCTTTGTTGTGTACAAAGGCGAGCTGTCTCGCTATGGAATAAAAGAAGGTCATGAACTCTCAGGGACGGTTTATGAGGAGCTTGTGGGACAGGTGCTCACAAAGCGAGCCAAGCTGCGGGCCATGCACCTTTTGGAGAGTATGGACCGGACCAGGGCAGAACTGGAGAAAAAGCTTCAATCAAGTGAGTATCCAAGAGAGGCTGTTGAGGCGGCACTGGAGTATGTAATGTCCTTTGGGTATCTGGATGACAAAAGATATGCCCGGCACTACGTGGAATATAAAAAGCAGGGCAGAGGAAAAGCAAGACTGAAGATGGAACTGGCTCAAAAAGGTGTGGACAGAAGCATTATAGAGGAAGTTCTGGAAGAGGCCGATCTGGACGACTGCAGGGATACGATCCGGGAGCTGGTGAGGAAGAAAAGAAGGGGTGACGGCCCCATGGATGACAGAGAACGGCAGAGGATTTACGGCTTCTTAATGAGAAAAGGTTTTTCCTCCTCTGATATTTTGTCCGTATTAAAAGAAAAAGAGGATTTTTGCTGAAAAATCTTGGACAGATTACACATACTTGTCTTTTAGAAAAATAGGTTTTATGTTGACTTTTCAGTAAAAACAGTATAAAATTAAACTGTTGTATTTGTACAATGAAAACTAAATAAGGAGGTGCTCCTGTGGCAATCTATGTAATAGTTGCAATTGTTGCTGTGGTAATCACGCTGCTGATTGCGGTTCCTGTTACAGCCAACATTTCAGTTAAGAAAAAAACTGAAAAAGACGCTGAAACCATCGGAACAGCAGAAGTAAAAGCAAGAAGCATTATAGATGAAGCATTGAAAACTGCGGAAACGAAGAAGCGAGAAGCTCTCTTAGAAGCAAAAGAAGAAAATCTCCGTACGAAAAACGAGTTGGAGAAAGAGACAAAAGAGAGACGTGCAGAACTTCAGAAGTATGAGAAGCGTGTTTTATCCAGAGAAGAAGCAGTGGACAAGAAGGCCGATGCCCTGGAAAAACGAGAAGCAGATTATACAGCAAAAGAAACTGAGCTTAAAAAGAAAGAAAAGAAAGTCGATGAATTACATGACCAGAGAGTACAAGAGCTGGAAAGAATTTCCGGTCTTACCTCCGAACAAGCAAAAGAATATTTGTTAAAAACTGTTGAGGACGAAGTAAAAATTGACACTGCGAAGCTCTACAAGGAATTGGAGAGCAAAGCAAAAGAGGAAGCCGATAAGAAGGCCAAGGAATATGTGGTGACAGCCATTCAGAAATGTGCGGCAGACCATGTATCGGAAGCTACAATTTCCGTTGTACAGCTTCCAAGCGATGAAATGAAAGGCCGTATTATCGGTAGGGAAGGACGCAATATCCGAACTTTGGAAACACTTACGGGTGTGGATCTCATTATTGATGATACCCCGGAAGCAGTCGTATTGTCCGGTTTCGATCCGATCCGGCGTGAAGTAGCACGTATAGCGCTGGAAAAACTGATTGTGGACGGAAGAATTCATCCGGCCAGAATCGAAGAGATGGTGGAAAAGGCACAAAAAGAAGTAGAGACCATGATGAGAGAAGAAGGTGAATCCGCTGCCCTGGAAGTTGGCGTACACGGTATTCATCCGGAATTGATCCGTCTGCTGGGACGTATGAAATTCCGCTCCAGCTACGGCCAGAATGCATTAAAGCATTCTATTGAGGTGGCACAGCTTGCCGGCCTTTTGGCGGGTGAAGTTGGGACAGACATTCGCATGGCAAAACGTGCAGGTCTGTTACATGACATCGGAAAATCCATCGATCATGAAGTGGAAGGTTCCCATATTCAGATTGGTGCTGACTTATGTAGAAAATATAAAGAGTCCCAGGTGGTTATCAACGCCGTGGAATCCCATCATGGGGACACGGAACCCACATCACTGGTGGCTTGTATTGTACAGGCTGCTGATGCGATCAGCGCAGCGAGACCTGGTGCTAGAAGAGAAACTTTAGAAACATATACCAACAGATTAAAACAATTAGAAGACATAACAAACTCTTTCAAAGGAGTGGACAAATCTTTTGCTATTCAGGCAGGTAGGGAGATTCGAGTGATGGTAGTACCGGAACATGTAACGGATTCCGATATGGTGCTGCTGGCACGGAATATTTCAAAACAGATTGAAGCTGAACTGGAGTATCCGGGACAGATTAAGGTTAATGTAATTCGGGAGAGCCGTGTTGTAGATTACGCAAAATAGGCTGGACTGACAGATATGCAGAACGCTGCAATGATATTTTTTATATCATTGCGGGGTTCTGCATTTTTTGTTGTACGGATGACGAGTGAAGCAGCATAGCAGGGGAGTAGCATTTGCGGTGACGGAACCGGCGGCCTTGGGAGAGACGTACTAATTGTATGGGGCGGGGCATAGAATATATAGGGTGAGATCATGAAAAAATATTTGAATGTGTTTTTCCTTCTGTATTTGGGAGGATTTTTAGCGGGGGTGCTGTGTAGTAATTTTTTGCGGAATTATGCAGGGTATCAGACCAGTTTGCTTGGGGTTTATCTGGCAGACAGGGCGGCGGGCAGTATTTCGGGCAGCGGGATTTTTTTGCGGCTCTTTGAAAAAAGAGGAGTTTGGTTTCTGCTGTATATGGTAAGCGGGGTCACACCTTTCGGTATTCCTTTGGTGCTGGGAGGACTGCTGTGGCTGGGCTTTTTGGGCGGAAATCTTATGACAGTTTTTTTGATGGAGTATGGGATTCGGGGGATTGGTGCGGCGCTTGCCTGCTTTTTCCCACAGGGGCTTTTTTATGTGCCCTCTGTACTGTTGTTTTTTTTCTTTATTGTGCAGATGAGCCAGAAGTATTGGGGGAAGGGAATCCGGGTGAAAGCAGATTACAGAGCATATCTGTTTTTTATGACGGGAATTGGTATATTATTCCTGCTTGCCCTTTTTATGGAAAGTTATGTCAACCAAAATGTGCTGAGCTTTGTGATTGAGAGGTTTTTATGAAAAATTAACAAAATATTAACAATTACAAATTCACCACATCTGGTAGACATAAATAGAGCTTTTTCGATATGTTGTGTAAATGTAAAAAAAGCCTGAAAAACAAGAAAAACTTTGGAAAAATCCGTTTGCTTTTTCTATGGAAGTTGATATATAATTTCATTATGATTTGGAAAGGTATGGCCTTTTACATTTAGCAGCAGTCTCACTGCTGTATTGTTCTGAACGTTTTTTTGGACTTGGAATGCGGAATGAAATAACATAACGAGGGATAATCATACATGAAGTGCGAGATTGAAGAGTTTATAGCCTATTTACATAACACCAAAGGCACTTCCAAAAATACAGAAGTATCCTATGAGCGGGATTTGCGAAAGATGGAACAGTTTCTGCGGAGTGAAGGAGTGGACAGAGTTCAGGATGTGACTGCCACGACTCTGAATTCTTATGAGATGTATCTGGAGCGGGAGCGATTTGCTGCCTCCACCATTTCCAGGAGTATTGCGTCTATGCGTGCTTTTTTTCAATATTGCTGTCAGCATGGGCTGCTTTCGGAGAATCCGGCAGACATATTGAAGGCGCCTAAGATCGAGAAAAAGATGCCTGGGATTCTTACTGTAGAAGAAGTCGATTTGCTGTTGAACCAGCCTAAAGAAAATACAGCCAAGGGGGTCCGGGATAAAGCCATGTTGGAGCTTTTATATGCAACAGGTATCCGGGTGAGTGAGCTTATTGGATTGAAACTGGAAAATATTAATTTAAAATTGGGATATATCACCTGTGAAGCCAGCGAAAAGGAAAGGGTAATACCTTTTGGGAGCGCGGCGAAAAAGGCGGTGAGAGAGTATCTGGAACAGGCAAGGGAGGAGCTTTTAAACCATAAAGAAAGCGACTGCCTGTTTGTTAATTGTTCCGGAAAACCTATGAGCCGACAGGGTTTTTGGAAGGTTTTAAAGACCT
>OLSH01001505.1_pt1 | contig 11110 bp, 10 predicted proteins | sample 1643221 | NCBI WGS metagenome assembly OLSH01 (sample SAMEA3136681, study PRJEB25190) | human gut metagenome | biome: human gut; feature: human-associated habitat; material: faeces | place: Austria | collected 2013 | reverse complement strand
AAGAAATTATTTAAATACAATACCAATACTTTTCCCAACAAAAAAGAAGCTGAAATCAATGCTAATCTGCAAGATTTCAGCTTCTTTTATTATCTGAACTATTAATATTCAGTTTTATTGTAAAACAATAAATAGTTAATCCCTACTCATTACTAAGTACCTAAAATGCAATCCGCATTTGGTACCATTTAGCACCGCCGTGATCAGATTCAGATTCACCTTCATTTACAAAGCCAAACTTGGCATAATAATGAATCTTTTCTTCCTTACAGGTTAGAATGACGCCCTTTCGGTCTTCCTCTCTGGCCAATTCTATGAAAGCCTCTATCAACTGACCACCAACACCACGATTGCGGTATTCTGGCAATGTGTTTAAACCAAATATCATCTGCCATGCACCATTAGGGTTATGCAAGGAAGCATCAGCAAACATCTCATCTGTTAAGATTTCATCATCCGTTACGAAACCATCGATAAAACCAATTGGTGTATCGCCGTCAAAGGCAATTAAAAACTGACTCGCATAATGGTCTAATCGTTCCTTAAAAGCCTCACGAGGCGCCGCCTCAGTAGGAGGAAAACAAGTTGCTTCAATATGTGTAACTAAATCTAAGTCTGCGGTTGTCGCTTTTCGTATTAATATATCCATATCCTTCTCCATTGTATATACATATCGATTTTAGTATATACCGTTTACATAACAAAGGCTACACATTCAATGAGTGATGTGTAGCCTTATGTTAATAATCTCACAAATTGCGTTCCATATAGATAACATCATTCATAGGGTTATGATAATACGGCTCACATTCAACAAAGCCATGCTTCTTATACAAATGGATTGCTGCTTGCAACGGTTCAATTGTATCTAGTACCATTTCTTTATATCCAGAGGTCTTAGCATGGTTCATAATACTTTCAATCAGACGATCACCGAGAGCATGACCGCGCCCTGCAGGACACACATAGAGTCGTTTCATTTCACAACGGGTATCGCTATGCTGATAATACGCCACCATACCAAGAACAACACCATTGTCATCTACCGCCACCAATAATTCACCATTTGGCGCCGTATATTTCTCTGCTATATCTGCTAATTCCTTATCTAAATTCTGAAAGGACAAATCGCGACCAAGCCATTGCGTATACTCTGTAATTAGCTCTTTCACTTGATCTAAATAAGGTTTCCCATCAACAATTTTAATCATATAAACTCCAATAATAGTAATTACTTTAACTTTCGCATCTCACGAATAAACGCCTCTGCCTCTTGTAGGTTCTTAGGGAACTCAAAATAAATACATTGCTCATGTCCACAATAAGGATTGCGGAAATCATAGCCGCTCAACAACAAATACTCGATAATCTTCCATTCTTTATCATTAGATTTTTTAGGGGCTTTGAACTTCTCGTTCACAAAGTACATCTTACCTTTACATGTGGGACAGGTTTTATTGGTGTTAAACAACTCGTAGTTTGTGCCCTCCGACAAGGAGATCCTACAATTGATACATATGTTTTTATAGCCCATCGTTACTATCTCCCATTGGATTTATGTATATAGATTTATTATATTTAAATATTTTAGCTAAAAACACCTTTATAAAATGCTATCATATCTTTTGCATATTTCACGGCCCGAGGAATACCTATTCTTTTATAATAGTCAGCTAATATTTCTTGATGATTCTTCAGAAGATCAAATTCAATTATATACAAACCAACACTCGTTATAGAATATTTTCCTATTTCAATTGTAGTTGATTTATCATCTTCAGATATTTCCTCACCTATAGGAAACTCACCATCAGGATACGCCTCAATAGTAACATCGCTATATTGCCAAAACTTCTTACTCCAAATGATAATATCTTTTCGATATTCTTCTATCATTTGCTTGTAAAACTGTACCATCTCTTTATCTGAAAGCACCTTACAATTAAACCCTTCTAATAAGAATTGTCTTTGTTTCAATCGATTTTTTACTTCTTCTATTCCAACACTCTGTAGGTCTTGATTAAAGTTATCGACACCTAGTTCTTTTAGAATATCTAAATATATGTCACTATCTAAAAATTCTTTTATAGTCTCCATACCCTTATTTCCTTAACAATATTGCCACCTTTCATAATAAGAAACTCTATACCTGCTTGTAGAGCCGCATAATCTACAGTTTCATAAAGTAGCAACGCATTAGCTCCTATTTATTTTTAAAGATAACTTCCTCACCTTCAATAAAATTTACACCTAACAACTGATCAAAGCCCTTTATAACAAAATGAGGGCAATACTTCCCATTATTCAGATTCGGTGGAGTTTTCCTCTTCTTGCTGTAGAAAGTAACTGTACAGCAAATAGTAAAATCTAAATCGCTCATTTTAGACCTTATCAACTACATATACCATATCTCCTTTAAAGTATATATTCATTATACAGTGTAGAGGACGCACTTTGATCTACAACCAACCTTGTAATACAGCTCGTCCCCATTTATAGGTCTCCGTAATGACCTCAAACTCACCTTCACTATATTTCTGCTGATACTGAGGTAACTCAATCCTTTTTTGGGACCCTCGCAACATGGAGAGAATCTTTTGGATACTCGCAAAAAGATTTTGTTATTTTCAGTACCTCGTTATGAATCCAACAAGACTAGAGGCTAATTCACAATTAGTTCGAGTTTATTTTGTTCATTAATAATTCTATTCTTATACTATTTTATCATGTATTTCACAATGCTAATGGATCGTTTATAGACTGAAAATCATACATAAAACAAAAAAGCACATAATAAAACGCTTTTACACGTTTAAAATCATGTGCTTCATTTTATCAAAGACTAATAGGTTTGACTTATTATAAGACTAAAAGTATATTACTTTTTACTTATTTTGCTAATAAATGATGGTATATTTGCATGTCTTAGAACATCACCAAAATGGCTAGTAAGACCTACATCCCCAATTAATTCAATACCAATATTACTGTCTTTAAGGCCCTTAATTTTAGATCTCAATTTTTCTAAACCATCTTCTACAAAAAACTTTTCATACTTAGCTGGTTCACCCGCAACAATTGTAGTTCCAAGTCCCTTCTCTTTAATCTGATTCAACTGTACTAACCAAATTTTAGTACCATCAAACACCCATTCAATCGAGACATCACCTAAAAGATAATGATATTTACGAATTTCATTTAATACTGCTTTTAATTTTACTAATACACTATCAGGCAGAGAATCTAAATAATCTGTGCCAACCATGAAATTATCGCCTTTTCCAGCAACACCTTCTATAACATCATTAGCCTGATTCTCACTTACAATAGCTCCACCTGAATAAAATGCCTCAACTGCACTTTGACTTAAAACAGAAGCAATGTTAATTTCCTTCTCCCCTTTAAGTTCTTCTTTCTGCATTAAGATAAATGGATCAGTCCATTTGTCTCCAGTATAATACTTACCTGGCTCTTTAACGATTGGAGCAGTACGTATCCACTTTTCCCTTAGTCCGGTTTCTCGACCAAAAGAAAATGGGGGAACATTTCTAGAAATAACCATTGTATATGGGATATTAAATCCTAAATAATCAGCTATAATCAAACCAAAAGGCTTATCACCAATAAAGCGTGAAAACTTATTCGGCCATTTTATTTTTATATCATACTCATAATCTGTAAATTTTTCGTATTCCCAAATAATCGTATGACTCTTACGAAGGCCTTCTCTATGAGGATGTAAGCTAAATTCAACTCTATAACTTTCATCAAAATCACACTCAGGTGCAAAACCATATACTGTTTTCAATACATACATTCCCATATTTTTTTCTAAAAAACAAATATCAGGTTTTTCGACACACTTAGGTGTATCATTTGGAGCAAATTCAATAATGTTTCCTAAAATAACCCCTGAAACACCACCATCATTTACATCTATAGTCTCATTAATTATAGAATATTTGTTTTCATTACAATTCTTTTGAATTACATTGAGTATTTCATCAATCTCATTCGCTTGTTTTCCATAAACAAGACTATGACCTTTCATTGACTCTATACTAAAACTTCTAATATTAACAGACTTAGAATTAGATGTTTCAATCAGATCAAGAATACATTCTTTTAATTTTAAATCATCTTTATATATATAATCTGTGTCAATCTTTATATATCGAATACTCATATCAGGAGCAATACTAATATATCTGGCTATATTACACCCCATATGCTCATACATAAAAGATAACTTATCATCTTTTAATAAATTCACCATAACGCTCTCTTATAAATTAAAATCCACACTACTTCCTATCAAATTTCGATACATACCCTCAGCATATGAATCTGACATTGTAGCAATATAACTAGCAACTTTTCTAGAAATAATATCATTTTTAATAGAATTATAGCAATCTTTAATACAAGGGTCTTTATTGTCTTTAATAGCCTTATCCAAATGTGACACACTATTTTCAGTAGCTGGTAAACCTTTATAGATTTTATCTAAACACTTATGTTTATCAAGATTAGCTATAATTGCGGTATCAACTTCATTTCTAAGCTCTAGAGGCATAAGCTTATAATTCTTGGTTAATTTTTCAAAAAGCCACTCTACAATATATTCTGCTTTTGCATCGCTTTTTTGAACTTCAGGACTAAATATATAATATTGATCTAAGAACTTTCTTAATGAGTAATATTCATTTCTATAAGTATCATCAAAATTTATAAATAAGCCATTAAGATACTTCTTATTCTGACTATCGGTTTCATTATTCGTACTTTTCATTTTAGTTTTATCTCTAACATGACTCTGGTTGAAATTTCCGGTCTCAGCAATAGCAGAATTAATATTTTCTGCACTTGCCTTTATCAATTTACTTATTATATTCCTGATTAAATCTCTTGACTCATATTCTCTTAATGATTTAATTTCTTTGCCAATTAAATTACTTAATAGTTTGCATAGTTTTTCTTCTATAGTATTATCATTTTTCTTCAAATTAATATATGCGGTACATCTTAAAAAATCTTCCAAATCATGAGTTATATATGCAATTTTATCTGCCCAGACAACCACCTGTGCCTCCAATGTTGTAGGGAATTCATTTAACCACTCATTTATCTTTACATGATTATCAAACTTAATTCCATTATATGAAGGTTCTTTTAAATAACATAATTGCTTTTCAGCTTTTGTTTTATCTATGTCAAACATATCTGAATCATGTAACAAGATTCCTTCATATATTACTGATTCAATTTTAGAGCCATATTTTTCCCATAAATATCTAATACTTTGAATTGGATGATGAAATCCGCCATTTTCCTCTAACAATTCATTTAGCTTCCGTTCAGCAGCATGTCCAAATGGTGTATGCCCAACATCATGACCTAAAGCTATAGCTGATACCAAATCAACATTAAGCCGAAGAGCATTAGCTATACTTATAGCAATCTGTTCAACTTCTAATGTATGTGTAAGTCTGGTTCTGTGATCCCCCTCAACCATAGCAGAAATTACCTGAGTCTTATCCTGCAACCTCCGAAATCCACCAGTATATAATATTTTATCCCGTTGTCTTCTTAAGGATGTGCGATAAGTTTCATCATCTTCTTTACTTTTCTTCGTCACAGCCTTTTTATAACCATATGATGCAATATGCTTATTAAACTGCTCTTCCAAATCATAACTCTCTAATGGAAGATTTTTTTTAGTTTCAGACTTTGTTTCCATGTCAGCCCCCACACATAATTATACAAACATATTATCTATATAAAAATTTTGAGCAATTACTCTTATAAATACATTTTATTACTTTTTTTTTATAAAGCAACTATTCTGTTAATAACTAGTATTTCTATAAAACTATTTAACCTATTTAAATTTATTCACCATATAAATATCATAACTTATAAGACATAATTAACTTAATCAAATAAAAGTAGAGCCTTATAAGTTAAATATTTATAAGACTCTAAATTCTGTATTAAATTAAGTTTTATTCCCACACAATAATTACCATAGCATATCTACTTCTTATTTCGTATAATAGTATCCGTTTTATTTCTATTTTTGAGTGTTTTTATGCCTGTTTTTTATAGTTTTTGAGTTTTTTAGTATCAAAACAGTATCAATAGTGATACTACAGTAACGGTAATTTACCTAATAAAACACGTCATTCATCCAACATCAATTTGCCTTTCTTGGCTTTATCCTTTAGACGCTTCATCTGCTCTTTTTCTATCTGTTGAATACTTTTCTCCGGAACAGGCAAATCTTCCGGCATAGTGCCACCAATTTTTTCAATAGCACTTCTAACTTCTTTTCCTACTGAGTAATGAACCTTTGTTGCAGCTTCTGCACCTTCAACTTTGTCTTTCCTTAGCTTTTCTTCGGTCTGTGAAATTCTAAATAAATTAGCAATGAGTTCGGTACTTCCCATATAATCCAGAATTTTTTGTCTTGCGGTTAAGCCTTTTCTGTCATGTATATCTTCTACATCTAACCCACCATACAATCCCATGTACCCTGCATTCTGAAATATAGCAAATTCTTCATTTGTGATAACTCCTGCATCATGTGCTGTTTCCACCAAAAGCTGATTCCATTGTTTAATATCTCCACGAACAACAAGCCTTCTTCTGTCTTCATCAAGCTGATTAAAATAATCTGCTATTTCTTGGCGATATGTTTGTATAGCAAAATATGTTTGTCCAAGTGCAATAACCTCTTTTCTCGGATCACCGTTTTGCACAATCAAATAGCAAGCATATCTCGTAAGTTCATAATCTTTTATAGACTTGCTTGTAGCACCTGCTTCCACGATTTTGCTGACCTCAGCAAAATCGTATGCTACTTCATGACCGCTGTTCTCACAAGCAATCATAGCTCTATCAATGACTTTTTTAAAGTTTCGCCATTGAGAATAATCAAGTACACCAGCCAGTTCTCTTGCACTCCAATACTCGCTTCCGTCTTTCCGAACATATTTTATATCTTCAAATTTTTTATATTCTGTTGCTTTTAAATTTGACATAAGCACCTTCTCGTTATTTTTATAATAGCTAACTTATATCAACTATTTTCTTTATCTCTATATTTTTCAATAGAATTCCCCTGTAAATCTTTCCATTCTAGCCATCCATTATTGGGCTTTCCAATAACTATCCAACCGGCACTCGATGGAGTCATACATACAATATCTTCTTGTAATATATTATCTTTTATTTTTGCATTCCTTCTGATAACTGGGATATATCCTTTACCGGTTTTGCCACAAAGACTTCCTTTTAACACTTTAAATACTCCGTCCTTAACGGTAGCTTTCCCATTTACTTTTCCAAAACCTTTTATACTACGATTTAATACATAATCACCATCCGGAATAAATCCTACATCAGATTTAAGTTTAATCTCTTCTGTAGATTCCTTGAACACTTCTTTTTTACTTTTATCCTTAGGATAAATTTGTTTGCCATCTAAAGAAGCTAATAAGGATTTAGCAATCTCTATGTCTAATGCAAACAACTCAGTACCGGCAATTTTACTTTTACTAAAGATATCATGGATAAGTTTTTCTTTGTCATCATATCCATCTACTTCTATAGCAAACTCCCTTTTTAACCCTGTAATATTGGCATATCCATTACTTTCTAAAACCCTCATTCTTTTTTCAAATTGGTCATTTCTAGTTTTGCCAATTTTGATAAGACCAGAAACAACTGTAGTCATTAAATATATTATTCCTTTTGCCATATATTTATCCTTTCGCTCTTCCATAGATCACATTAATTATATTTTCCTATATCATCAGCAACCATAGATAGTCTTTCCTCTGTTGGCATTGGATAGGAATAAACTTTATGTTCTTCGTCCATATCATAATTATCTGTCCATAACTCACATTGTGTTATTACAGTTTGAACTGCATCATCCATACCTTCTGGAGGATATTTATGCTTTTTCAAAAGTTTTTTAATGATCATACGCATTTTAGCTCTTGCTGATTGACGTTTTTGCCAGTCTATTGTCCTATTTTTACGAAGTGTATCCGCCAATTCTTTCGTTATAGTGATTAACTCTTCATTTTCATAGAAGTCTTTAATAGCTTGTGGTTTTACCAATGCATCATAAAAGGCTAGCTCATCTGCTGTTAGGCCAAGTTTTTCCCCTTCTTGTCTATCAGCTGCGATTTGTTTTGCCAGTTTTAGCATCTCCGCAATAACTTCTTCATTTGTTAGCATCCCATTTAAATAAGCATTGAGTGAGCGTTGCATAATTTCGCTAAACTTTTCAGACTTAACTACATTTGTTCTGCGATAAACAGAGACTTGGTTAGAAATTAACCTCTTCAATAATTCAATTGCAAGATTCTTTTCCTTCATATTAGCAATATCTTGCAAGAATTTAGGATCAAATAAAGAGAACTCTTCTTTAATATCAGAGAATAAATTAATTACACCATCACTCTTAATACTATGTTTTAAAAGTTCGTTTATTCTTGCATTCATTTCTGGTAATGAAATCTTTTTACCAACACCAGTATTAGTAAGTCTCAAAACAAGTACACGAACAGCTTCAAAGAATGCTGCTTCAAATCTATCGTCTTCATTAACTAAGGACGAACAAAGAGAGAGTGCTTGGTGAAGCATAAGGGATTCTTTTACAAATACTTCCTTATCCTCTGCCCGCTCTTTATCCATAATGAAATTCACTGCACCACTAATAGTTTTAGCTCTTTCAAGATCTGTACCACTTTTAAATTTAGAATAATCATATCCATGGAATATATCACGGCATATAGACAATTTTTCTAAGAATTTAGGATATGCGACCATAGAAACATCCGTATCACCATAATTCTTTTTATCACGAGATGTATAATCGTTCATCGCCTGCTTCAAAGCAGTAGCAATACCCACATAATCAACAATAAGCCCGCCTTCTTTATCACGGAATACACGATTAACACGAGCAATTGCTTGCATTAGATTATGTCCAGTCATAGGCTTGTAAATATACATGGTAGCAAGAGACGGAACATCAAAACCCGTTAGCCACATATCAACTACTATAGCAATTTTTAAAGGGCTATTATTATCCTTAAATTTTTTAGCAAGTTCATTTTTATGATGCTTATTGCCAATGATTTGTCGCCACTCTTCTGGATCATTATTGCCTGAAGTCATGACTACGGCAACTTTTTCTTCCCAATTTGGTCGAAGCGCTAAAATACGTTTATAAATTTTCATAGCAATAGAACGAGAATATGCAACGATCATTGCCTTGCCGGTAAGTAAATGCTCCCTATTATTTTCATAATGATCAAGAATATCCTGAACAAGAGAATCTAGAGTATTATTATTGCCAAGGATGGCTTCCATCTGTCCTAGTTCATGTTTGCTTTTCTCTATAACTTCACTATCAGCATTTAAAGACATCAAATCATATTCAGCATCAATCAACTTCAATGTTTCTTGATCAAGATTCAATTTGATAACACGACTTTCATAGTAAACAGGTCGTGTTGCACCATCCTCAACAGACTGCGTCATATCATAGATATCAATATAATCACCAAAAACCTCCCTCGTACTACGGTCTTTTGAAGAAATAGGTGTTCCTGTAAACCCAATATATGTAGCATTAGGTAACGTATTACGAATTAGTCTAGCTGTCCCAATAACACGTTTTGCTACTTTCTCACCAGATTCATTCTTTGTAATCTTAAATTTTTCAGCAAGCCCATATTGCCCTCTATGTGCTTCATCCGCCATAACTATAATATTATGACGTTCAGATAGAGGTTCATCCGATTCTTCAAACTTTTGCATAGTCGTGAAAATAATACCATTTGCCTGTCTCCCAGCAAGTAAGGTTTTAAGATTTTCTCTACTTTCTGCTTGTAACGGCTCTTGTCGTAAAAAGTCTTTACACTTTACAAACTGACTATAGAGTTGATCATCAAGATCATTTCGATCAGTAAGCACAACAATAGTAGGGCTATCTAAGGCCTCCTGCAACAAATGGGCATAGAATACCATTGAAAGAGACTTTCCACTACCTTGAGTATGCCAAAAAACTCCACCCTTACCATCAGTAACAGTAGCATGCTTAGTCGATTCAATAGCCTTCTTTACTGCGAAATACTGGTGATATCCAGCAAGAATTTTATAGCTATTTATCCCTTCATTTGAGAAGCAAATAAAGTTCTTAATAATATCAAGTAATCGCTCTTTTTGGAATATTCCCTCAAAGAATGTATCAAATTGTGCATATTGTGTATTTTCGTAATTACCGTCTTTTGTTTTCCACTCCATAAAACGGTCTTCACCAGAAGTAATTGTGCCAGCTTTAGAAATCAACTGATCACTCATAACACAAATAGCATTATAAATGAACATTGATGGAATTTCCTGCATATAGTTACGAAGCTGTCTATATGCCTCGGAAGCATCTGTTTCTTCACGCGAAGGAGACTTAAGCTCCATTAATACTATTGGCAGACCATTTAGAAATAGAATGAGATCAGGGCGTTTATTACTGTTCTCAATGAAAGTCCATTGGTTAGCTACAACAAATGAATTATTTTCAGGATTCTTATAATCCACAAGATAAACAATTGAAGAACGTTCTTCTCCATCAACAAAATATCTTACAGGAATACCATTTTGTAAGTAGTCCATATAGATAGCATTCTTCTGTACAAGTTCCCCATTTTCAAAGTTTTTAAGTTTAAATAATGCATCCTGAATCGCATCATTAGTTGCACCATGATTTATACGATATAAAGAATCAATTAAAACGTCTTCATAGAAGGGACTATAAAAATCTCTTTCTATATCTGGGCCATACACATATTCATACTCTAAATCATTTTGAAATAGTTCAATTAATGATTTTTCATAGTCTTCCTCTCGGAAAAAATTTAGCATTATTTTTACTCCCTACTAAAAAGATAATTTTGACCTTAAAACTCTACACTAATATATTTATATCCCTCTATTATTAAAATGCGTTTTTCATAAGAGTTTTTCCAATATATACACTAAACAAGAATTTAGTAGCTTAAATGTTAATGTCGGAGACATCAAGCTCTCCAGA